>Ga0105048_10007602_pt1 | contig 17410 bp, 19 predicted proteins | sample MAT05_FD_78382 | JGI IMG/M metagenome (GOLD analysis project Ga0105048, IMG submission 78382) | Freshwater microbial communities from Lake Fryxell liftoff mats and glacier meltwater in Antarctica - MAT-05 | ecosystem: Environmental > Aquatic > Freshwater > Ice > Liftoff microbial mat | place...
CTTGGTCAGTTCCTCACCCTCGGTGATTTCCTCAAACTCTTTGTCGATCTTGGGCATGGCCGCAGCGTTCAAGCTCAGCTTGGCAATGCGGCTTTCGTAATATATGGGAACTGTTGCCTTGTCCGCGACCGCTCGTTGGATGTCGTAGATACTGATGTAGTCGCCAAAGACCGCTCGCGTATTCGCGTCGTTCTTTTCGATCGGTGTGCCGGTGAAGCCGATAAACGACGCGTTTGGCAAGGCATCTCGCATGTGACGCGCAAGGCCATCGATTAGATCCTATGAAACTGGTGGTAACCTGCAATGATCTTCTGGATGGAACCGCTGTCCGGATCTTTCTCAAAGACGATGCAATGCTGGATCAAGTCGAGGAATCGTTGACGCTCGAATACTCCTCGTATCATGACTTCCAGTTCGAGCGAAGCCTTGGGAACATCGCTTTCGCCATCGACCGTGCGCCAAACCTTGAACCATTCTTGGTTGGCGGTGAGCGAGCCGATGCGGGCTTCGAGCCCATCGCTTAACACTACCGCCACATTGTATTGCAACAGCGAAGGAATCTCGGACTTATACGTTTGGACTTGTGCGTACGCCGACCAGATCGTCGCACCCTCGTCACCGGGATTCTTAAGTTCAATGAGTCCGAGGGGCAGACCATTGACGAATATGAGAATATCGGGGCGTCGATTCTGTTGTCCCTCGATCACAGTAAACTGATTGATGGCCATCCAGTCGTTCGAGTCGGGGTTCTCGAAATCGAGAAGTTGGCGTCCTGACACGGTGAGAAACTCGTCCAGCTTGGTGATCCAGTCTTGCATGGTCATTTGTTTTCGGGACATCGCTTGGAGCTCTGCAAACTCAATGTATAGATTTGGGGGTTTTTGAGTCGTTCATCGTCCATGGTGAATCCCTTTACCAGGAATTCGCTCAATCGAGCCGTCGCCCATTGACGGAATTGCGTGCCACGATGGCTACGGACGCGAAAGCCGACGGCAAGTATTGCGTGCAAACTATAGTGTTCAATCTGGCGTGCGACCTCTCTTTTTCCTTCGATTCGAACTATTCGGAAATTCCTAATAGTTGCCTCAGCCAGCAATTCGCTTTCCTCATTAATCCCTTTCAGATGCTCATTTACCGTCGGAACCGTAACCTGAAACAGTTCTGCCATGTCGGCCTGTGTTAGCCAAATAGTCTCGTTTTCAAACCTGCACTGGATGCGTGTACGACCATCCTCTGTTTGATAGAGGATGAGCTCGGATTGTGGTAATGGTTCGTCGTCTTCGTCATGCGATTCGCTTAGAGTGCTCATTCCTTGTTCCCCTCCAGTCTTTTAATCTCCCGGTCAAAGTCCGAGATGAAATCCGCGTCCTGTCGCTGGCGGAAGACCTCGTATTCGCCATCCGCTTTTAGCTTTGCTTCCAGAGCGCTCACCTTCCCCTTGTCCAAGAGAATGGGGTAGTTCGATAGGTCGAGAAAGCTGTGCAGGAAGGTCACCCAGTCCGCCATTTTCATCACGATGCCGCGCTCCGCCCGGTTCTCCGCTAGGTCGAGGTAAGCGGACACGATGCGGTTCAATTCCTTCACATGTGCCTCGTTCAAGTAGTTCTTCGCCACGGTTACGTCCGACTTCAAAATCTTCCCGCCCGGCGCTTGCTTCCACGTCGTGAGGCCCTTCGTGAGCTTCGTCGCATCGGCGGCAGAGTAGATCAGTTCCGCCGCCGTCTGCCCGGTGATCACCCAGTGCAGTTTGTTCTGTACCGAGGCGAAAAAATCCTTCGTCATCGGAGCATCACCGCGATAGTCTACCGAAAGCGAGTAGATGTCCGTGATCTTCTGGTAAAAGCGCCTCTCGCTAGCCCGGATCTCACGGATGCGCTCCAGCAGTTCGTCGAAGTAATCATTCCCAAAGACCCGCTTCCCCTGCTTCAGACGCTCATCGTCCAACACGAAACCTTTAGTGATGAACTCGCGCAAAGTCTTCGTGGCCCAAATGCGGAACTGAGTGGCCAGAAAGCTGTTCACTCGGTAGCCCACGGCAATGATGACATCGAGGTTGTTGTAGCGGGTTTGGTAGTTTTTCCCGTCAGCGGCAGTTGTTTCCAAAATGGAAATAACTGACTCCTCTACTAATTCGCGGGACTCGAAGATGTTTTTGAGGTGCTTATTGATACCCGGCACCCGCACCCCGAACAACTCCGCGAGCGCCTTCTGCGTCAGCCACAGCGTTTCGTCTTTGAAATAGACATCCACCTTCACCGCCCCGTCTAGCGCGGTGTAGAGGAGAAACTGGTTTTGCTCGCTCATGGTGTCAAATCCATCTGGGTTGAACTTGCAAATGATGTTTAGGAGTTGCCCGCCTGCCTACGTGCCTCATAGCCAAGTTCTCCCAACGAAGTATTGCGGTTACCTGGATGTTGGACTCGCTAAGGTTCATTTGGCACGCTCCGGTATTTGCGGAATCGCCGCACGGAGCACCGTTACCAAATCGGCGGAGTCTTTGCTCCGTAACCAACGCATTATTTGGGCCTGAAACTTCATGCCAAACATGGAACCGGCTTCGGCTGGGAGCCCCTTGATTTTGTAGAATCGCAACGTCGCTATCGACCAAGCCACCGCACTTATTGTGGTGCAAACTCGGCAACTCCGTGAAGCTACACGCTGCATGGATAACAAGCTCACACGAGCCGCACGGTATTACAGTATGTTCGGGAAAAACCTTTCCGTAAATGAAGAAATAGGGATGATCGTGGCCGTACTGACTGCGAAAGTGTTCGACAAACACTTCCTTACTGGAACTTAAATCATCTGCAAGCATCCTTAGAAAATGATTTCGACGATCCGAACGAAGGTTAGGTAAAGCTGCTGGATCGTCCGCGTACGCAAAAGGACAGTTAAATTCATGTGCAAAGTGGTACGCAAGTTGACCGCGAAAATACACTTCCAAACGCTCCAGTGCATCCATCACACACAAACGAAGTCTTCGATCAAAAACATATCGCGTCCAGACTTTCTCAAAGGTTGTGTTGGGCGAAAAGTCGTGAGACATTGGCAATCGAAACGTGTGCCAACAACCACTGAGTCGGTAGTAGTTTACTGCCGATAGTTGACTGATGATGTGGTCTCGATCACTTATCATTCCGCGAGAGATGAGCAAGTCGGCTTGCTGCTCGCGTGTTAGGGCTGGCTTAGAGTACTTCATGCACAAACTCCAAGTCCAGAAATAGAAAGACCCGACGAAGTGTGCGTGTCTTGCGACAGAGGCCCGCCGGGTTTGCTGTGAGAATAGTATCGTCCACGATCGAGCATGGAAACGGGAGTAACCGCAAATCCAGACCCCGACGGAGATGGTCTCGTGAGATACGAGACTCACAGCGGACTTGAGTGGTCACTGGCTCCATACCTCGGCGGGCATACCAAACATGCATTTAAAGTGCTCGATGATCGCTCGATCAGGCCGAAATTTTAGCTGCCCAAAGGACTGAAGAACTTCAAGGACCCGATCTCGCTGGTTGCAAAAGGCAGGAAACTCAAATTGCTCGTTGGGAATCCCTAGCCGAGCGACTTCGCTCGTGAAAACGTTGAATCCAGTCTCAATCATCGCCGTTGCCTCCTCTGGCGATTTACCAATTGGCTTTATGCCATGCGACGAATGCAATGAACAACCAACGTCACGAAAATCGCGTCTGAGCACGAGCAACCGACTTTCGGGGCGAAGTTCGTACCAGGCTTGTACGAGTTCAGGCTTCGCCAACGATGCAAAACGCGGCTCCTTCACGACGGTTCTTGGGACTTCGCGGATTGCGCGATCGACTTCTTCACTCCGACCGCTTTCGATCAGTTGATTGTTAATCCGCCGAACGTGCTCATCTTGAAGTCCTCCGGACATTGGCCCGGGTATCCGAAGGCCTTGAATGTCTTGCCCCATCATTTTCCAGGAAAGCAGCAAGGATAGTCGTTCCCGACCTCGGACTCCCGGTGATTATCAACATATTCCTATAACCCAAGATTCTTTTCCCAAAAATCTCTGTTGTGTATTGAAAACGGATGGTCGTTGTCGTGTTCATACTTGTTCGCGAAGGGTTCGCTTGCCCCTAACATGAATATTCGTAAATCGTCCAATCGAGCTGTAGCGGCTGAGACGGAGGGGTGATCCGAATTGAGTGAGACTGCGTTCCCGTCAATCTTAATGAATTGCCGTTCAGCCGCAATCTGAGCGGACTCGTGAATGTGTTCGTTCGCGAAATGCTGAGGCAAACAGTAGCTTTCGTCACGCTCCTCGCTGAAGATCGCCTTCAAGGCAGCATCGGGCAGTTTCCGGGCTGCGGCTTTGAAGGCACTAACTAGGATTTTCAATCTATCCGGTTCATCGGAACCGGCCAACAGAACCTCTCGAACGTCAGTAACATCTTTCTTTGCAGCAAGTTCCTGAAATTGCTTCTTGAGATCTGCAATCTCGTTGTCGTAGTCGATCGTTGCCTTAACGGCGGCATCGTACTTAGCCCTGAGTTCCTCATGCTCCTTCGCGGAAACGCTGGTTTTCCCTTTAATCTTCAGCGTCTTGAACTTCTCGATGAACGCGTCCTTCTTCAGACCGAAACTTGCAGAAGCAAAAGTTATTAACGAGACGCTTGTTGAATCGGAAAGCAAACTAGGCCGTGTGGAGGAAATGAATTTCAAAGTCGCGCTTTCATTTCCGGGTGAACACCGACAATACATCTCGACAATCGCAAACGAAGTCAAGAAAAGGCTCGGCGCTGGAACCGTGTTTTATGATCGGGATTTCACTGCGCAATTGGCACGTCCAAACCTCGACACGCTGCTTCAGCGGATTTATCTTAACAACTCAGAGCTTGTAGTGGTATTTCTCTGTGCTGACTACGAGCGAAAAGATTGGTGTGGATTAGAATGGCGGGCGATCCGCACAATCATCAAGAATAAGAACGACCATGCCATCATGTTTATGCGGTTTGACAACGCCAACGTGTCGGGGTCATTCTCCGTTGACGGATACGTTGACCTTGAAGAATACGACCCAATACAAGCAGCACGCATGATCGTCGAACGCGTCCGGCTCAATGACCTGCCGTCAAACTGCAAATAGATTGGGTAACGGCAATTTTTGCGGTTGCTCTGCCGAATAGGTCGCCCAAACCAACGCGCTGAGGGGCTATCAAAAATGCTTCGGTTAAATCGAAGTAGTCCGCAGTTGGATTCCTGAATTCGGTGAGTTGATGACATACCAAATGCCAGTGACTAATTCGCACTTTCCCCACGCAGTCAGGAACCGATTGAGAGCCTAAGCCTAATTCGCCTGCCGGACCATTCGGACGCGCAGAAATTCGCAAATCCAAATTTAGCAAACAATTCACCATTCGCTTAAATCCACTATTAGTCCGTGGTCGAAAACTGAAGTCCCCGTCTACGGGTTGGCTTCCTAACTGGTTGCCAGAAATGATTTTACAACATCGGAATTCATTGATGGACGGTACGGAAAATGCTCTCGCTCAAACGAACGAGTAGCACTACCGTCCTCTTCACAATTCGTTTGGCTACCAGAGCCGATTGATTTCGGCCTCAAGGAGCTTAAGGCGCTCGGCTATTTCAGTCCATGGGGCTGGGGAAGTGAAGAACATAGGTCGCATGCTCCTGTAGTCTTGCTGGAGCTCTCTTTCGTGCTTATCGGATGGGATCAGCCGAAACGTTCCGGGCTTTGCGAGTTCGTAGTTGGCCCAACTGCTGCGATAAAAACGCTGCTTGAATTCAACCACGTCCTTGAGGATCGCTATGTTTTCAAATGCGGAATGCAGTACTTCGGATTCCGCCAATTTGTACATGTCATAGTAATGCCTGGAGTAGCCGCTTGGCATTGTTGTGGTTCGAAATGCTTGCTGGTGAAGGATCGTTGCTTTTTCCCAAAACGTTCGCTCGGCTTTGATCGCAACGACACTGCAAGTTCTACGTGTAAACACCTCTGGAAATACTTCGGCTGCATAGGATTGTATCTGGTACGTTGCGGATGGTACCCATGATGCGAGCGGACCAATTTCAAGTCTCACTTCAGGGCGAATGGCCGTAAGCTGAAACGAGGCAGGATAGGCCACTTCAATCGTTTGCGAATCAGAGGATGATACGCAAACTTGGACCGATTGGCATGATGAGAGTAGTCGCTGAATTTGAGGGCACAGAGTCTGCGCGAGATAAAGGGCCGCCTTATCGTTGAACTCTCGATTGAAGCGGTCGAGCTGAGTGTTCGATGATAGTGCCTGCCAGGGATCGCGTCCCGCTTTTCCATAGCCCAGTAAGCCCCAGTCCAACACAAGGTCAATATCTTCCGAAAATCGATCGATGATGCCATGAACTTTTGACAGCGATGTTCCGCCTTTAAACACCAAGTGCTTGGATAACTCTGGGTCATCGAAAAGCTTCATCAGGACCCAGCACGCCCAAAAGTCTTTTTCCGCGATCGCTTCATGAAAGCCACGTTTCGCAGCGGTCTCCTGGAACAGTTGCTGACGAGCGGACGCGGCAAGGTTAGCTATGTTATCCATCGACTATCTCTTCCGTGACGCGATGTATCGCGTGATTAACCCAGCCGGTGACACGCGACGTTTCTTGCCGAACCTTTGATCGTTTTTCAACCGGCAGCCAATTGCGAATCTGTTGGATTACTTCGTTCGTCAGCCGCGCTTCTCCAAGTGTTTTCAGCGCGTGAACAATAACACCACTTTCATCATGTCGGAACTTCATGTCCTTCAACGCGGCATGCTTGAACTGCAGTTCCGTCTTGCCAATTCTGTATGACCGTTTAGGGCCATCTGTCAAATAAACATACTGGCCCGGCACTTGCGTGCTGATGCCGATAAGGTTTAGCGCCGAAGCTCCATCGGGAACGATGTCCCAACCGAATTTTCTCGCAAGCGCTAATGCGACATGGTGAATGTCCGGCGACATTGGCTGTTGCAGCAATTCACTGTATCGAGGGTAGTCGTATATTCCCCTGATTACACGGCGAATCGTGCCGCTTTCTACAAGCCCGCGTAAAGCATCCTCTGGCCTGACCAAATCACCAAAATCCTTTGGGGAGAAAGCCCACCCCCTCCCGTGGCCGTAAACTCTCGCAACTACTTGTTTTTGAATGCTTTGCGACATGATTTTCCAATCTCCATTCTGGGAAAAAATAGCATTTTTTTCCCACCTGAGCAACAGCCATTGTCGACAAACTTCGCTGATATTCGTTTGCTCGCCTTCCTCAGGGCATACGGGGGCATACGGACGGAGATCGACGGCAAGTTTTTCGGTCGCCGTTTTTGGACGGCCGTTGCTATTTGAGTCTTGTGTAACCTGGGATTCCCGTACAATCGACTAACTCCGTCACCTGCCTCGCGGACGGTTAATGAGATAGAAATGGACGGAAATCGCAATCCAATTGATTGATCTAAATAACCGGAGACATGCTCATTTTACGGATTTCAGTTTTTCCAAAAGGTAGTCGCTGGACTGTCCCAGGTGGGAGTAGACCTTGCAAAGCATCGATGCGTTGCTGTGGCCCATCAGTTGGGCTACAACCGTGTGGTCAAGCCCTGCGAGGAGCATTCGCGTGGCGAACCCATGACGGAGGTCGTAGATAGCAAATTTCCTTCCAGTCTTTTTGGCAATACGCTTCATCCGACAATCAAGGCTGCATGCGGTCCAGGCCGTTCCTTTGGAATTTAAGAAGAGCTTTCCCTCGATTCCATTTACGATGGATTTTGCTTTTTCGTTCAAGAAGATGATTCGATTACGCTTTTTGCCATTAGAGTCTTTGACGGGAAATTCGATGCGGTCACCTTTGACGTGTTGCGATTCCATTAAGACAAGTTCCTGTGGACGGGAGCCTGTTTCCCAGGAAAACTCTAGAACCCTCCGGAAGCAGTCGTCTTTAACATGCAACAGCATGGAATCGTAGTCCTTTTGCGTAGGACAATTGTCTCGTCGCTCTGCCGCTGGTTTATCGAGAGAAGAAATCGCCGAGCGAGAGATATAGCCTTGCTTTTCCGCCCAGCGAAAAGCGCGTTGAACGGCAATCATGGCTCCTCTTTGATAAGTGGCTGACCAATCTGGTTTTACCCATTCCGTTACATGAAATGGTTTTAGTGCGTCAGCGGCGAGCTGTTGGTTGGAAAGCGAATCGATGAAGGACTGAATATGATCCCGGTACCAGTCGTAGGTCCGTTCAGCTCGGTTGGCTTTGGTCCACGCCAGGAACTTGTCCAAAACCTCGATCGCTTTTGGGCTGTTGCTTGCGGCAACCTTGACTTCGTCGGCGGCTTTCCAAAACCAAAGCTTGCTTGGCCGTGCCATTTTGAATTATCCCATAGTTTCGTGCCGAGTTTCGTACCAACGCTATGGAATTGTATGCGGCGGTTGCAAGAAGTCCTGCAATTTCATTAATAGGCCCAGTAGGGCTCGAACCTACGACCTACGGATTAGAAATCCGTTGCTCTGTCCAACTGAGCTATGAGCCCAAATACACTTCAACTTCTTCGGACGATTACGTGGATATCTTAACCTCTGCCCTACCAGTCGGAAATAGCGTTCTGGGGCAATGTTCTGATTCTGGCAACTCCACTACGGCAAAGTGACATCCCATACTTTCGATCGTCGAGCCTTTACCTCGGACCCCTCTACCACTAGGATCACCACGAATTCGCCAGCTTTCTCGTAGCGATGCGTCGGATTTCGTTCGGTTGATGTCGTTCCGTCACCAAAGTCCCACTTCCATAACTTAATATCGCCGTAAGACTGGTCGCGAAAAGCCACGATTCGATCTCCCCGACTCGTAACCTGAAACGACCAATCTGCCTCAATCGCTTTGCGCAACGATGCTTCCATTGGCATAAGTCGGAATGCAACCAAGTCCGATGCGTTTCCGTACATGGTGGTCTTGTGGGAGAGATTCCAAAACGCACCAAACGTCTTCGCCTTTTCATCATCGTAATCGAGGATCGCCCATGACATTCCAAGCCTATGGTTTTCCTTCAATTGCGATTGTATCGCTCTCGCTGGATCCGATGGTGCATAATCAAACGGGGTGACGAAAAACTCAAGTGTCAGCTTTCCAGATTCCCCATGCTTGAAATTGTACTTGCTGGCCGCGTTGGCATACGGAAGATCCTTGATCCAAGGCTGACATCCCCAAACCATCGCCCAGTCTTTCCCTTCCGCCGGTGTAAACACATGGTAATTCTGTGCGTGGACTCCATGGAAAAGGAAATGTGTGTCGAGCAATCCACGAAGCTTTTCATTGGGGTGCATTTGCCTGATCAACGGTCCACCTGACATATCACCATCAATGACGACTTCGAAAATATCGTTGTGAAGGTCTGGGTGCGCAAAGTCCCAGTAGTTGTCGCTCGCTTCGTATAGGAAATAAAGATGATTCTGCCCTTGAACCCAACCGACCTTCACCTTGACATCCAAATTATTCGGATCACGCTTGTCGCCCAGACCAGCCACGGTTTCGCGAAGTTGATCCATCCCAATCGAATACGTTTCGGGCACCATCGACCAGTCGTCTGAGCTCCCATCGATCCGGGGAATCTGGTTGGCCGGGAACTGGAACACTTTGTATTCCACTTCCGGCCTCTGCAGACCGGTTCCGTCATCACACAATATTGCCATCAAAAAAACGCATAAGTAAAACATGCTTGACTCCTTATTACCGAATGGGATGCGTTACCGAATGGGATGCGTGAGTTCGCTGCTAAGCGGCGTCCATTCCACCGGTTCTTCCTCAAGGCAACACCTTAGCCATGCGTCGCGACGCTCGGCCAACTCCTCCACAATGGCAATAGCTCGCTGAGATACTTCGTTTTGCTGCCATCGATCGTCCGGAGTGGCAAACAACTCAACTCGCTGCGTCTCCGTTCCATCCGACGCTTCGCCGGTCGACCACCTGCAACTCCACGCTGGCACCGCCACATGCACTTGGCCCTCACAACAAGAATACGCCATTTGATTCTTGATCGGCCAGAGTTCCGCTGGCAATGCCTCAATTTCAGATACCAAGTCGGTGCACATTGCGTCGGAGTGAACCGCTTCGTTTAGATCACCCAGCCAACCCACAATCGTATGCCAGATAGAATTGGGTTGAACGATAAACGGCACTCGCACTCCGACGTCCAGTTGATCGCCCGGTCGTACCACCAACGGCAAATGAAGCGTCTCGGCGTAAAGCGCCCCCACACCATGACCAACACTACCATGCTCGCCAATGGGGTACCCTTGCACGCCCGCCAGCACTTGCAAGCATTCATCAGCGATTCCAAGTTCTCCCAAAATCTCTTCGATCATCGACCAAGCGTCATCGAAAGCCATCGCCTGAGCACCCATCGCACATGCGAGCCCGAAGACTTCATCTGGATCCGTTTCGTCGGTGATTGTCAATTGCCCTGGAGCCGTGCCAAAGGGTGGTTCCGGATCCCCTTCATCGCACATCACACATCGATATTCGTAGGGTGCATCCCAATCGCCGTTCAAGCCGCGCGAATGGATCCACAAAATAGGGAAATCCTCAAGCTGCGTCGCCCACTGTCCCAACGCAGCTTCAAACAGTCTGGTGATCTGAGTCGGAGCATCTTCGTCAGACTCATCCGCCTGCGCATCGATCAAAAGCACGCTGCCAAACTCCCCTCGTGTCGACTCTTCGACAATCTCGATGGAGTCCGTTATCAACATCGCTCGATCCAACAGCGTGTTGCATTCTTCTGCCTGGTCATTGCTCCGTGAAACAAAATGCTTGCCCGTCCACATCGATTCTAAAACGTCGATCGGTCGCAAGGTGTCCGCCCAAAACTGGTCGAAGACGATCGATCGGCAGGCAAAGCTATCCAAATTCTTGGTTGGACCGATGGCCCCACCATAGCATCCAACCAAATTCGTTCCCAAACCCTCGACCGTTACTATCAGGACGTATCGAGTCTTACTTGGCATCGGCGCAGCTACTTGTTCGGACACGGAAGGCTTACTCGGCATCGACTTGCAAGAGTTTCGGCTCGATCATCACAGCATCATCCGATTCTGGATTGATCAGCAGTCCGAACTCAGACGAAAGCGGGGCCAGCAAGTCCTCACCCGCGACTTCGAACAAGTCGACTTCTTCCCCTTCGATTTGGTCGGAAATCGAATCCACGAATTGCTCTGCGTGTTCCGAGCTAAGAAACGCGACGAGCGCAGGGAATTCCTCAGTCTCCAAAATCATGGCCGAAAGCGATTCTTCGTCATTGCTGAGCGAGACGAGGGTAAACTGTTCACCACGAATCCAATCCAAAATGGCCGTTTTGTCCTCCGCTTCAATCGCGTCGACCAAATCGTCCAATCGGGATTCCACTTCGTCATCAGCATCTTCGGACTGCATTTTTCTCTTTCCTTTTCGAAAACTTCACTAGATTGGGCCATAAGTTTGACAAACGAATCCACAAAGGCCTAGGGGAAATTCGCGAAAAACGGGCACTTCTGGGCGAACAGCACCGTAGAAATGCGATGATTTCAAGGCTAGCCGCTAAGGCGAGCCTCCTGGGCGTCGGAAGTGTGGCAAGTGGTTCTAGCGATTCACCACGCCCTTCGCAAACTCAGGGACGTGCCACACGAGAGTGAGCCCCCTCAGCGACGGAAGCACTTTGTGGCACGTCCCAGAGTGCTACTAGCGATGGGCGTCGGAAGTGTGGCAAGTGGTTCTAGCGATTCACCACGCCCTTCGCAAACTCAGGGACGTGCCACACGAGGGTGGATGCATCTGGTAGTTTTCAATCGCCGCTCTCCTAAAAGTTAAGCCAGTAGGCTCCTAAAACCATCCATACGGGAATGGTAATCAACCCTAGAACCGATGTGCCCACGACGACCACCCAAGCGGTTTCTACGCTTTGGTTGTACAGCCGCGTCATCACTAGCGGAAAGGTTGCCGTTGGCATCGCAGCTTGTAACAAAAGGACTTCTTGTAGCTCGCGCGATGAAGTTCCGAATTTTGCAACGGCCAAAAAAACCATCGGCAGGATCACAACTCGTACCGCCAATGCCAAGACCAGGGTTCGCCAAGCTTCCGTAAACCTCACACGTCCAGCGTAGTCAAAGATGATCGCGCCGCTGAGAACCAAACCGATCGGAATCGAACAGCGCCCTAACTGATCGCTCATATGCATTAATGGCCCGGGAATACAAGTTTGCAGGCCTAGCTGTCGAATGGTCAGCGCTACAACCACCGAAACCAAAGGTGGACTAAACACAACCCGGCGCCAAGACGCCTTAAGGCCCTGCCCAGATATGATGAACAAGCCAATGCTCCAAAGTGCTATGTCGACTCCCACGTTGTGGACGAGCAAAGCGACGACACACCCCGGATAAAACGCCTCTGCTAATGGAAACGCAATGTATCCGTAATTCGCGATGCCAGCGCAAAGCGCAAATGATCGCCGCTCGGATGGCTTATTGAGTCCAAACCATCGTCCAACGATCCAAACCAGCCCAACGGAAACCGCAAAACCGAACGCTGTCAGTGCAGCCCCATAAAGCGATGGCGTCCAAGCCGACAGATTGGTCGAAAGCTTCGAGTCGGTCATGACTCGATGAAAGAAAAAAGCAGGCAATAGCACATTCGTGGTGAAGCCGGCAAGGGATCGATCTACTTCACTCGTGAACCATTTCATGTACCGTGCAAATGCGCCTACGGCCATTACCAAAAAGACGCCTGAGACCGTAGTTGCGATACTGAGAAAGTTACTGCCCGTCGATGGTTCGATCTGCATAAAAGATTACCGCTTCATGAACGGGAGGTCGGGGACCATTCCCGCGAACATCGAGCGGTCGTCTTGCCTCACAACCACATGATCGCCAGCCCGAAGCGAGTAGTTTTGACCTTCCATTACACTTTTTCCCGCGTCATCGAAGTCGACGTCGAGTCGCACCGGTGGCAAGTTCTTTCCGTTGGGCCTTAAGATGGTGGTTTTGATGCGTCCAATTTTCTTCTGCAGTTTAGCGTCGCGAATCAAGTCCGCAATGAACATAGATTGGCCCGGTACCAATGGGATTTTTTCGAAGTGTCGCTTGCCATTGTTGACTTCTAGCACGATGGAGGGTTTTTCTCCATCAGCAGCCAACGGTTTGTTCGCTCCGTATTCGCCAAAAGTGTAGCCAGCTTGTCTAAGCCCATTCGTATCCAAGTTGTCCAACGGGCCCTTGGACTTCCCCAAAAGCGTCGAGCAACCGCTGGAAAGTGCAGAAACACTCAACAAGCAAAGGCAAACGAGTACGGAAGCCCGACTGTTTCCACGAAAACGTTCACTTTGGATCGATGCTACGCTAGCGTTTTTTGAAAATGTACTCATCATCAACAATCCAAATGTCAAAACCAAAGGGGATAAAAGGACCTCGACGCCCTATCTCCAATTCGGCATCCTAACCAGATTCGCTTGAACAAAAAGTTTACTTTATCGGAATATTTCGCCTAAACTGCCAGCGTACGGGCTTTGTATGCTAGCAATCCTCCTCCAAAATACCACGATGACATACACACTCACGAAACTGACTTCGTTCAAGACTATCCAAGATTTCCAAGCCCATGTGCAATGCCTTGGAATCGATTTACCGATCGATGATCCGTTGAGCCATGGCGACGGGTCACCCATTTTGACTCCAATTCGGTGGGGCTCCAAAATCATCGGCAATCGAATTGCCATTCAGCCGATGGAGGGCTGGGATGGGACGAACACGGGTGGCACAAGCGATGCGACCGTTCGACGCTGGGGACGGTTTGGCGAAAGCGGAGCCAAATTGATATGGGGAGGAGAAGCGATGGCGGTTAGGCCGGATGGACGTGCCAACCCGAACCAATTGCTGATACTCAAAGAAAACCAAGCGGCCATTGAGCAGCTTCGTTCGACCCTAATCAAGAGTCATCAAGAAACCTACGGTCAAGTTGACGATTTGGTGATCGGTTTTCAGCTTACGCATTCCGGCCGTTTCTGTCGACCCAACGACAAGAAACGATGGGAGCCACGTGTTGCGTATCGACATCCTATTCTTGACAAGAAGTTTTCGGTCGATTGTGACTCGATGGTTTGGACGGATGCTCAACTCGACGAACTAGTTGGTGACTACGCCAAGGCGGCAACCATCGCCCAACAGATTGGGGCTGACTTCGTCGATATCAAATGTTGTCACGGATACTTGCTCCACGAATTCCTAGGGGCCAAGACTCGTCTTGGAATGTACGGCGGTTCCTTCGAAAATCGGACTCGATTGCTTTTCTCGATCATTAAGGCGGTACAGCAATCCGCGCCTGGACTTGGAATCGGTGTTCGACTAAGTGCATTTGACGCAGTCCCTTTCGTTCCAAATCAAGCGACCGCACAAGCCGGAAAACAAGGGCAAGGGATGCCAGCCGATTTCTCAGATCTAATGCCATATGTTTGGGGCTTTGGAATCGACGAGTTGGATCCGTTGAAACAGGATCTGACCGAAGTGCGTTTGCTCATCGAATCGCTCGCAGGCATGGGGGTAAACCTCATCAACCTGTCGGCAGGCAGTCCGTACTACACACCGCATATATTGCGGCCTGCAGCGTATCCGCCATCGGATGGATATCAGCCTCACGAAGATCCGTTGATTTCCGTGGCACGGCAATTGAATGCGGCGGCTCAGTTGAAGGCCCAGTTTCCTAAAACACTCATGGTTGGGTCGGGCTATTCGTACTTACAGGAGTTCCTGCCCAACGTGGGGCAGCACCAGGTTCGAACGGGCAAGATCGATTTCATTGGACTGGGCCGAATGGTTTTGTCGTATCCGAAGCAGTTGATGGATGCGATTCAATTGGGCAAGAGCGAACGCAAACTGGTATGTCGTACTTTTTCCGATTGCACCACGGCACCGCGCAACGGGCTTGCTTCAGGTTGTTATCCGCTCGACGAATACTACAAACGAACACCCGAGGCAGCTCGCCTCAAGGAAATTAAAGCCAATTTGTGAAGGCAACGGGCACGCCCTTAGACTATGATTTTAGTGTCGCCTTTCGCTCCGACGCTTTGAATACGCCCCATGAAATCACCTGTAGCTATCTACGTCGTTCATCATCCAGAATGCAAAACAGCGACCGCGCTTGCGCGAAGCTTGTACGATTTTTTTCGCCTCGGGTATCTCTCGGGTGACCAGAGCGGGGCAGGCCTGCCGGTCTACTATCGGCGCCAATTGGTTCACTCGACGATACAGCCTGAAATTTATTTTGAAGGTGCTTCTCTCAATGTGGTGGTCCTGCTGGTTGATCAAATCATGGTGGGAGACAAGACCTGGCGCAAGGCAATCGTCGAGTTGACCAAAACCGTTCGTCGCATGCGATTGAACAAGCAATTGGACTCACACACGCTCGTACTTCCAGTCGCCCTGCACGACAGCTTTTATCGCATGGGCCCGGTCTATGAGGGCTTCAATCCCATTAGGTTATTGGACTTGAGTGAAGATCAATTGGCGGCGACGCTACGACGTGCTGTGACCGAGGCGACCGCTAGAATGGTTCGCAGTGAAGGGTCGAACCAACCGCCTCCGCTAAATGTTTTTTTGAGTCATGCCAAGAGGGATGGTCGTCAGATCGCCGAGTATCTCCGAGATGCGGTACGCAGTTTTGGCCAGATGGAAGCATGGTATGACGCGAATGACTTGCCTCACGGCGGCGACTGGAAGTCACCAATGGAAAAGGCTGCCAGGAGTGATACCGCAGCCATGGTCGCCACGGTGACCGATGCTTATCCAACGCGCCCATGGTGTCGCAAGGAAGCGGCATTAGCGCGTACTCCGAAACGGCTGACTGGTCGTGGTGCAGGACAAGTTTGGAAGGTGCAGCCAGTCATTGCGGTTCATCGCCCTGGAAATCAATGGGCACGCAGCATTCCGATGCTCGAGGGAGTGCCTAGCATCGGTTGGGACGTGCTTGAGCCAAAGAGTACAACCGAGCGTATTGTCGATCGGCTCGCACTCGAAGTCATGCTTGGACTGGTTCATCGCAAGATCGCCATCGAGATTGCCAGAAAGGACCCGAATCGTCAATCGGCGTGTTACCTTACGTGGGTTCCTGACTCATGGACGCTGGCAAGCGTACGACAACAAATGGAGGAAAAGATGCCGCGTAGTTCATCGAAGATCTTCCGAATCGTCTATCCTGGATATGGCCTGACGACGGCGGAGATTTCCGAATTAAAATCGACGATTCAATCGTTTAGTCCTGAAACAAAACTGATCAGCTTTGAGGAGGCAATGTAGTGGCAAAAACCGATCTAGGGCTCTTAGTCGCGATCTCGGCAGGAGGTAGTGACAGCGAACTCGCCGAACACGGAATTGGAATGGAGCATGTCGAGGAATTGATGGTGCGACTTTCGATGCGACTCCTGAGCGAGGGACATCGACTAGCGTTTGGTGGAACGATGGGAGTGGCCGACAAGGACTTAACGCGGTACTTGATAGACACGGCTCATCGCTGGGGGGACGAGGATTCCGCTCACAAAGTCGACATTACGAAACCGATTACTTGGCCATTGGTCAACTATTCTGCTTGGCCGAATTACAAGAACATCACCGAAGAGCAAAAGGCCAAGCTGGTGGGCATCTGCTATTTCGTGGACATCAGGCCCCCGTCTTGCTCTGAATCGGAACTGAATTCGGTACACCAACCGGGCAGAGCCAAACGCTTAGAGGCCGACGCACTGAGCGCCATGCGAGCCCACTCGGCCGAGCAAGTGGATCTTCGCATCGTCTGGGCAGGAAAGATCGCAGGATCTTCAGGCTGGATGGCTGGGATTTTAGAAGAAGTCGTCTTTTCGCTGGAACAGAAAAAGCCAGTACTAGTATTGGGTGGTTTCGGCGGCTGCTCTCGTTTGATTGCGGATTTTCTAATGGAAAAAGACGCCGACTGGCCCGAGCGTCTGAGCCTTAAGGCTTGTGCCTCGCCAGACCGAGACGTAACGTTAACCGTAGAGGAGCGCGACCAACTCCAACACCGCATGACGCATGCCAAGGAGATGTTAACAAGATTTCGTTCCGCGATCCATTCCAAGAAAAGTGTCAATGGCATCTCGTCCCACTTAATTCAAGAGGCACTCCATGAAGAAAGCGCCCGAGTCGCTATCAACCTAGTGGCCATGGCAGCTCAAGAAATGCTTCGTAAGGTCTGATAAGGCGAGGGGCAGTTTGAAATCTACCTATAATCTGTGTGGCACGCTCTGAGGTACGAAGGGCGTGGTGAATCGCGAGAGTCATTTCCCTCACTTCCCACGCCCATCGCTAATCGCGCTAATCGCTTTGGGCGTGCCACAAAGTGGCTTGGTAGTCAGTCTTCTGTCTGCCGCTCGCCTAAACACGCTTACTTCTGGTTTTGATGTCGCGAGGAGGAAAA
>Ga0105048_10007604_pt1 | contig 17410 bp, 18 predicted proteins | sample MAT05_FD_78382 | JGI IMG/M metagenome (GOLD analysis project Ga0105048, IMG submission 78382) | Freshwater microbial communities from Lake Fryxell liftoff mats and glacier meltwater in Antarctica - MAT-05 | ecosystem: Environmental > Aquatic > Freshwater > Ice > Liftoff microbial mat | place...
GATGGTGCAGCTTGTACCATCACTGTATCAACTGCTGCAGGTACCATTACCTGCAATGGCGGAACCACCACGCTTACTGCAACGGCTACCGGTGCAACAGGCGATGTTGAATACAGTTTAAATGGGGGTGCTTTCCAGGCGCTTAATACCTTTACTGTAAATGCTGCAGGTTCTCCCTATACAATTACTGCAAGAGAAGTTGCTACGCCAACCTGTACTGCTGATGCAACTGCTTTATCGGTAACGGAACCAACTGCTGTTACTGCCACTGGTGCTGTTTCTACTCCTATAGTTTCTGCAGGTGGCACTGGTGCCATTACAGCAACTGCTACTGGTGGTACAGGTGCTGCAACTTATGTTATTACAAGTGGTACTACTACTAACACTACTGGTGCTGCTACTGGTATCTTTACGGGTTTGCTGGCTGGCACTTATGTATTTACTGCAATGGATGCAAACGGATGTACCGGTGTGAGCAACAATGTTGTTTTAGCGGATGGTGCAGCTTGTACCATCACTGTATCAACTGCTGCAGGTACCATTACCTGCAATGGCGGAACCACCACGCTTACTGCAACGGCTACCGGTGCAACAGGCGCTGTTGAATACAGTTTAAATGGGGGTGCTTTCCAGGCAGGCAATACTTTTACAGTGAATGCTGCCGGTTCTCCTTACACAGTTGCTGCAAGAGAAGTTGCTACGCCAACCTGTACTGCTAACGCAACCGCTGTAACGGTAACAGAACCAACTGCTATAATTTTGTCTGCAGTTGTAACCACCTCCATTGCTACTCCTGGAGGAACAGGAACTATTACTGCAGTTGCTAATGGTGGAACGGGTACACTAACTTATGTAATTACCAGTGGAACAACCATTAACACCATAGGGGCTACATCAGGCATATTCACCAACTTACTTTCTGGTAATTATACTTTTACTGCCACTGATATAAATGGTTGTTCATCACCTGCTACTTCACCAGTATTTTTGAGCGATTTTCCCCCACTACCAGTTAAACTTACAGGTTTTATTGCAACCTTAATAAACTGCATTCCTACTTTAAACTGGACAACAGAATATGAAATTAACAGTGACCGGTTTGAGATAGAGAGAACAAATGCTGGTGCTCCAAACTGGATATCAGCAGGGGTGGTAAATGCACTTGGCAACAGTACAACAAAAAATAAATACAGTTTTTCTGATAATAGCATCGCTGTATCATCAGAAAAAGTATTGTACCGGTTAAAAATGATTGACAAAAACGGCCAGTACAAATATTCGCACATACTGCCGGTATTAATTAACTGCAAAACTTCGGGGCTGTTTGTTTATCCCAATCCCGTGCAAAACGGTAGCCTGCAAGTAAGTATTACGGGGTCAAATGAATATAAGGAAGCCATGCTACTTTCAGTTTCGGGGCAGGTTATTTTGAAAACAAATTTGCCCAACGGAACTTCCTCCGTCAATGTTTCGCATGTTGCCAATGGAGCGTATATTTTAAGCGTACATCTTGAAAACGGAATTACCAAAAAGATAAAAGTGCTTATACAGAAATAAATAGATTTGGAAAGACAGCAAATTTCATAACTGCACCAATGATAATCTTCAACACCTCCAACAGGGTGTTGGATTTTTTTTGAAAATAACGACCACTAACTTGTATTTTCTCCTAAGATCTACCAGCGCAAACAAAATGTCTGAGCTACACAAAAAAGCCCCAGTAGAAACTGGGGCCGTAGTTACGTTTAGAGATTGCTATCGCATCGTAATGCTGGAGAACACAAAAATAGCCTTGAATTAAACAACCTGGTCCTTTTCCGCCATTAAGTAATTGTGAATATAAAAAAGCTCCAGTAGAAACTGGGGCCGGTACCAAAACTCATGAGAATGAGAATTATGAGAATACGTTTAAGTGCTGCTTATATTACTTAAATACGCAGGTTAAATTTATAATAACTACAGCTTTTACAAATTTAATTAATAGGGCCAACCCCTTTAGCGACAAGGCTTTTGGGCTTTCCAGGAAAAACCAATAAGGTTATCTTTTTATGATGCAAACTTACTTTATAATTTACAAGAGCCATGTAGCAGGAGGATTGTTAGTAATTAATTAACCTGATTTTATAGTGACCCTTACAAGGTCATCCAACAATATCAATCCCGGCCACCCCGCTTCATTTGTTGCTGATCATAGTACTGCATCATGGCAAACTCACAATCCATTTTTTACTGCAGCAGCAGTACGAAATATTTTTACAGACTCAATTAGTAACATCTTTGTTACAGCGGGATCCACTGGGGTGTACTTATTTTTTAGTTCAAATTCGAAACAAAAATGAAATGGCTTGCAGCGGAGGCATAACTGAAAAGGTGTGACAGGCAAATTATATTTTTAAAGGGGCACTAAAAAGAAAACAAAAATGTATGTCGTTTTATTGAAATAATGTGAGTTAATTGTCAATCATAACTTTTACTTAATCATGTGTTCATGTAAAGGTTATATTGCCGCAGTTTCTTTGTAAAACCTTTCCAATGAAACTACTTCATTTTATTTTTTATTTCCTGCTCATCTTTACGGCTCACGCTCAGCCACCTGCCCATAATGTTTTTATCATTACCCTTGATGGCACCAGGTGGCAGGAAGTATTTAGAGGTGCGGACGATGCCCTGCTTAGTAATACAACTTATGTAAAAGATACCGGCCTTATGCGCCAACAATACTGGCACTGCGACCCGGAAGAAAGAAGACGCAGGCTAATGCCTTTCTTCTGGCAGGTGATAGGATCCCACGGGCAGCTAATGGGCAACCGGAACCTGGACAACAACGTAAATGTTGCCAACTTGTATAAGATTTCTTATCCCGGTTACAGCGAAATATTTACCGGGTATGCCGACAAATTATTTATACCCAACCTGGCGGTAAACAATCCACGCAGTAATATTTTGCAATGGCTCAACAACCAGCCTGCGTACAGTGAAAAGGTGGCCGCTTTTTGTTCCTGGCGGGTGTTTCCCTTTATCCTGAATGAAAAGAATGGACAGCTTCCGGTAAATGCAGGTTATGAAAATTTAGACGAAGTTGACAGTGGAAGCGTTTTGATCAATGATGTACAAAGAGGAATTGACGGCAAAAATAATACCCGCCACGATCTGCTTACGTATGAGTGTGCAAAAAATTACATTCAGCAAAAACATCCCCGGGTGCTGTACCTCGGCCTTGGTGAAATGGATGAATTTGCACACCATGGCGAATACGACACTTACCTGCAAAAAATTCACCAGGCAGATGCCATGATCGCTGAACTCTGGTACTATGTGCAAACAGATCCTTTCTATAAAAATAATACAACCTTTTTTATTACCACCGATCATGGCCGTGGAAGTAACAGCAGCAACTGGAAGTCGCATGGATTCTGGATAAAAGGTTCCGGGCAGACTTGGTTGGCTATGTTAGGAGCTGGTATTGCAGCCGAAGGAGAAGTACAGAAAAAACAGCAGGTGTATCAAAAACAATTAGCCGCTACTGTTATTGACCTGCTGGGATTGAAATTTACCGCCGGGCACAGGATAGCCACGCCAATAGCATTAGTACCTGCTGAAAAAGCAAAAGAAGAGTGCAAAGCTGCAGTTGCTATTGTAAAAGCTAATTAAATCAACAGCTTAGTTGAGAACCATGCAAACATTTATAAAAACGCAGGCTGCATTAATTGCTGGTTCAGTGGCAGATTTTCTCGTTACCTTTTTACTCGTCAATCATTTTAACTGTTGGTATATAGCAGGTACTTTAGGGGGTAATATCACCGGCGCTGCAGCACAGTTTGTGCTGTCACGCAACTGGGTTTTTAATACTTGTGGCAAAAGAGTGCGTGACCAACTCATCAAATTTATTTTAATGTGGCTGGGTAATATAGCATTGTCTGTTGCCGGGGTATATGCACTTACCAATTTTGTCCATTTACATTACCTCGTTTCAAAATTAATTGTATCGGTGGTGCTTGGCGTAAGCTATACTTATCTCGTAAGTAAAAAATTTGTATTTATATAACTACAATTTAGTTGATGAAACCATCAATGCTACCTCTTAAAAAGTATGGTACAGTTTAAAGGCCATCGATAAAGACGTACTATACAGGTACTCCAACATACTAACGGTATCGGCAAACCGCCAACACACGCAGTTTAATGCATATCCTAATCCGGTTCAACATGGCAACCGGAATATCAACCCCAATGGTGAGCCTGCATCTGCGGAAGCAACGGTATTGTCCTATCCGGGCCAGTTGGTCTTTAAAAACAAACCTTTTAATGGGGCATGTCTTTCCAGACTAAACTTCAGAAATTGCTCCAGCAATAATACAAAAGTGCCGATTCAGCAATAGACTATCCCACCCTTTATTCTTTTACAGTTGCCTTCTTTACGGGAGCCTTCTTTACCGGAGCTTTCTTTACAGGAGTCTTCTTCGTTTTGGTAGCCTGGCTTTTCGCCGGCTTAAGTCCGTCTGTAATAAGTTTTGCCGCTTTCCTGATACGCTTTTCAAACTTCTTATCTCCCAAATCTTTTTTTAGGTTAACCAGCGCACCGGTTAGCGTGTTAATAACATCTTCTACAATTGCCTTTGTATTGCTTTTACTACCTGTTACAGTTTTTTTTACCATCGCATTTATCATTTAGGAGTTAATAATTATTTAACGTAAAAATAATATAAAGCTTAATTTTTCAATGTTAAGTTTTTTAAATGCTATTATTGAAGCAATTCTACCTGTAAACTACACTTAGCAAGTGAGCGTTTTTACCCGACGGCGTAATAAGGAAAGTCCAAAGATATTTTAGAATTTTGTTAACAGTGCAATAACGTCGGAGGCTGGAGTAACTTCTTGTAACAAATTCCAACTATAATTCAACGGATTACCTTACAGCACATATTTTATACTGATATTTTTTGAAAGATGAACAACAGCTTAATAAATAAAACCGCTGTAATAGATGGAGGTAGGAGTATCACTTTTTAAAAATACTATTGAAAAAGGGTTACGAAAATGAAGTAAGCCAAATTAAGGATTCTCCAATCACTTGTTTACACTATAAACATTTACTGCTATAAAAAAAGCGTAGTAATGGCGTTCCACGTTCCATGAATTATAAATCGAATTACACGAATTAGTTATCAACATTTATCAACCCCAGTAATTCGTAATGACTAGTGTAATAAATATTACGTCAGAATATAGTTCACTCAGCTATCGTTTCAATTATCCGTTTTGAATAAATATACACGGTTCAATTTCATAGCGCATCATGTTAGTGATAATGTTTTTGTTCTTCACGTTCATTCGGGCTGGTGATATTTCTTAGATGAGCTTTCAGTTTTATAATTGCAGCATTGCAAGGGCAATTCATTTACCCAAAATGCCCGCTCACATAATTCTTCGTTAATTCCTGTTTAGGATTTTTAAAAATATTTTCAGCAGTATCAAGTTCAATCAATTCGCCGAGGTACATAAAGCCTACCTTATCTGAAATTCGCTGCGCCTGTTGCATATTGTGCGTAACAATTACAATGGTGAAATTTTCTTTCAGTTGCATGATCAGCTCTTCAATTTTATGGGTACTGATGGGATCCAGTGCCGAGCAGGGTTCATCCATTAAAATCACTTCCGGGCGAAGCACTACCGTTCGGGCAATGCACAATCGCTGTTGCTGGCCACCGGAGAGTTTAACTGCAGGTTTTTTTAATTCATCCTTCACCTCTTCCCACAAATAACTTTCTTTTAAAGCCTTTTCAATTAATTCCGGAATTGCTGCTTTTGGAAATTTATGAATGTTTAACGCATAAGAAAGATTGTCGTAAATACTTTTAGGCAATGGATTGGGTTTTTGAAAAACCATCCCGATCCTTTTGCGCATTTCTGTTACAGAATTCTTTTTATCATAAATATCAAGGTTGTCTAATTTTATAGCACCATCTATCCTGGCATCAGGCGACAGGTCGTGCATACGGTTGAAAGAACGCAGGAGGGTTGATTTTCCGCAACCCGACGGGCCGATCAAAGAGGTTACTTTGTTTTTGGGGAAATCTATATTGATATTTTTCAGGATTTGCTTTTTCCCAAAAAACATATTCATATTGTGTGCTGATAATTTTATCGCGTCCATATTAATCCTGTGTTCTGTGTTTAAAGCGAATGTAAAATGCAATGATATTGAGTGTAAAAACAAGTAGTATCAACACTGCTGCGGTACCATAAGCCAATGGCTTCACCTGTTCAATTGCCTGGTGCTGGGTGCTGAGCATATACAAATGATAAGGCAATGCCATAAACTCCTGATTAGGAGAAGCGGTAATGCCATTAATATAAAATGCAACCCCTGTAAATAAAATCGGTGCTGTTTCGCCGGCAGCCCTCGACATAGTAAGTATCACACCGGTTAAAATACCTGGTAAAGCTTTTGGCAGCACTACATCTTTGATGGTTTCAAATTGGGTAGCGCCTAAAGCCAGTGTGGCTTCTCTCATGCTGTTGGGGATTCGTTTCAGCGCTTCTTCTGTTGTAGTAATGATATAAGGCAGTGAAAGCAACCCCAAAGTGAGCCCGGCCGATAAAACAGAGGTACCCAAATGCAGGGCCTGAACAAAAAGTGCCAGGCCAAATAAACCGTAAATGATGGAAGGGATGCCGGCCAGATTTCTTATGGAAGCCCGGATGATATTGGTAAGAGTGGAAGGCCTGGCATATTCATTCAGATATATGGCGCATGCCACACCAAATGGTACAGCAAAAAGGGTAGTGATAAATGTAAGCAACAAAGTACCTATAATTGCCGGAAGAATTCCTCCTTTGGTCATACCATCCGTTGGGAACTGACTAATAAAATTCCATGAAACAGATGACATACCTTTTGAAAAAATATCCCACAAAATAACGCCCAATACCAGGCACACGAGTAGTGTACTTCCCAGCAGCAATATCCAGTTAAAAAAGTACTTTATTTTCTTAATCATGCGTGAAATCTTCTAAGCCTGTTGGCAAAATATTCTCCCAGTAAATTGATAATAAGCGTAATCAGGAATAAGATCACTGCAATGGCAAACAATGCAAAGTAATGGGTGGTTTGATAAGGCACTTCGCCCATTTCAATGGCGATGGTAGCTGTGATTGTTTTGACAGCATCTAAAAAACCTGAAGGCATTACAGCAGCATTTCCGGTTGCCATCAAAACTGTCATGGTTTCGCCCAAAGCCCTGCCCAGCCCCAGCATGATGGCAGCAATCAACCCGGGCAAAGCTGCAGGTAATGTTACTTTAAAAATGGTTTGCCATTTATTGGCGCCTATTGCCAGCGAAGCTTCCCGGTGACTGAGTGGTACGGCATTAATGGCATCTTCGCTGATGGTGATGATGGTTGGTAAAGCCATCACAGCCAATAAAACCGAACCATTTAATGCATTTAATCCGTTCTGAATTCCGAATAATTGTGCGATACCAGGACCCACCAGAACTATACCCAAAAAACCAATGGCCACAGAGGGGATAGCGGCAAGCATTTCTATAAGTGGTTTTAAAATTGCTTTTACTTTGGGATGTGCCAGTTCTGATAAATATGCGGCAGTAAATATCCCAAGCGGTACTGCAATCAGCATTGCACCCAATGTTACCAAACCGGTACTTACTAATAATGGTACAATACCATATTTGCCTTTTATGCCTTCGGGGTTCCATTGCGAACCTGTAAAAAAATCAATCGGCTTTACGTCGGCAAAAAAGGCAATGCTGTTATACAGCAACATTAAAAATATACCTGCAAGCAATGCAATAGTAATAAAGCCGGTGGCTTTAAATACTTTTTTTAACAGCTGGTCTGTACGCTCCCGTTTTCTTATACTCATGAGTTTTATTTTACCGGGTAGTAGCCCGATGCATGAATAATTTTTTTGCCTTCCTCACTTTTTTCAAAATCAATAAAGGGTTTTATTTTATTGTAAGCTTCTGTTTTATAATATTGAAACAAAGGCCTTTGAAAAAAATACTTCCCGGCGGCAATCATCGTTGAGTCCAGGGGAGAAATGGCTTTTTCATTTTTTGATACATACACGGGAAGTACTTTTATTCCTTTGCTGCCACCTGCAACATAACCTGCACCCACGTAGCCGATACCTGAATGGTCTGCCTTAATGGCTTCCAGTATCTGTGCATTGCCGCTCATCTGTTTTGCATAAGGTGTAAACTCTATTCCCAGTTTCTTTCTCACAAAATCGTGGGTGCCCGAATTGCTTTGCCTGCCATAAATATTGATGCTAATCGTTTTTCCTGTAACGGATGACCAGTTTTTATAATTGCCACTCAGTATGTTTGCAAGGTTAATGGTGCTGATAGAATCTATCGGAAGATCTTCTGCCACTACAAATGCAATGGCATCCTGCGCAAAAATAAAGGAGTCAATTTGTGCTCCCTGCTTTTTAAATAATTCAATTTCTCCGGCCCCTATACTTCTGGACGAGTTGGCAATATCTGCCGTGCTATTCAGTAAAGACGCAATACCTAATCCAGAACCTCCCCCGGAAATGGAAACAAAAACTCCGGAATTAACATGGTGAAATGATTCTGCAAGGAGCACAGCCAGGTTCACTTCAGTATCTGATCCTTTTATTTTGATGGTATCATTTTCCCTGGAGCAGGAGATCAGAAGAACTATTAAGCAAATCAGATAGTACTTCATTTTTTTAACGCTGGTTAGTGGTAAAGTACCGAAACAAACAGCATTATTTGCTATAGGGTGTATTATCTTTTGGTTAAGAAACGTTCAGTATTCGTGCGGGATTATTTTTGATTCTGTAATTTTTCCGGTTTATTGTACGCTATAGTTTTTACATTTAACCTGGCATAAGGGTAATCCCTTTTTTCCAATCTCCACAATACTTCAAAGGTTGAGGGTACAAAAACATTATTCATTTCTTTATAATCAGCACATTTAATAACCCAGGTTTCCAGTTTTGTTTTATCCATATACCGTTTGGTTTCCATTTCGGTTACCTCACCAGCTTCATTAAAAGTTATAGTGAAAAACAGGGAAAACCCGTTGTAGCTGAATGTTAGTTTTGCAGATTTGGAATCATTGCAACCCATTGTAATCTTTCGCCTGGCAAAAAATTGGTCGGATATTAAACACTTTCGCCAAGCCACCTAAGCAGTTCGGCCTGGTTATACTGCTCTCCTTTGGCATTTACCACTTTAATCAACGATAAAAGTGAAACCGCAAGTCTTCCTTTGTCAGCAATGTACATATCACGAGCAGTGAACATGGCGGTAGTACCTTTCCAGATAAAACCCGGTTTTTCTGTTGTAGCATATTGTTCTCCTTTTATGGTTATCCAGTCTTTATCCAACCCGGCTTTAAATTGTCAATCGTGTGTAATTGCTGCGTCGCTGATGTATAGTTGCCCTTCTTTTAACACATACTTAAAATAGCGCTGCACCTGCCCCCGGGCAATGCCGACAGTTGCCGGTGACTGTATGTTTTGTCTGAAATATTTTCGGATAGCGAAAAAAGTTTCTTTACTTCCTTCTTAAATTGAATTGACAAATTTACCTTTCCGATAACCAGCAGTATAAAAAGAACGCACAAAATTACGAGGGTAATAATCATAATTTATTTTTTAGTACTACTTTTTATATAAACCGCTGACCTGCGGCAGCAAAGCAATAACTAGTATAGCAACCAATAAAAACAGATAGAAGGTCTGCAGCAAATGATAATTTACTTGTGGATGTGTGGTTACCAATAGTCTTAAAAGGTAAAAATCGATAAACCCCAAAAATGAATATGATTAAAAAGCCAGAATAAATAACCTTGTTATTGCTGGCTAACCAATTTGGCAGATAAATGTCAAAGTTATCTTTCGCTGAACCGGAATATCTGCGTACAATAATTGTAAGAGGGCATTTATTTTAAAAAGTAAGCATTACAATTACTTTCGCGAAGAAAAGAGCAATACCAATCCAAACATATTTGTCAATTTTATTTACAATTACTGCATAAGCCATATAGAAAAATACCACATTTAAAAAAATCCAACTGATAATACGGATGATTTTGATCCATGTAAATTTTGCGTCATTTTGAATGGGGTTACAATAAATAGTTACCCAATTTTTCAATTTTCCCCAACCACTTTTTCCTGAATTCAATTTTTGAATTCCTGATTGGCTGGATGTATGTTACTTTAACAGGCTTTACGCCACAGAATCCTAAAACAGTTTTCTTTAACTGATTAACACTTGGCCTGCCAAATACCAGCCAATAAAACAATCCAGGCTGGTCAAGCGTTGTGATAATACGTGCCGTTTTCCCCTTCAGCAACTTATCCCACCACACAGAATTTTCCCTGTACCTAAAAGCAAATCCGGGTAAAAAAACCCGGTCAATAAAACCTTTTGTAATTGCAGGTAAGCCGCCCCACCAAACCGGGTGAACCCAAACCAAATGATCGGCCCATTTTATTTTTTTCCAGGCGGCAATAAGATCAGGTTCCAGTTCGGTTCTCTGCTGGTAACCGAATTGGAGGTTTGGGTTAAATTCCAGATCACGGATAACAATTTCTTTTACTTCGGCACCGGCACCCGAAGCGCCTTTTTTGTATGCTTCCGCTAGTCCAAAACAAAAACTATTCTTATCGGGATGTCCATTTATGACGAGTATTTTTTTCATTCTTTTTTTTAAAAGTTCTTATAAATTAATCAACCCACTATCTCAAAGAAACAGCTTGAGTACAGTCTTTTAAATTGCCTGCGTGTAAAAATTCAATAGTCTAATTTTTTCATGCGCAGCCAGCCAAAAATAGTATCCATACCCAATGGTATTTTGTACCATCAAAATATGAACCTTATCGTTTCAAAATACACACACAATTTTGCAAACAAGGTGCATCACTCAACTAATTTTTTTAGATATAGCAAGATAGGGTCAGATGGAGAGAATTACCTGTCTTAAAATCATATTAAACGGTGACGTTCATCATGCGGAAATTCAACTGTTACCTTTATTTTCGTCAAGTAAAAAGAAACCTGTTATCATTTTCCAATGAAACCTGAGCCATTAAAAAAAATACAACGGCAGTTGTTCGAACTTGAAAGAAAGATGCTGCAGGAAATCGAAAAAAGAACAGTACAGTTTAAAAGTATTCACCTTCAACAACTGGCTGCAGCAAAAAACCTGGTTCACTATTTAGTGTTGAGAAATGAAGACATCCGTATTTTACAGGACACACTGCATACTCATGGGCTTTCTTCCCTGGCGAGTTCAGAAAGCCATATCCACAGCCAGTTACAATCTATTCTGCAGCGGTTGGGCAAGCATTACGCTTCGGCTGACCTAGACGACTGCACGTACGAATATAACCTAATGCAGATGGTTGAAAAAAGTAAAATACTGTTTGGTGAGAAAAGAGACGCAGCCATACCATGTATAATGGTAACGTTTGATGCTTCGTTTGCTGATAATTATGCTTTAATAAAAAACCTGCTGCAAAACGGAATGAATGTGGCACGTATCAATTGTGCACATGATGATGAAGCCACCTGGGCAAAAATGATTCATCATCTTAAAAGAGCCTGCCGGTATACGGGGCTTACCTGCAAAATTTATATGGACCTGGCAGGCCCCAAGATCAGAACAAAATTATTGAATAAAGGGAAAGAAAACGGGAAAGTGAAAGTAAACGAAGGTGAAATAATTTGGCTGGCAGATGACATGAAGGGATTTAAGGAGGATGTAATTGTAATAAGCCCCAATGAACCGGGCATTATTCGCATGTTAAAAAAGGGAGAAAGGGTATATATTGATGACGGAATGATCAAGGGATTTATTGAGGAAACGAAGAAAAACAAAGCAGCCATGCGCATAGTACGTATTTCTTCCAACAGGCAACAGATCAAAGAAGGTAAGGGCATTAATTTTCCTGATTCCGATATTATTATCGCTTCGCTTACTGAATTTGATAAGGCCTGTTTATCTTTTATATGTGAACATGCAGATATCGTGGGTTATTCCTTTGTCCGGTATCCTTCCGACCTGTCCGGCCTGCAGAATGCATTAAAAAAAATATCCTCGCAGCCACCACATGTCATCATTAAAATTGAAACCACCGAAGCTGTAAAAAACCTTCCTGAGCTTTTACTTTGTGGAATGCGACAAAAATCTTTCGGCGTAATGATCGCCCGTGGAGACCTGGCCGTTGAAATTGGATTTGAAAGAATGGGAGAAATCCAGGAAGAGATTTTATGGATTTGTGAGGCTGCACATGTGCCGGTTGTTTGGGCAACACAAGTATTGGAAACGCTGAATAAGTCTGGTATAGCCACCCGTTCAGAAATCACTGATGCCACACATGCTGCCATGGCCGAATGTGTGATGATAAATAAAGGGGACCATACAATAGAGGTAATAGAAACGCTCCGTGATATTTTACACCGTACCGGCGGGCACCATATTAAAAAGAGGTTTACCTTTCGTCCATTGAGTATTGCAAGGAGATTTATTAATGAGAAAGAAAGCACTTAGACCTGTTTGCAAGCCATACATGCCAACACAAAAGAGCCAATTCTGCAAAAGAGCCAACATCCTGCACACGAATATTAATAATACGCTATCCTGAAAAAATTTATAGTTGGTTAGGGTACAATTTTTGCGAAATAATATTTATTAAAGGGAGATCACTGGCAACGAAGCATTTTTTTGAATAAGATTTCATTATTATGAAAAAAATTTACAAATGGCTGCGTAAAAGTTATAATAACATAATAAGCAGTATTGCCTTCTATCCTGCCCTTATTTCTACCGGTTTTTTATTATTATCAATACTAATGCTGGAGCTTGATTTTTCTGAAACCGGTAAACAAATAAAAACCCAGTTAAGCTGGATAAGCCTGCGTGATGCAAGCAATGCCTGGGCCATTTTAGGAACTGTTGCCGGCGGAATTATGTCTCTCACGGTGTTTAGCTTTATATCGCCTGATTTGATAAAAGAAATAAATTGGGAGACTTCAGAAGTTATTATCAATGCCCCGGTCGAGCAGGTTAAAGACAGCCCGGAATATGATGCTTCAAAACAGCTAAGCACAGAGTACGAGTCTATTCTAAAAAACTATTATGGCCGTTTTATTGCTCATAAGTAAGTGCCCTTCTAATTAAAAACAATGCTGTCAAATATGAATAAGTTGCACGCCATCCTGCTTCCGGTTTTATTTATACTACTTCAAGGTATAGCCAGTAGTTGCACGGATAAGCAAAGGGCAAATAATGGTGGCAGTACAGAAGACAGTTCGACAACGATACCAGAAAATATTGCTGTCATAAACACTTCAATTGGGAATGGCAATGTTAATTTTGTAATGGCGTCAAAGATGGTGATGCCGGCGGTAGTCCATATAAAAATTCGTTTCAATGGTTCATCCGGTCATGGAGCATCAGGGTCAGGTGTAATTATAAGTTCTGATGGATTTATAGCTACAAATAATCATGTGGTCGAAAACGCATCTGCTATCGACGTTATACTTCCTGACAAACGAACGTTTACCGCAGAGTTGATTGGCCGTGATCCCAATACTGACTTAGCGCTTTTAAAAGTAGCCGCTGACAATCTTCCGGTTGTTAAATTCGGCAACTCTGATAAAGTGCAGATAGGCGAATGGGTGTTGGCTGTAGGGTTTCCGCTATCACTTAATACAACGGTTACTGCAGGCATTGTAAGCGCCAAAGCCAGAAGCATTGGTATCATAAACCGGCCGGGCAGCAATACCATACAACATAATGCGGCGCCCGATGGTAATATGGCTGTTGAATCATTTATTCAGACCGATGCTGCCATTAACTCCGGCAACAGCGGAGGTGCACTTGTAAACACCAATGGGGAATTGATAGGCATTAATTCAGCAATAGCTTCGCAAACCGGTAGTTATGCCGGCTATGCTTTTGCCATACCGGTAAACCTGGCAAAAAAGATTTTGGATGATTTAAAAAACTTTGGAGTGGTTAAGCGGGGTGTGTTAGGTGTTTCCTTTCCGTCGCCCTCTGCAGAAGACCAGTACTTAAAACAACAGGGCCTCAATCCGGCTTTGGTAAAAGGCGTTTACATAACCGGTGTGCAAAATGAAAGTGCCGCTGCAGCGGCTGGCCTTAAAGAAGGTGACATTATTCAACGTATAGATGGCGTTTTAATCAATTCGTCAACGGAATTTTCTGAAAGAATAGCAAGACAAAAACCAGGTGATACCATCAAATTAACCTACCTGCGCCATGGCGATACCGCTACCGTAACTGCAAGATTGCAAAGTGAAGTTGTGGCAAAAACTGAAGAACGGGAAGCTAAAAGTGATAGAGCGCTGGAGGAAATATACAACAGGCTTGGAGCCACTTTCGCCCCGCTTACCGCTGATATCAAACAGCACTTTAATTTAAATGCGGGTGTTTTGGTAACCAGGGTGCGTAAGGATGGTTTTTTTGATCAGGCCGGCATTCCCCCCGCTACCATTATCGCTTTTATCAACGGCAGACCCATTAACAATCCGGAGGATATTGGCATGGCTTTACAGTCGGCTCAAAGTGGTAGGATTCAAATATTTGCTATTGCACCTGATGGTTCAAAAGTGATATTTAACTTCTCAATTGGAACATAAAAGATGCTTATCTTTTTTATGATAATATAACCGTAGTTTTATAAGCATCATAATTGCATCTGCATCTTTTAACTTAAGTAAAGTGTCGGGCGAATTAAAAAATCATACCTTTTGCCCTTACTCAAAAACAATTAAACAATAAACCGTCATGACCATTCAGATAAACTCAGACAATAACATAACAGGAACTGAAAAACTAAGCAATTTTGTAGAAAGCACTATTGCAGAAGCTTTAAAAAGGTTTGATGAGCAGATTACGAGGGTAGAAGTTCACTTAAACGATGAGAACAGCCACAAAAGCGGCATGAACGATAAGCGTTGTATGCTGGAGGCCCGCCTTGAAGGAATGCAACCAATTGCGGTTACCGCTCATGGCAATACCATTCAGGAGGCATTAAAAAGCGCATTGGGGAAATTAAAAAGCTCACTCGATACTACCCTTGGAAAATTACAAAACCAAAGCTAGGGTAGAGCAGCGGTAATGCTGCTCAATCCTTTGTGGTGACCGCGGGTGGTTTCTACCTGCCCAATGCAAACAGGGAAGGTTATTTTTACAAAGACGTAAAAAAGGCACTTGTCAATATTGGCAATATGATATATGAATCGTTGAAAAAGGATCAATTGATGCTGATGACCACCAGGCCGCACGACCAGTTCAATACCACCATCTATGGCCTGAACAACCGCTACCGCGGAATTTATTACGAACGCCGGGTTATCTTCATGAACCAGGCCGATATGAATGCACGTGGTTTAAAAGAGAAAGAATTGGTGGATATTTTTTAACCATGATGATGGCAAAGACAGCGTAGCCCATCATTTCTTAGTGGTAGCTTATCTTATACCGGCAGGATGTTGCACTACCTGATATCCTGAAACCAATGTGCTGGTTCCTGTCAGCAGCGTTGCACTAAAAATAATACACCTGCTTTCAGGGAAGTTAGGGTAACTATCCAAAGACACCAGCCGGCTTAAGCTGTTCAAACATTTGCCGGTTGTAGTTGTTGAAAGCGTATTAATTAGTCGCCGTGCTGAATGCTGTATAAATAGTTCGAATGATGATGATGACAACTTTTTCAACAATATGTTATTTAGTGATAAATACACTCATGATATTTGACTTTACAAAAAACGCCGGCCTTCAAAACTGGTACGTGGTAGACGATACCGTAATGGGCGGCGTATCCGCAGGAAAGATGGGACTGAATGATGAAGGTCATGGCATGTTCCACGGGCATGTATCACTGGACAACAACGGTGGCTTTTCTTCCATAAGGTATAATGCAGGCAAGACTAACCTACAAGGATACAGTAAATTTGTAATAGCACTAAAAGGCGATGGTAAAGCTTACCAGTTCAGGGTTAAAACGAACAGCGGCCAGTATTACTCCTATATATCTGGTTTCACCACTGATAACACCTGGCAAATTATAGAAATTCCGTTCAACAGTATGGTTCCGTCTTTCCGGGGCCGCACCCTTGAAATGGTTAATTTCCCCGGCGACAACCTGGAAGAAATCGGCTTTTTGGTTGGTAATAAAAAGGAAGAAGATTTTAAATTGGTGATCGACTATATCAGCGTACAATAATAGTCTCTATCGTCTATACCGAATGTAAACTGTATGTAGTCCAATACAGCTTTACGTCGGATTAATACCATCTAAGATTTACACGTAGTCCTTTGGACGACTTAATAAATCAAGATGATATTATCAACTTATTTATCCAGAAAACAAAGAAGGCACTACCATTGGAATAATCCGTTGATAGTGCCTTTCAATTTATTAGCACAACGCTTATGATACAGTGCTCGTTTCCAATAGAGCAAGTAATTCTTTAGCTGCTTTCTCACTGCTTGCGGGGTTTTGCCCGGTTATCAGCATACCATCTTTTACCACGTAAGAGCTCCAGTCGCTCCCGCTGGAATAGTTGCCGCCCTTTGCTTTCAGTTCGTCTTCCAGCAAGTAAGGCACAACATCGGTTAACTGAACGCCTTCTTCTTCGCTGTTGGTAAAGCCGGTCACCTTTTTTCCTTTAACCAATGGCTCGCCTTTTTCATCTTTCACATTTAACAGCGCAGATGGTGCATGGCAAACTGCTGCTACGGGCTTACCTGCAGACCAAAAATCCTGGATCAATTGAATAGAATCCTGGTCATCATAAAGGTCCCACATTGGGCCATGACCGCCCGGGTAAAAAACAGCATCAAAATCTGTTGCGTTCATTTCAGCTAGTTTTTTAGTATGCGCTACTTTTTCTTTCAAGGCCTCATCGGCATAATAGCGCTTTGTTGCCACAGTTTGGGCATCTGGTGCCTCACTTTTGGGATCGATGGGTGGTTGGCCACCTTTGGGCGATGCTAATGTAACATCAACACCATCATCAGTCATCACATAATAAGGGGCTGCAAACTCTTCAACCCAAAACCCGGTCTTCTTGCCGGTATCGCCTAATTCGCTATGGGAGGTTAATACAAATAATACTTTCATGATCTTAATTTTTTTGTGAAAGAGAAATTGCTGGCAGAAACAATTTTGTCCAGCTTTCCTTTAAGTAAACAAACAAGGTGCCGCTAAAAGGGGTGAATGGAAAGGCAGTAAATCATTTTATTAAAATTTTCACTATTGTCCGACTAAAACTTCTACCCAGTCGTTCAAATGCTTACTCGTTGAGGGTTCTGGCCCCTCTCCTTTGGAGAGGGGTTGGGGTGAGGTGATGTAGGCTTGATAAGGGTTTCAGAC
>Ga0105048_10007605_pt1 | contig 17410 bp, 15 predicted proteins | sample MAT05_FD_78382 | JGI IMG/M metagenome (GOLD analysis project Ga0105048, IMG submission 78382) | Freshwater microbial communities from Lake Fryxell liftoff mats and glacier meltwater in Antarctica - MAT-05 | ecosystem: Environmental > Aquatic > Freshwater > Ice > Liftoff microbial mat | place...
AGGAAGGCGGAGGATACGGAGCGCGCGGGGGGAAGCGGGAGAGAAAAAAGACGAAGGGGGACGAATTTCGAGGTGGTCGCGGGGCTGCCGAGGGCTTGTCGGCAGGCGAGGAAGGCTTGTCGGACGCGCGGGGAGCTTGTCGGAGGCTCCGGAGGACCTTGTCGGTCGAGCTTTTCGCTTGTCGGGGCGTGGGTGGGCGGGTTTGGGGCGGGGAGAGGACGTTTTGGGAGCGGATTCCGGCGACGGAAGAGGGGCGACGGGGGGCTCGGGGGCGGCGGCAGAAGGTCGGCGCGGGCCGTAGGGGGCGCGAGAGGGGGGAGGAGGGGCGGGGCACGGCGGACAAGGGCGGAGGACGTAGGCTCCCCGGGGCCTCACTCCGGGGCCTGGGGGTACCACGGACACAGAAACCAGGCGGCGAAGCGGGCGCGCGTCTCGAGGGAGACGTCGGGCTGGACCATGAAGAGGATGTGGAAGGAGTCAGCCCACGACATGACGGGCGAGCTACAGGTGCGAGTCTTACAGCTGGTCGAGCGCCCTCGGTAGCGGTCGACTTCCCGCTGCGAGTAGAGCCAGATGAGGAAGCCGGCGGCGGCACAGGAGTCTTGTGTGGGTTTATTTCCGGGATTCGAGAGCCATCGGATCAGCGCGCCAACCTCGAAAGGATAGGCGCCGCCGTGGCCGTTCCCCCCGCGCACCGATCCGGATCGGGACACGGGCAGGTCGGCCACGGCCACGGCCACGGGAAGAACCTGGTTAACGCCTGGAGCACCGAACAGGTTGAATTCCGGCTCTTTTCGGTCCATTTCAACCCGTTCGGTGCTCCAGGAGCGTCGGGAGGGAGCGGGCATCATGAATCTCGAACTCCATGTCCCGACATCTGAAGCTTCAGCCCCCTCGATGTGAGGCATCCAGCTGACGCGAGCCAAGCGCCCACCGCGCCATGCCGCCTCCGCCTGAAACTCTGATAGATCTCGCCGACATGGACGCGATCTTCCACGGCCCGCTCCGCAAAGATCTCCTGGTGATGGACGCCCTCGGCGTCCTCCTCGCTCTGGCGCTGATCGCCGCGCTCCGCGCCACCCTCTCGCCGACGGTCCGCGCGCGCAAGCGCACCCCAGGCCTGCTGCTGGCGGCGCACTTCGTGGCGTTTGCGCTGGCCCAGGCGCTGCCCGAGGGGCAGGCGCCGAGCCGGATTTTTGCGCCGCTCGCGCTTCTTTTTCTGCTCCTCTCGATTGGGCGCAGCGCGGTGGTGCTCGGGATTGACGTCTTCCTCGGTCGGCGGATGGAGAGGCCGCTGCCGCGGATCATTCGTGACATTCTTCAGGGCCTCGTCGTCGTGGGGATTGGGCTCGTCGTGCTCAACAGCGCCGGGGTGGAGCCGGGGTCGCTGTTGACGACGTCAGCGCTGCTCACGGCGGTGATCGGTCTTTCGCTCCAGGAGACGCTCGGCAATGTCTTTGCCGGGCTCGCCATCCAGGTGCAGCAGCCCTTCGAGATCGGCGACTGGATCCAGTTCGACAACGAGCCCAAGAACGTTGGCCGCGTCGTCGAGATCAACTGGCGTGCGACCAAGGTGATCACCCTCGAGAATGTCGAGATCACCATCCCCAACGGGAGCCTGGCCAAGGCGCCGATCAAGAATTTCACCAAGCCGACGCTGGCTTCGCGGCGCTCGATCTTGTTTCAGGCGCCCCAAGGTACGCCGCCGGATGAGGTTCACCGCCTCGTCCTCGCTGTTCTCGTTGACGCTCCGGGCGTGCTGCAGGAGCCGGCGCCTTCGATCCTCACCAATCAGTTCCTCGACAGCGGCATCGAGTACTGGGTCCGCTTTTTCACCGAGGAGTTCCACCGGCGCGACGCGGTCGACAGCGGCGTCCGCGATCGGATCTGGCACGCTCTTCATCGCGGCGGCGTGGAGATGCCCTTTCCCCACCGCGTCGTGCAGCTCCACACCATCGATACCGAGCACCGGGCGCTGGTCGCGGAGGGGCAGATAGAGAAGCGGAGCCGCGTCCTTCGGGGCGCCGATTTCTTTCGCGTCCTCTCGGACGACGAGCTCGCCAGGCTCGCGAAGGCGGCCTTTGCGCGGAGGTACGCCGACGGCGAGATGATCATGCGCCAGGGCGACACCAGCCGGGAGCTCTTCGTGATCGAGCGGGGCGAGGTCGCGGTCCTGCTCGCGCGGCCCGGCGAGACCGACGCGATCGCGGTGGCGCGCCTCGGCCCGGGATCGCTCTTCGGTGAGATGGCGCTCGTCACCGGGGACCATCGCCAGGCCACGGTGCGCGCCGTCACCGCGTGCGAGCTGGTCGAGGTGGGGCCCGACGCTATGCAAGGAGTCCTCGCCACCTCGCCGGATCTCGTAGAGCGCATCAGCGCTGTGCTCGCCGAGCGGCAGGCGGCGCTCGATCTGCACGCGACGATGGAGCCTCTGGCCAAGGAGCAAGACGTGGAGGATCGAAAGAGCGAGCTCCTGGTGAGGATCAGGAAGCTCTTTTCGCTCTGAGTCGCTCTCTTATCCCGGATCCATCAACCCCTTTCCCTTGAATCGGAGGAAAGGGGTTGGGGAGAGAGGGATCAGTTCTTCCGGCCGAGAACGAAGTGCCGCCGCCCGTCAGCCAGGATCGTCGGGTCCTCGATCCGCAGCATCGCCAGAGCGACCTCGCGGACGCGTCCGTCCTTGTCCTGCCGCAGGCGAATGCGATCTCCATCGGAGCTTATCACGGTGCAATCACCGAAGTGAAAGTGAGCGACCGCGTCTCCGATCTCCGGATACGCGTCCATCTGCTCTTGCTTGGGAGCGCGATTGGGCCGCGTGAGGATCGTCGGCGTTTCGGGCGTCGCTGTGGTGGTGCCATAGTGCAGCGCCGCTCGGGCCGCGGCGGTGGGCGCGCTCGCGGAGGGCGAGTGTGACTGGACCGGAGGCGGGGGAGGAGGGGGCGGCGGAGGCGGCGGAGGCGGGGGAGGCGGCGGCGGAGGAGGAGGCGGAGTGACATGCACGCGCACCGACGCAGGCGCCGCAGCCGGCGCCACAACAGGCGCTGCGACGGGAGCAGGCGTTACGGCGCGCACCGGGGCTTCCACCAGGACGGCTGTCGTCTTGCGACCCGAGAGGAGCGAGAGGCCGCTGTGAGTGTCGGGAGCGCGGGTGAGGGTGAGGTCGTCGAAGGCGGTCACGCAGAGCTCGACCGCGAAGGCGCGGGCCCAGACGAGCTGGCCGGCGATGATCTCGTTGCCGGTGTCGGTCTCGCGAGCGAGCGTCACGGTGAGGTGGAGGACGAGCACGCCCGCTTCGACCGCGGCGTTGCCGGTGAGCGAGACGAGCGTGGTCGGTGTCTCGATGCGGCGGGTGGCCGCCCAGGTGTGCGACGCTTGATCGTAGACGGCGATCTCGGCGGCCTCGAGGGCGCCGGTACCGCTGAGCCACGCGGAGCGGGCCTCCGCCTCGCCCAGAGCGCGGATCAACCCGACCGGGAGCTCTTCTCCGCGGTCCATCGCGATCACCAGCGTGCGAGTGCGGTTCGATTCCTGGACGTTCATCAGGGCTTTTTCTCGGTCTCCGTGGGCGGCGCCCGGCGCTTGCGCCCGGGGGCGGTGCGGCGGGCGTTGATCTCGATCTGCGGCGCGTTTGCGGCGCGCTTGAGGCTCACGTCGCCGGCGGCGGCGACGATTTTCTCGGCGGGGATGCCGGCGGGGATTAGCACCGCTTTGATCGCTTCGGCGCGGCGGGCGGCGAGGTCGACCGACTTGATCGAGCTGTCGCCGGCGCGATCAGCGAAGGCTTCGATCACCACGAGCTCGATCGGCGCGCGGCCGAGGATGAGCTGGGCGATCATCTTCGCCTGCTTTTCGAGCTCGGGGCTGAGCTTGGGGCTGCCAGCGCCGAAGCGGGCGAGCTTCTCCACGACGACGTTGGCGCCGTCCCAGCTCACGCGTGATTTAGCGTTGGGCTCGGGGCAGCCGTCCTCGTCCTGGATCCCGTCGATCGTCTCGGCCTCGTTCGGGCACCTGTCGGCCCGGTCGAGGATGCCGTCGAAATCGTTGTCAGGTTCGGGGCAGCCGTCCTCGTCCTGGAAGCCGTCGCGGTCCTCGGGCTCGTTCGGGCACTGGTCCTGCGCGTCGGGGATGCCGTCGACATCATTGTCGGGATCGGGGCAGCCGTCCTCGTCGCGGAAGCCGTCCTTGTCCTCGGCGGCGTTGGGGCACTTGTCCTGCGCGTCGAGGAGGCCGTCACCGTCGTTGTCGGGATCGGGGCAGCCGTCGTCGTCCTGGAAGTTGTCGCGGTCCTCGGGCTCGTTGCGGCACTTGTCTTCGGCGTCGGGGACGCCGTCGCCGTCGTCGTCGAGATCGGGGCAGCCGTCTTCGTCCTGGAAGCCGTCGAAGTCTTCCGCGGCGTCGCGGCACTTGTCCTTGCTGTCGAGGATGCCGTCGCCGTCGTTGTCAGGATCAGGGCAGCCGTCTTCGTCCTGAAAGCCGTCGCGATCCTCGGCCACGGTGGGGCACTTGTCGTCGCGATCGAGGATGCCGTCGCCGTCGAGGTCGTGCCCGGTGGGCGCGTAACGAAGGGCGAGGTTGACGCGGAAGCGCGGCGTGGTGAGGGCCTCGGGGCTGAGCGGGATCGGCCCGCCGCCGCCGAGGGTGAAGCCGAGATCGCCGGCGAGGAAGGGCGCGGTCGTCGCCGCGGCGATCCACTCCGCGGGCACGAGGGGCGGGCTGGTTCCCGGCGCGTCGCCGAGCTTGCGCGGGGCCTGATCGGCGAGCGTGAACAGCGCGAAGGCTTCGCCGCTGAGGGCGAGGAGGTGATCGGGGATCACCTCATACGAGGCGCCGAGGGCGCCGTAGATCTGGGTGCCGATCACGGCGTTGGCGAGCGTGCTCTCGCCGCGGATCCGCGCGCCGGCCTGCGCCGCGAGGGCGAGGCGGCCGAAGCGTTGATCGAAGGCGACCGAGGGGGCCGCGGTCATCGTCGCGGCCCCGGCGAAGACGCCCGGCGTGGCGGTGGGCGCGGCGAAATCGAGCCGCAGCGTCAGCGCCGGGCCGGCGAGGACGCCGGTGCGCGGGCGCTTGATCAGAGCGTAGGCGCCGCCGAAGCGCAGGTCCCGGACGGCGCTGCGGACGAGCTCGTCCTTGGTGCCGATCACCGCGGCGAGCCCGGTGCCGCTCTCGTAGAGCGTGATCGGCGCGGCCAGCGTCAGCTCGAAGCGATCGCTCACCCCGACGCTGCCGAGGAAGGTGGCGTCGACGGCGTTGTCGATCGCGTAGATCGTCGTCCCGCTGGGGTTGGGCGAGGAGACGTTGAAGGCTACCGGCCGCGAGAGGTAGCTGAGCACCAGGCCGAAGGAGACCCGCGACGACGGCGTCGTCTGCGTCGGCGCGACGGAGAAGAACGGCCCGCCGCCCGCGGTCGCCCAGAGGTTGTCGGCGTCGACGCAGGTCGAGAGCCCGTTGATCGGCCGGCAGCTCTGCGCCCGCGCTTCACCCGCGCTCGCGAGCAGGGCCGCGAAGGCGATCGAGGGGACCGCAAAACAGCGACGCCGCCGCGAGGTGAAGGCCGGCTGGGTGGGCGCCTGGGGACGCGAATCCATCGCGCGGTGCTCTACACCCGCTGCGGGCGGGCTCGGAAGCTCATTCGTCCCGAGCGGGGAAACGCGGCCGGGAGGTGACGATTTGCCGGCGCTCTTGCTCGCGGTGACGGGCCAACGTACGTCGCCGCCGCTCATGATTGACGATCTCCATCCGCTCCTCCTCGGCTCGGCCTCGCCGCGTCGCCGCGAGATCCTCGCCACGCTCGGCTTGCCGGTGGTGGTGTTCTCCGCCGTCGTCGACGAGTCGGTGCTCCCGGACGAAGAGGCTCTTCCGTACCTCGCGCGCGTCGCCGCTCTCAAGCTCGCGGCCGTCGGCGCGCTCCCCGCGGCCGCGACGGCCGGGGCGATCCTCGTCGCGGACACGACGGTGATCGTCGACGGGCGGATCCTCGGCAAGCCGGCGGACGAGGCCGAAGCGCGATCGATGCTGCGCGCCCTCGCGGGCCGCGCGCACCAGGTCGCGACGCGCTTCGCGATCGCCGGGCCCGACGCGCCGACGCGCCCGCTCCACGAGGAGACGGTGACCACGCGGGTGATCTTCCGCGCGCTCGAGGACGCCGAGATCGAGGGCTACGCCGCGACGGGCGAGGGCCTCGACAAGGCCGGCGGCTACGCGGTGCAAGGCCTGGGATCGTTCGCGGTGGCGCGGATCGAGGGCTCGTACGCCAACGTCGTCGGCCTGCCGGCGTGCGAGGTCGTCAGCGCGCTGCGCGCAGCGGGCCTGCTCGCGCGCTTCCCGTTCGCGCCGCGGCGCGCGGGCTGATCGTGGTCGTCACGGAAGGAGAGCGCGCGGCCTCGCGTCGCGACGCGTGGGGCGTCGCCGCGATCGCTCTCGCGGCGCGCCTTGCCGTCGTGGCCTGGGCGGCCTCGCGCTTCCCACCGACGGCGGACGGGACGTTCTACCAGCGCATCGCCGAGCGCGTCGCCACGGGCCTCGGCTACACGTGGCTGTGGCCCGACGGCGTGGTCACGTACGCCGCGCACTACCCGATCGGCTACCCCGCGGCGCTGGGCGCGATCTACGCGATCACCGGGCCGCACCCCGCCGCGGCGATGATCTTCAACGCGCTGCTCGGCGCCCTCGCCGCGTACGCCGCGCACCGCCTCGCCGCGCGCGCGGGGGAGCGGCGGCTCGCGCTCGCGGCGGGGCTCCTCGTCGCGCTCCATCCGGGCCTCGTCGCCTACACGCCGGCGCTGATGACCGAGGGCGTCGTCGCCTCGCTCCTCGCCGTCGCGGCCGGCGTCGCGGCCTGGACGCGCGATCGCCCCGCCTCGCGCTGGCTCGGCATCGCGCTCCTCGGCGTCGTCTTCGGCGTCGCCACGCTGGTGCGCCCGCAGTCGCTGGTGCTCGCCCCGCTCTTCGCTGCGCTGGCGATCGGGGACGGCGGGAAGCGCCGCGCGAGCGCCGCCGCGCTGGCGACGATCGTGGCGCTCGCGGTGTGCGCCCCGTGGACCGCGCGCAACTGCGTGCGGATGAAGCGCTGCGCTCTCGTGAGCGTCAACGGCGGGTGGAACCTGCTCATCGGCGCCGATCCGGTGTCGACCGGCGCGTGGTCCCCGGTGCAGGTCCCCGAGGCCTGCCGCGAGGTCTACGACGAGGCCGAGAAAGATCAGTGCTTCGGCCGCGCTGCGCAGGGCTACATCGCAGCGCACCCGCTCGCGTGGATCGGCCTCGCGCCGAAGAAGCTCGCCGCGACCTTCGACTACGCGGGCGCGGCGGGGTGGTATCTCCACGCCTCGAACGCCGAGGCCTTCCCGGAGCGCGCCAAGGTCGCCCTCGGCGCCGTGGAGACGCTGTTCGAGCGCCTGGCGCTCCTCGTCGCGCTCGCGGCGATGGCCCGCCGTCCCGAGGGCGATGATTCACGCCGACGCCGGGTGGCCCGCCTCCTCGTCGCGGCCCTCGGCGCCCTGGCGGCCCTCACCCTCCACGCCTGGATCGGGTACGCCGCGCTGGTTGTCGCCGCGCTCCTCCGCGGCCGGGCGCTCCTCCGCGGCCCGGTCCTCCTCGGCGCCACCGCGGCGGCCGTGGCGGCGACGATGGCCACGCACGCGGCATTCTTCGGTGCGGGCCGCTACTCGCTGGTGGTGTTCCCGCTGATGACGGCCGTCACCGCGTTGGCGTTCCAGCGGTCGTCGACGCGGTAGGTTGCAGCGTCTTTGACACCGCTCTCCCGGGCGGCCTATCCTACGCGCCGACTCGTTACCGCGGCGGTGGAGGAAAGACTGAGATGCCCCTGATCGAGACCGAAGAGGCGGCGCGCCGCCTGGCGCGCGCCATCGCGAGCGACCTCTCACTCTACAACGAGGAGAAGATCGTACAGGGCATCCAAAGCGACGATCTCTTCACGACCCTGGCCGAGGAGATCGAGGAAGGCCGCGCGCTCTACAAGAGCCGCGTCTCGCCCGACCTGTATCAAAAGAATTTCTACGACCGCGCCCTCGTCGACATCCTCGTGAAGTCGAAGGGCCACATCAAATCGAAGATCTGGTAGCGCGGGCGCGCAGGGCCGCGAGGCAGCGCGCGAAGTCGTCGGGGAGCGGGCTCTCCCAGCGGACGGGGCGGCCCGTCGCCGGGTGCACGAAGCCGAGGACGCGCGCGTGGAGCGCCTGGCGTCCCAGCGCCGCGCCCGCGGCGCGCAGCGTCGGATCCTGCGGCACGCGGCCGTAGAGCGGATCGCCGAGGATCGGCGTGCCCCCGCGCTCGGTGAGGTGAACGCGGATCTGGTGGGTGCGCCCCGTCTCGAGGCGGCACGACACCAGCGTCGCCGCGCCGAGCTCCTCGAGGACGCGGACGTGGGTCACGGCCTCTTTCCCGGCGTCGAGGTTCGAGGTGAAGCGCAGCCGTTCGCTGCGGTGGCGCCCGTAGAGCGTGATGATCGACGCGTCGACGGCGCGCCCCACGACGATGGCGACGTACTCGCGCTCGATCGCATGCTTCGCGAAGAGCTCCTTGAGCGCCTCGCGCGTGGCCGCGTCCTTGGCGATGACGAGCAGCCCGCTCGTGCCCTTGTCGATGCGATGCACGATCCCCGGCCGCAGGTGCCCGGCCGGATCGCGCGGATCGATCGGCGCGCGATCGAACCCACCGCGGGCGAGCAGCCCGTTCACGAGCGTGCCGGTCGCGTGCCCGCGCGCCGGGTGAACGACGAGCCCAGCCGGCTTGTCGACGACCAGGAGGTGCGCGTCCTCGTGGACCACACGAAACACCACCGAGGCGTCCGGCAGCGCGTCCGTCGCTTCGGGCGCCTCGGGCTCCACCTCGACGCGCGCCCCGGCCGCGACCCTGCCCGCCACGCGCCCCGGCACCCCATCGACGAGCACGCGCCCATGCTCGATCCAGCGCTGCACCTCGGCCCGCGAGGCCCGCTGCCCCGCGCGCTCGAGGAGCTTCACCACGAGCTTGTCGAGGCGATCATGAGGATCAGCGGCGGCGCATTCGAAGAGCATTGCGCCCTTCGGTGCGCCAACCGCCACCCGAATGCAACCGCCGAGCGTGAACGCTGACGCTGACGTTGACGTGAACGCCGAACGTGGACGTGGACGTCCGCATCCCGTCCGCCGCCCCGCTCAGTAATCCGTCTCGGTGTCTTCTTCTTCTTCGCCCGATCCGAGCTCCGGGTTCGCCGCCACGTGCGACTCCAGATCGTCGAGCCGCTGCGTCTCGTTCAGCGCGAGGAGCCCCGACTGATCGCACAGGTAGAGGTCGAACGCCGTGTAGCGCACGTACACGCGCACGTTGGTGTCCTCGTTCTCGAGGCTGAGGATCGGCAGCTCGCCGTCACGGCGCGCCTCGCCGAGGTAGAGCGCGTTCCACGGCTTGCCGGGGAGCCCGGGCAGGCGGACGACCTTCCCGCGGATGCGTGAGTCCGTCCACCCGAGGTCGGTCTTCGCCTCGGCCAGCTTGCGCACGCTGGTGATGCGCGGGCGCGGCGTGACCGGATCCGTTCCGAAGCGGTGCCGGCCATGGAAGCGCTTTCCCAGGCTGGCGAAGGTGAAGTCGAACGCGAGGAACGCGCGAAGCGAAGGCGGTAGCTCCACCATCAACTTCGACTCGAGGCGGTCGAGGGCGATAGCGCTCGCCCCGACGGCCTCCTGCGCGGAGGGTCGCTTCTTCAGCCGATCGATGACCCGCTGTACGAGCCGAGCGCCGTCGGAAGGGCTGCTCTTGGTAACCGGGCCACGTTGGTTGGATGCCATGTCCTCACGCCGCCGACGCGGCTGCTCCTCGTTCTTGGCTGGGCGTCGTCACTGCTCCCAGGCGTTCGGGTCGGGCTTCCAAGCTTTCACACTGTCCCGTAGCCCATCGTCAAGGCGTTTTTTCGATGCCGATATCGGCCGGGGCTCCCGTTACCTCTCCGCTGACGGCGAGGGAAGGGTTTCGTGCTCGTAGCAGAGCGAGGGCGAGGAAGCCCACAGCAACAGCGAACCACAGCGTCGCGAAGCGAACGAGGAGCATCGCCGCGGTCGCGGTCTCGTGTCCCACGCCGGCCAGCGCCGCCATTTGCCCTTCGAGCAGCCCATCGGTGATGCCAAGCCCGCCGGGCACCGGGACGAGGGCGCCTGCGAGCGTCGCCGTCGCATAAAGAAACGCGGTGGTCGTCAGCGGCGGGCGCTCGTTGAAGCCGCCGAGGATCACCCAGAGGGCGATCCCTTCGAGCGACCAGGCGGCGATCGAGAGCAGCGTCGGCCACACCAGCCGCCGTGGCGTCGTCAGCTCGCGCAGGCGCAGGAGGGCCTCGGCGACCATCGGAGCGATCCGCGTGAGCACGCGCCCGAGCGCGCCGGGGAGCCGCGGCAGCGCCTTCAAGAGCTGCGCGGAGAGGGCGGGCGACGAGACGAACACCAGGATCGCCGCGACCAGGATCGCGCCGGCCGAGGCCCACACCATCCCGCCGGGCAAGCTCAGGCTCCCGATCGCGATCAGCGTGATCACCCCGATCAGATCGGTGACGCGCTCGGCCACCACGATCGGCGCGGTGCGCTCGATGGGGACGCCGTGGAGCTCCTTCAAAATAAGGGATTTGAAGACCTCGCCCACCTTGCCCGGCGTCACCGTGAGCACGAAGCCGGAGAGGAAGATCAGCAGGCTCTCGCCCTTGGGGACGCCGCGGATCCTGAGCACGCCGAGGTAGTACTCCCACTTGAAAAAGCGGAGCAGGTAGTTCGAGAACGCCAGCGCGCAGGCCGCGCCGAAGGTCCACCAGGCGTAGTGGCCGAACTCGTGGGCGATCCGCCCGACGCCGCGGTAGAGCACGAACCCGCCGTACACGGCGACGCCGAGGAGCATCGCCCCGATGAGGCGGCGGACCATTTTGTTCATGAACGCTCCCCGGGCCCGCGGGCCGCTCTCTTCGCGCGCCGCGCTCGGAGGACGAGGAACGTCACGGCGATCGCCAGAAGGACGCCGCCCGCGAGCCCGATCGCCCACGGAGGCGCCGCCCAGCGACCACGAGCGAGCCCCGTAGGATCGGCGCTCTGGGCGAGGAGGAGCAGGTGCACGCGCGGGTCGTTACACGTGAGGCCCGTCCAGGGCAACGATCCGCCATGACATTCCCGACCGATGATTTTCGCGGCAGGAGGCGATCCGGGGCTTTCTATCGGCCCCGGAACTTGCTCTGCTGAGGCGGCTCGCCGACCCTGCGCGCGCTCTGATCGCATTTCACCGCGGGGTCCCTGCGGCGTCGCGCTCGCGACGCGCAGCTTCCCTGGCCCAGGTCGGGCCCGTCTCGAGAGGTTTCACGCTGATGCAACGCTCGTCCCTCCATCGCCGACGCGGGCTCTTCGCTTCACTGCGCAGCAACGCCTTTGCCGTATCGCTCGCGGCCCTGGGCGCCCTCTCCTCCGTCGCGTCCTGCGGCCGATCGAACCTCGACGCTGACGACGACGTCGGCGTCGGCGTGGGCGGCGCGGGCGGCCTCGCGACCACCTCGTCGATGAGCAGCGCCTCCTCGATGACCAGCGCGTCGTCGATGACCAGCGCGTCGTCGATGACCAGCGCGTCGTCGATGACCAGCGCGTCGTCGATGACCAGCGCGTCGTCGATGACCAGCGCGTCGTCGATGACCAGCGCCTCCTCGATGACCAGCGGCTCCTCGACCGGCACCGGCGGCGGCCCTCCCTGCTCCACGGGGGCGGACTGCAACGACGGCGACAACTGCACCTCGGACGCCTGCTTCGACGGGCTCTGCGTCCACGGAGAGCGCGACGACGACAAGGACGGGCACTCCCCCGTCGGCTGCTTCGTCAACGGCCAGAGCGGCGACGACTGCAACGATTTCAACGGCAACGTCTTTCCAGGCCACCCGGAGGACTGCAAGGACGGCACCGACAACGACTGCAACGGCGTCGCCGACTGCTTCGATCCGGCCTGCAAGGGCGTCCCCAACTGCGGCTGCGTGGCCAACCCCGCCGGCGAGGTCTGCGGCAACGCCAAGGACGACGACTGCGACGGCAAGGTCGACTGCAACGATCCGGACTGCGTCGGGACGCCGGCCTGCGGCTGCGCGCCGAGCGAGTCGGGGAAATGCGTCAACGGCTTCGACGACGACTGCGACGGCCAGCTCGACTGCGCCGACTCGGACTGCGCCGGCGATCCGATCTGCACCTGCTCCGGCAACCCGGAGCTCTGCGGCGACGGGAAGGACAACAACTGCAACGGCCTGATCGACTGCGCCGACCCGCAGTGCGCCAGCACCGGGGCTTGCAAGTGCGTGCCCCCGGGCTTCCCCGAGGTCTGCAACGACGGCATCGACGACGACTGCGACGGTCTGGCCGACTGCGCTGATCCCGACTGCCTCCTCTCGACCCTCTGCCAGCAGTGCGTGGCCGAGATCTGCACCGACGGCATCGACAACAGTTGTGACGGGAAGATCGACTGCTCCGATCCGGCCTGCTTCTTCGCCCCGACCTGCGCCCCGAAGCCCGAGGTCTGCAACAACAGCATCGACGACGACCACGACGGGAAGATCGACTGCCAGGACACCGACTGCGCCAATAACCCGTTCTGTGTGATCAAGCAGGCCAACTGCCTCTCTCCCAAGCTCATCACCGGGAGCGGCAGCTTCACCGGCGACACGACGGGGAACATCAGCGAGACCAAGGGCCAATGCGGCGGTGACGCCGGAGAGGCCGTGTTCTACTTCGTCCTCTCGCAGCCCTCCAAGGTCCACATCGACTCGGGCGGGACGAGCTTCGACTCCACCGTCTACGTGCGCACCGGCGCCTGCAACACCGGCAAAGAGATCGGCTGCAACGACGACGACGGCGGGAACCACGCCGGCTCGCTCGATTTCACCATCCTCTATCCGGGCACGTACTACGTGTTCCTCGACGGCTACACCGTGGACATCAACGGCGGTGCCAACGAGGGTCCGTTCCAGCTCAACATCCTGATCACGCCGAACCCGCCCGAGGTCTGCAACGACGGCTTCGACAACGACGGCGATCACTTCGTCGACTGCGCCGATCCGGACTGCGTCAACGCGACCAACTGCTTCAAGTGCAACGGGGGCAAGGATCCGAAGCCGGAGCTCGGTATCGCCGCTTGCACCGACGGCCAGGACGACGACTGCGACGGCAAGGTCGACTGCGCGGACTCCGACTGCAAGGCCAGCGATTACTACGTGACCGAGTGCTGTAACGGGGGCGACGACAACGGCAACGGCATCGTCGACGACTTCAACTGTCGCTGCGCGAGCAACGCCGACTGCGGTGGCGGGCAGCTCTGCTACACTCACACCGTCTACGCTTGCGGGATACCCTGCGACAACTTCTTCGGAGATGTCTGTCCGTTCGTGGCCGCAGGATCCTTCTGTAACGGCAACACGCATCAATGTGAGTTTTGAGGAAGGTGCCATGAGAAATAGAATTGTGACGGCGGGCGTGGTCCTGGCGATGGCCGCTGCGGCTTATGGTTGCGGCGGTACGGATACGACGGGCAGCGCGAGCTCGGGGACGGGGGGCACGTCGTCCACCGCCACGAGCTCGGCCACGGGGACAGGGGGAGGCAGCACGAGCACGGCGACGTCGACGGCGGCGTCGACCGGGACCGGGACATCGACGGGGACCGGCGGGACGCCTGTCGTCTGCACGCCGGCCGACGGGGTCGTCCTCGCCCTCGACACGATCAACTTCGGCGACGTCGGGATGGATGTCAGCGCGACGCAGAAGCTCGGGTTCAACGTCGATGGGCTGGTGAGCACGGCGGCGTCGACGGACCTCTGTCAGCCCGTCACGGGCGGGAGCAAGAACACCGTTTACCCCGACGGGGACATGGGTATCGACAACTCCTTCGGAAAGAACATCCTCCCGCAGCTCCTCAAGCTGGCGCCTGGGTTCTCGGACAGCACGACCAACAGCATCGCCGACGGCGAATTCAGCATGATGCTCAACTTCGTCGGCCTCACGGCCGCCGCGGATCAGCCCACCCTGGTGACGCGGCTCTACGGGGGCACGCCGCTCGGCTTCCCCCCGAGCTTCGATGGGACGGACTGCTGGCCGGTCGTCCCGGAGCTGCTCAGCAGCCCGACAGACATCAAGTCTTCCACCGTGGTGTTCGACAAGAGCTCCGTGGTTGGCAACAAATGGATCTCCGGCACGGCGGGGACGATCACCCTCACGGTCCCCACCGGGCCGGCATCGATCACCCTCACGATCCACAAGGCCTCGGTCTCGCTGGACCTCTCGGCGGACCACAAGAGCGCGACCGGCGGGCTCATCGGCGGCGTGCTCGACACCGACGAGTTCATCAAGGAGGTCAAGAAGGCGATCTTCGCGATCAACCCCCTCTATTGCGGGCTGATTGGCCAGATCGAGACCCAGATGCGCCAGTCCTCGGACCTCCTCGCGGACGGATCGCAAGACAAGGCGAAGACCTGCAACGGCATCTCGATCGGGTTCGGCTTCACGATGAAGACCATCCAGCTCGGCGGGATCGGCCCGAAGACGACGCCGGCCACGATGGCCTGCACGCCCTGAGCAGGTAGCGCGCCTCTCGGCGGCATGGAGGGCTCATCATGAGCCGCCGCGCCGCCGGTTTCGTCGCTCTTGAGAGCACCCCTTTCCAGGGTAGTGGGTCTTTTTGACCATTTCGACCCGCTGATTCAGGTCATTTGCAGAGCAAAAAGACCCACTACCCGAAATTGGGGCTGCTCATGACATGCGAATGATCGTGATTGCAAAATTATGAAAACCGGAGTGATCCATTCCACTCCATGACTGAAATCCGCCCTGCCCGTGTCATAGGTAGCGGCGTGGGCGAGGCACGCGAATTAACCCCGCCTCAACTCCCCCTCTCCTACGAAGAGCAACCAAGGGCAGCCGCAGGCGAGGCTCTCGCGGCGGTCCGCGGGGCCCCCGCGTTGTTTGAGCGCGCCCGGCGCGCGAGTTCGCGGGGTGCGGGCCGCCGCGAGAGCCTCGCCGGAGGCCCTGGGGTCGCCCCAACGTTCAGCGCCTCGGGTTCAGGCGCGCCCACTCCCGCGCAAAGACTCGGTTTCCAAAAGCAAGCTTGCCGCCCTTCCGCCCCTCGCGGTCGAAAGCATCGCTCATCATCGATCCAACCGCGTTGCACTTGGCCACATGACCACGCCGGTTCAGCCGGTTAGCCAGCTTGAGGCCGAGGATCGCCCCGCCGAGCAGCCCGACGAAGAGGGCCAGCGTCATCATCCCATACGCGGTCTCATCGATCAGCCGGATGAGGACCACCAGCGCCGTGGCCAGGCCGAACATGCCGGCGATCAAGAAGAGTATGGCCATGGACGAGCGCTGCTTGCACCCCACGCACCACGGGACTGGCACCATCACAGAGCGCCTGTGGCCCACGTAGAGCTGTGTCGGCGACTCCAGCTCTCGGGGAGCGAGGCAGCAGCAGCACAGGGGAGGTACGTTGGGGATCTCGCCCACGGCGGCCTCCACCTTTTGTTCTGCGGCCTTACCGAGCGCCGGCGCCTGGCAAGCCGGGCAGCTGGCCTGATCCGACGAGAGCTCGGCGCCGCAGTGGATGCAACGTTCCATGCGGCGTCTTCCCAGAGATCGCGGCTGGAGGCAATCGCTGCGGAGAGTGTCAGTCTTTCGCGGGGACGAAGGGGCACTTCGGCGCGGGCGAAGCGGCCAGATCCCGCGCGCGGCGCTTCGCCTCGGAGAAGGGCGAGAGGCCGAGTACGGCGAGCTTCGCTGCGGTCACCGTCAGCTTGCCCCACCCGATGCCTCGCCCCGGGCGGCGGGCCGGGAGCCGCTCGCTGCCGAGGAACTCTCGAGCGTCGGTGATCGCCACAGTCCAGCTCCCGCGGAGGACTTGATAGAGCAACGCGGCCTCGATGGTGCCGAGCACGCCGGCCTTGAGGGGCACCATGTGGCCGCCCTGGGCCGACTGCGCCATCCGGAGCTGGTGAGCCGTCGCCAGGTCTTCGAGGGTCAGCGTCTGTCCATCCTTGCTGAGCGAGAGCAGCTGATCGAGGAGCGGCAGACAGAGCTCGGCGGCGTCGCCCTCCCGGGCGTCGCGTCGGGTCAAGCTGGCGTCGTGCTCGATGAACCCGTGCTGGACGAGGTCGGCCAGATCGAGCACGCGGACGCCGCCTTCGCCGGGCTTGCCGAGCCGCCTCATGGCGACCTTGGCCAGGAGGGTGCCAATGCTCGGCGCGATCCCGAGGCGCTCGTGCAGCGCCAGGACGAGCTGGTCGACCGTGACCTTGCCGTCCCGGGGCAGGAAGCCCTCGTTGGCGAGCGCGTTCAACGCCGGGCAGGGACCGCGATGCTCCTTGGCGCGAGGCTCCAGAGGTTCGCTCGGGGGCGCAGGAGATGCCTTGGCGGGGGTGGAGTTCGTGAGCATGCGCTTGTCCTTCGTAGAAGATGATTGGATACGGTGACCGGACGCATCGGCGGCGCGCGCGACGCCCTCCTGCGCTGGGTGAGCCTTGCTTAGCAGGCTTCATGCCCGTCACAAATTAGCGTGATTTCAGGGATAAAACGCGTTTGTGCCGCGCGGGCACCTGCGGCAGATTGCCCCATGGGGCGCGAACGACGAGGCCGGCCGCCGGCTTGGCGCGACGTCGAGCAGCCGCTCCCATCAAGCAGGCTCCCCTGAAGGTCGCCTGTCGCCGACCCCGAGTGAGCGAGCGAGGAGCCGGCCTCGATCAGGTCACGTCCGAGCTGGTACTTTTCTTCTCGCTCGTGCCGGTGAGTCCCTCTGCAGGGCTCGGCTGCTCTTCGGCAACGATTGCTCGCGCTGAGGGGTTCGCCCCTGGCCCATCGAGTGCAAACACTCCGCGCTTGGAGGCTACAATGAGCAGAAACGCGTTTCCGGCGGCGACCTGGGTGGCGATCATTCTCTCGGTGATCGGCGCGGTCAACTGGGGTCTCGTCGGCCTGTTCGACTTCAACCTGGTGTCCGCGCTCTTCGGGCCGATGTCGACGCTGAGCCGGATCATTTACGTCCTGGTGGGTCTGTCGGGGATTTATCTCCTCTTCGCCGCCGCCACCGCGGAGAGCCGAGGCGCGCCACCCCGCAGCACGCTGTAGAGCGGGCGAGGAAGATCAGGTGTGGAGGGGGTGACTGCGGGCTCGATGAGCTCAGTCGGTCGATCGAAGCGGGCCCGCTGCGCGACGCGTGGGGGCCCGCGGCTCGAAAGGTTGTCGAACAGGCTGCTGCGCGCCCCGAGTCGTCGGTCGGCCTCGGTCAGCGTGCTGGAGCACGCCTTCCTCGGCCTTCCTAGAGCACCGAACGGGTTGAAATGGACCGAAAAGAGCCGGATTTTAACGCAGAGACGCAGAGACGCAGGGACGCAGGGACGCAAAAAAAGAAATCCGATTTTTTGCGCCTTTGCGTCTCC
>Ga0105048_10007606_pt1 | contig 17409 bp, 11 predicted proteins | sample MAT05_FD_78382 | JGI IMG/M metagenome (GOLD analysis project Ga0105048, IMG submission 78382) | Freshwater microbial communities from Lake Fryxell liftoff mats and glacier meltwater in Antarctica - MAT-05 | ecosystem: Environmental > Aquatic > Freshwater > Ice > Liftoff microbial mat | place...
AGTAGGCCTCATCCTGATCGCGGATCTTGTGGACCAATTCGAAGCCGGCATCCCAGTCGTGGGTGCTCTCGGCCTTGGCCAACCCGGGGAACTCCGGCATGAGCGTCCGGTCCGCCCACAGCCCGCGCATGGGAACAATGCCGCGGACGCGAAAGGTATTGGTGCGCTCCAATAGGCTCGACGCACTGTCGGCGTCGTAGTGCGTCATCGTCAGGCGAGCCCCCGGCTTCAAGCCCAGGTCGTCCGCCAGCCATTGGTTCACCAGGATTTCGTCGTCGGCCATGTCGGCCGGCGTGTAAGGCGCACCGGCGGCGGTGACCATGGAATAGGGAGCGAAGCGCCCTCCGGCTTCGAGTTGGTTGACCAGGTAGGTACTGATCGGCACCGGCTTGCCTTCGGCGGCATCCGGCTTGGCGTCGAGAGCGACCGCAGCGGCGGCAGGGGGTTCGATGAAGATCCGGCGGGTGGCAAATTCGATGGCGGTCGGGGGCGCTTCACCGCCGGATTCACTGGCGGGCGGAGCGATGAGGCGCACGGAGTATTCGAGGTCCGTGAGAGTGGCATTTTTCTGCAGGGCAACGGCGGCCTCCGTCACCAGGTTGGAGGCCGCACTGGGTGACATTCGAAGCGGATCCGCACCGACCAGATACAGGTTGGCCCGCCCCTGAAGTCCGACCAACTCCTGGAGGATTTCCAGCCGGACAAAGGCGTTGAGGGCCGACTCCTGTCCGGCACCGAGATCGAATCCACCCAACTGTTCATCCGGGAGGATCCCGGTGACCTTGACCCGCATGGCGATGCTGGAGTCGTCGCGAGGCGAGACAATGGCATCGAGGGAAAGCGCACCCGGCTTGTGGAGGCGCAGGATGAGAGGATCGCCGACCTGCGAGGCAAGCTGCGAGGCGAGTGCCCGGTTGAGCCAGACTTCGCCCTTGTTCAGGAGGTCGCCGGGCCGCTTGGGAGCGAGGGTGGCGAAGTCGTCATTGACCCCGAGGACCTGGATGCGGTTGGCCCGTGCGGTACCGTCCTGCCGGGTCGCCAGACCGGGAACCCGCAGCACGTTGACCTGGCCCACATCGAGAAGGGCACCGGCACCGGGCGGCCGGGCGGGGCCGCCTTGATCCGCCTCGAAGAAACGGTCCCTCCCATCGTACGCGCCGAACACATGGCCGAGACGGGATAGCGCCCGGGCACGAAGACTCGCCTGGAGCGAGTCGCCCACGGCGAAGGCCCCGACGAGGACCGCCGTCGTCACGGCGGCCCCGAGGACCACCCCCAGATGGGATCGGGCGTGAAAGAACAGACTTCGAAAAAGGAGACGATGCGGGCGCATGGGCGTGAGGGTTCAGAGTTCGACCAGGCGGCCGTCGCGCATCTCGACCACCCGGCCGAGCTGCTCGGCCAGTTCGCGGGAATGGGTGACGACGATGAGGGTGACTCCATCGAGGCCATTGAGATCCGCCAGGAGACTCCCGATCTCGGTGGCAGCGGCGCGGTCGAGGGCACCGGTGGGTTCATCGGCGAGAAGGAGCGCGGGACGTTGAATCACGGCCCGGACGACGGCGACCCGCTGGCGTTCACCGCCCGAGAGACGACCGGGGAGTTGGTGCATCCGCTCGGTCAGACCCACCCGTTTCAGGAGATGACGGGCGCGTTCCTCGACCGCCGAGTCGGTGCGGGAATGTCCGGCCAGCACCGGGACCAGGACGTTTTCGAGGACCGAGCAATGCGGGAGCAGATGATGCGATTGAAAGACGAAGCCGATCTTGTCCCGGCGCAGCCGGGCCAACGCTGCGTCGCCGAGGGTGGAGAGGGCGGTTCCTTCCAGGAGAACCTCGCCTGCGTCGGGTTGGTCGAGAGCCCCGATCAGATTGAGGAGGGTACTCTTCCCCGAGCCGGAGGGACCAATGATGGCAACGGACTCACCGGCGGTCACGGTGAGCGAGGCGGCGCGGAGCACGGAGATCGCCGGAGCCCCGCCCGGCGGGCGGTAGGCCTTGGTCACCTGACGAATCTCCAGAAGCGGCACGGAGGCGGACATGACCGCCATCCTACGCCGAGACCGGGAATTCAGCCAGAGCCACGGCTTTCAGCCGCACTCCCCTACGATGAAAGCCGCCAGGCGAGTCAGGAACCGCCGAAACGACGTGTCGATCGACAGATCCGACGCCTTACCGGCCGCGGCCTTTGTCGTGGGTCGCGGTGAAATCAGAACCGCCGCCGACCCGTAGAGCTGCTTCTCCATCAGCCGCTCACAGAGGATGCGGAGGCGGGTCTGGTATGAGCCCTGTTGAAAGGCTGGATCGGTGTCGAAGTGAAGAGACCGGGCACCCACCGGGCGCCGGGAGCCTTTCGAATCCTCGATGAGGATGAAGTAGCCGAGAAACGGATTGGCCCCTGGGCCGAAGGCACCGGCGCTCTGGGCCTGACGGAAGTCATAGCCGCTCCCGATGGCTTCTTCACAGCGGTTGTTTGCATTGTTTCCAAAGGACGGTCCTCCGAGCGACTTGAGTTCGAGGGCCATCAGCAGTTGCCCGCGTCGAATGACCACCAGATCCCATTGCTTGGTCGGTCGAAAGTACCCTGGCAACGCCACGACAGTCCGGTCGTAGCGGATCTCGGTCTCGCCACAGCGATTCAGTTCGATCGTCTTCACGACGAGATTGCGGAAGGCATTGAGGTTGCCACCGCCCGTGACCTCGCCGCGTTACCCGGCGTCGGCGCGCCTTTTCTTCAACTGACTCCGTTTCGCCTTCCTTCGCTGGATCCAAAACCCTTTCGCCGCCTTGTCGATTTCCCTGTCCAGATCGTGGGGAAGATTCATGTGGAGTTCAGGAGATGGATGAAGCGACCCCTTCGTCGAGACCCGTCCACTGCGGTAGTCGGATCCGCCTCATGTATTGCGCCTGGAAGCGGAGAAAACCTCCGCGCAGCGGCGGGCAGTACAAGGCAACGAACTGATAGGCAATTCGACTCCTCAGAACGGCGGCCAAAGCCTGCAATGGCCACTTTCCGGACAGCACATAGTAGAGGTTGTGATGGGGATAGTACTGACCTTCTTCAATCACGACATGAGCCGAACCCTTGATATCGGGGATCAGAAGCTTGGGTGCGCTCGTCAGCCAGGGGTGGATTCGGTCAATCGTCCGATACCAGCTGGCGGGATTCCGCGTCGCCACGTTCCGCGCGCGCAGGACAGTGGCGTGTCCCTCAATGTACCGCTTGAATCGCGGATACTGGGTCAGGCTTGCGAGACTTCCATCCGCTTCGAAAGGGTTCAGGACCCAATGGCCAGACCAACACACCTGCCCGGTCCGGATGTCGTCGGTCATGAACAGGGGCAGGCGTCGTGAGGGTTCAACATCCAGATCGGACTCCGAACCCACAAACACCGCGTCCGCCCCGGTGGCGACGCCGATACCCACCGTGCACCCAGTCTCCTCCAGGCTGGGCAGCGCTTCTTCGATCGCTCTGAGGACCTGAAAGGCGGGGGTCTGCTCTAGTACCCAGGGATCGTCGCCATGGACGACCCCACGCAGACCGAAACATCTGGCGATGCCGTTTCGTGAGTCAATTGAACCGCGAGTTCGCGGAGGACCTCCCGGCGGATCTCGGGCCTGCGACAGGTTCGGGTTAAAACTCCCTTCCCACGTCGAATCGTGAATACCGATGGGTAAGCGTCGACCTCGCTGAGGAAGGCTGGGCAGTTCGTGAAGTCCACATTGACCTCCAGATGGAATCCATCGGAGACGTGTTGTCGGAGGACCTTCCCATATCGATTGCGCATCCAGCGGTCGGCACAGATGAACCCTACGCGCCCTTCCGGACTAAGCAGACCCAACGACTTCTGGATGAACGCCACGTACAGGTCAGCCCGGTCATAGAGCGAGTTCCAGAGACTTCTATAGAGCTTGAGCAGCGGTTTCGGCAGGGCCTCCAGTCGGACGTAGGGTGGGTTGCCAACGACGTGGCTGAAATTGGCTTCGAGTGGCAAGGTCAGAAAGTCAGCGTGCCGAACCCAGGCCGACGAGAGCTGGCGAGCCTCTCGTGGTGATCTTCCGGCCGACGCCGCAATCGCTTCGACGCGGGAGCGGCAGATCGCGACGGCGTCCAGGTTGACCTCCACCGCCAGAATCATCGGCTCCAACTCAGCAAGGGATGCCTCGGGCAAGGACTCGAAGAGCCGTTGCACGGCCGGCGCCAGGAAGTCCGCGTGCCCCGCGGATGGCTCCAGAAATCGGAAGGACCGCTGAATCTCACCCGCCCTCCAACCCACGAGGTCCAGAATGAACTCAACCACTTCGGGACGGGTGTGCACCGCCCCACGGGCGTCCCCGGTTGCGTCCGCGAGCAGGACCACGCCATCGACGGCAAACTGGTCTACCCGGAACATTTCCTTTGGTACCATGGTCAGGGCCTTGGACTCTCAGCCCGCCTGCGACGCATTGCAAACGGTCGGTAGCTGTCGTGGTGACCCGGGACGCGATCTGGTCACAATGGGGCTCGGGACATTCCCAGGCACGAGTTTCAAGACCGGAAGATTCAAACTACCGACGGGGCGTGCAACCCCTCCCAGGGCGTTCGTCAAACCCGCGACGACTTGAATCTAGAATCTTCCGATCTCCACCGTCTCCACCGCTCCTCCCCACCGTGCACCTGTGATGCCGATCCGCCCGCATCGGCCCACGGCTTTCAGCTTACTGGGCCTTCTGCCGATTCTGGCGTTTGAACTCGGCCCGCAGTTGCTCGAGTTCGTAGTGGTCCCGGAGATAGGTCAGGAGCCAGGCCGCTTCGGGACGCAGTTGAGAAAACTCCGAAAGGAAATCTTCCAGGCCCGAAGCCCGCAGGGACTCCTCTTCCAGCAACCGTTCCAGAGGGGTCCCCACGATGATGGCGGCGTGGATGCGCATCACCTGCCGCATCCGGATGGACGAAGTTTCGGGGGTGCGCGACGCCATCGGCGCGACGACGGAGGAAGACGGGACCCACACGGGCGCAGGGGCAGGCTCGGGCAGGGTCGGTTCTTCGGGACGACGGACCTGTTTCAGGAGCGGAAGCAGGAGTTCGTGCAGGAGGACGGACGACACCCGGATCCTAAACCATCGGCGCAGACGGCTGTGGTCTATCTGCTGCATTCCCACCAGGTCATCGAGTCCGTGGTTCAGATCCTCGGTGGACTTGGCGTCGGCCAGCGCGGCGATCACCTCGGTATCATGGTCGAAACGCCGATTTGCCGGTCCACCGATGAGGGTTGAAGGGATGAGCGCATGGGTCGGAAGGCACTTCCAAAAAACCTTGGTGACGAAGAGCGCAGGCTTGCACCGGTAGCGGGCGCAAAAGGCATCTCGAAGGCAGCTGTATTCTATTTTCTGCTCAGGCATGGAATGGGAGGCCCTTGAAATTCGACCCCGTGTATTTGCAGCCCGCCGTCAGAGAGAAGGTCCCACCACAGACCTGATTTCGTCCAATTCGAAGCCAACAATATGAGGAGTTTGTACCGTGAACGCAGAAATGCCGCAAATGGAATTCCCGAGAACGCCCCCTCCGAACCGGTCCCGCCGAACTGAGACTTGGGATCCACAACGTCCGCCGATAGTGTCGGCGGATGGTTCGATCGCTTGGCATTGCTTCGCTGGTCCTTCTCTGGGCCGGTTCCACGAGCGGCTCGGATCCACAGCCGACCCCCGACTCTCCCCGGGCTCCCCGCTTCTCGGTCGCCCACATGGATCGCTCCGTTGATCCCTCGTCGGACTTCTATCGGTTCGCCACGGGAAACTGGGTGCGCGAGAATCCGGTGCCTTCGGACAAGGCGCGCTGGAGTGGCTTCGATGAATTGCAGGATCGGAACTGGAAGTTGATCCGCGAACTGCTGGAGGAGACGGCCCAGGGGAAGCTGGCAGGCCAACCCGCCCGTCAGGTCGGAGCCTTCTTCCGTTCGGCGATGGACACCAACCGTATCGAGAAGCTGCGGTTTCGTCCGATTGAATCCGACCTGCGCCGCATCCGCAGGGTGCGCGATCTGGACGGCTATTTCCGGCTGCTGGCAGAACTCCAGGAACGGGGCGTCGGTGCCCTGTTCGGGGCCGGGGTCATCCCGGATGCCCGCAACAGCAGCGTGTATCACCTGAAGCTCGGTCAGGGAGGGCTCGGCCTGCCAGATCGCGATTACTACCTCTCGGACGGATTCGCCCCGCAACGAACCGCCTACCGGGCGCATCTCGTGCGGATGTTCGGCCTGCTGGGCGAGGATCCGACGGAGGCGGCGGACCACGCCGAGGTCATTCTGAATCTGGAGACCGAACTGGCGCGGGCCGCGAAATCCCGGGTCGAATTGCGCAATCCGAGCGCCAACTACAACCAGGTGGCCCTTCCGGAATTGATCGCACGCTCCCCGCACATTCCCTGGATGTCCTACCTTCGCGCCTCGGGCGTGGGCCAGGCGCGCGAGGTCAATGTGGGCCAGACCAACTTCTTCAATACACTCGACGGTCTGCTGGCATACCGCCCCTTGGACGAGTGGAAGACCTATCTCCGGTGGCACCTTCTCCGTTCGAGCGCCCCGCACCTCCATCAGGAAGTGGAGGACGCCCATTTCGCCTTCTACGGCACGGTCCTCAGTGGGCAACCCCAGCCCGAACCCCGATGGCAGCGGGCGGCCAAGGTCGTCGATAGCTCCATCGGCGAGGCACTGGGTCGGCTCTATGTGGACCGGCACTTTCCGCCCGCGGCCCGGGAACGCATGGCCGGTCTGGTCAATGACGTGAAGGCCGTCTTCCGGGACCGCCTCGAAAAGCTCGATTGGATGTCCGCGGAGACCCGACGCAAGGGGGTGGCGAAGTTCGATCGGTTCACCCAGAAAATCGGGCATCCCGAGCGTTTCCGGGAATACGACTTCCGGGTCAGCCCCGGGGATTACCTGGGCAATCTCCAACGCGCCTCCCGCTTCGAGTCGCGCCGGCAGGCGGCCCGACTCGGCAAGCCAGTCGATCGCACGGAGTGGGGGATGACTCCACAGACGGTGAACGCCTATTTCAGTCCGTTGAAGAACGAGATCGTGTTCCCGGCTGGAATCCTCCAACCGCCGTTCTTCGATCTGAGCGCCGACGACGCCATCAATTACGGGGCCATCGGCGTGGTGATCGGACACGAGATCACGCACGGCTATGACGATTCGGGACGGCAGTTCGATGGGGACGGCAACCTGAACGACTGGTGGACGGAAGCAGATGCCCGGGAGTTCCAGGCGCGCGCCCAGAAGCTGGTGGACCAGTATGGTGCCTATGAACCGCTCCCCGGAAAGAAGGTCAATGGACTCCTCACCCTGGGCGAGAACATCGCCGACCTGGGCGGCACCAGCATCGCCTACGAAGCCTTGCAACGCGCCCTGGCCCGGGATCCGTCCAAGCGGAAGGACATCGACGGATTTACCCCGGAACAACGTTTCTTCCTCAGCCTGTCGCAGCTCTGGCGGACCAACTTCCGCGAGGCCGAACTCGTCCGGCGGCTCACCGTGGATCCACACAGCCCCGGCATGTACCGCGCCGTCGGGCCGCACGTCAATGTGCCCGAATTCTATCAGGCGTTCGGCATCCGGGAGGGCACGCCCATGTTCCGGCCGGTCGAACAACGGGCGAAGATCTGGTAGGGAATGAAGCCCTCCCCCGAACGGGTGTTGCTGGTGCTGCTGGCGTCCGTGCAGTTCACGCATGTCGTGGACTTCATGATCATGATGCCGCTGGGACCCCAGTTGATGGACCTGTGGAACCTCGACACTTCGGAGTTCAGTCGGTTGGTCTGGATGTACACCGCGACAGCGGGGGTGGCCGGTCTCGCCGCCGCCCCGTTTGTCGATCGCTACGATCGACGTCGGGTCCTGCTCTGGTTCTACGGGGGATTCGTTCTGGCAACGCTCGGTTGCGCCATCGCACGCACCCCCGGCGGTCTCCTGATGGCGCGGGCCCTGTGCGGGATCGCCGGCGGAATTGCCGGGGGCGCCGTCATGACCATCGCGGCGGACCTCGTGCCGCCGGAGCGCCGCGGGGCGGCGATGGGATTCCTGGGCACCTCGTTCTCGGCGGCCGCGGCGGTGGGCGTGCCCTTCGGGTTGTATCTGGCGCAGAAATTCGAGTGGGAAGCCCCGTTCTTCGTGCTGGCCGGGTTGTCGTTGCTGAACTGGATCCTGCTCGCCCGCTTCCTTCCCCCGGTACGCGGACATCTGACGTCCGGTTCATGGCCCGGTTTCGAGCGATTCCTGACCCTCCTCCGCGACTCGAACGCGCGGCGCGGCCTGCTCTTCATGGGGACGCTGGTGTTCGGCCACTTCGCCATCATTCCTCTGCTGGCACCCCACCTGGTGGGTGACCTCAAGCTGCCCCGGGATCTCGTGCCGGCCGTTTACGCCGTCGGCGGCATCCTGTCGGCCGTCAGCGGGCCCCTCATCGGACGATGGTCCGACCGGTATGGCAAAGTGCGCGTGTTCCGGTTGCTGGTGTGGACGGCCTGCGCCGTGACCCTCGCCATCGCCCTGTCCCCGGCGCTTCCGACCTGGGCCATCCTCGCCATTGGCGGTTCCTATTTCGTCTTTGGCAGCGGCCGTTTCGTTCCCGGCCAGGCGATCCAGTCGATGGCCGTCCAACCCCGCGACCGCGGTGCCTACATGAGCCTCAACGGGTGCGTCCGGGATCTCGCCGGAGGACTGAGCTCGGCCCTCGGCGGATGGATGGTCACCCGGGCCGATGACGGTTCCCTCCGCCATTTCGATCGTCTGGGATGGATGGCGGTCGCAGCGGGATTGCTCACGCTCTGGTTGGTGCGGCGCGTCCGGATGGTGGAAGGGTCGAGATGAAATGCCCGGGTCGGACCGCCGTTGTCCGGGGGTGGATGACAGGGTGTCGGGGATAGAAAGTTTCGGTTCCGTCCCCGGCGCGGGTGGGTAAGGTGACCCCCCTCCGCGGGACGGCGGGATAGATCAACCAGGCGAGCGCATGGCGGCGGCAAATGTCATCCAGTTGCGGGAATTGCTGAGGGAACGCGTCCCGGGTGCCCGTCTGGGCATGCCGGTGAAACGTCGCGGGCAACTCCTGCCAACCGGGGTCACCGCCCTCGATCAGGTGCTGGGCGGGGGATTGGTCCCCGGCGATCTGACGGAACTGGTGGGAACCGGTCCAGGATCCGGTTCAGCGCAGGTGTTGCATGCACTCCTGCGGAAGCTGGCGGCGGACGGACGGTTCCTGACGTTGATCGATGCAGCCGACAGCTTCGATGTGGACGCGGAGGATCCAGACGTGCTGGCGCGGTTGCTGTGGGTGCGGTGTCAGAAGGCGGAGGAAGCCCTCAAGGCCGCGGATCTGGTCTTGCGCGACCGGAATCTTCCGGTGGTGGCGATCGATCTGAAGCTGAACCCGATCGCCCAGTTGCGCCGGGTCTCGGCGAGCGTCTGGCATCGGTTTTCGCGCCTGGCAGAACAGCACGGAACGACCGTGCTGGTCATCACCCCCTTCGCCATGGTCGGCGGTGCTGCCGCCAGGGTCGAAGTCGCTGCCGGTCTGGATCCGGAGTCCGAGGTCGAGGGGCCCGGGATGATTCTCGCCCGACTGCAGTTCCAACTGCTCCGGCAGGAAACATCGGCCCTGGCAGCGGAGGCCTGACCATGTTCGCTGTCCTTCATGTCCCACGGTTCCCGCTTCAGGCGGTCCTTCGTCATACGCCCGAAATCGGGGCGTCTCCGGTGGTGCTGGTGGATCCGTCGCTGACGACCCCGCGCATCACGGAGATGAACGACCTCGCACGGGCCGCCGGGGTGGAACCGGGATTCACCGCGCCCCAGGCTCTCGCCCGCTGCACCGGAGTCGTGGTCCGGCATCGCTCGTCCCGGGCGGAGGAGGAAGCCGAGGCGGCCCTGGTGCAATGTGCCTACGGATTCTCGCCGAATGTCGAATGGACCGGACCCGGCTGGGTGACGCTCGAACTCCGTGGCCTGGCAGAACTGGGAACAAACCCGGATCCGGCATCCCTGGAAGCCTGGGCAGGACGTCTGCAATGCGTCGCATCGGCCCTCGGAATGACCTGTCGGGTCGGCGTGGGTCCCGGCCCGGGGGTGGCGCGGCATGCCGCCTCCGCCGTAGGCGCGGTGGACGCCTCCATCCGGGTCGTCACCGAGGCCGGAGCGGAGGCGTTTGTGGCGGGATTACCCGTGTCGGTCCTGGACCCAACCCCCCACACAGCCCGGCTGCTGGCCAAGTGGGGGGTGCAGTCGGTGGGCGAGTTCAAGGCATTGGGACAGGCCGAACTGGCCGACCGCCTGGGACTGGAAGCGTTCGCCCTGTGGGCGGCGGGATCTTCCCGGGACTCACGCCCGCTCCGGCTGGTCCGGCCACCGGAGCTCTACCGGGAAGGATGCGAGTTGGATCCGCCGGTGGAGACCCTGGAACCGCTGCTCTTCCTGCTGCAACGGTTCGTCGATTCGCTGGAGCGACGCCTGGAACCCTCGGGCAAGGCCGTCGGCGGGTTGATCCTCCAGTTGCGACAGGAGTCGGGGGATCTGCTCGAGCGACGTCTGCGCGTGCCGCAACCGACGCGGCGGGCGGACGTCCTGTTCCGGATGTTGCACACCCATCTGGAAGGCGTCCGAACCCACACCGCCATCAGCGGGGTGAGTCTGGAGGCGGAAACGGTGCGACCGGAACAACACCAGTTCAGCCTGTTCGAGGCGGCCCTGCGCGATCCCCATCAGTTCCAGGAAACCCTCGCCCGCCTGAGCGCCCTGGTCGGCTCGGACCACGTCGGATCGCCCGTGCGCCGCGAGGGACATCGGCCCGATCTGTTTCAACTGGTGCCCCCGGATTTCGAGAATGCGCCACCGTCCCTCGGCCGGCGCACCCCCGAATTGCTGCGCCCGACCGCCGTCCGACGGCTGCGTCCGCCCCTGCCGGCAACGGTGGAGACCCGAGGCCTGTCCCCTGCCCTGCAACGAAAGGCGATTCCACCGGCAACCGGCTCGGCACGACCGCCGAAACCCGGCCCGGTGTTCCGGCCCGGGGAAATCGCCGCCCTGCTCGACCCGATCTTTCGTCCGGCAGTCCCCGGCGACGCGGCCGATCCGAAGGTGACCGCATTCCCTGGCCTGCCGCCCGCGATGCCAGGGATCTCCAGCGAAGCGGATGCCGCGGCGGGGACGGATCCGGGCCGACCGATGGCGGTGCGCTGCGAATGGGTGCAGGGCCGGGTGACGATGGCCTCGGGCCCCTGGTGTTCCTCGGGCAACTGGTGGGACAACCAGGCCTGGGTCCGGACCGAGTGGGACGTGTCGATCCGCGGAACCGTACCCGTACGACTGGTGTGGGACGGAACCGAGTGGCAGGTCGAAGCGGTGCTGGATTAGGGGGCAATGGGGTCAGTCCAGTAGATTTTACATTGTGTCCTTGAGGCGATTCGCGAAGCCCTCCATTTCGGGTCGGCTCGCCGACAGGCGGCGAAAACGCCTCACTCCCTGCGCCAGGGTGTCCTAGGCCACGTCGGGAACTTCCTTCGTCCCCTCCACCAGTCTCCACCCCAGGTGACGTGTCGCCACCGTCACCACCCCGTCCCGGCCCCAATCCCCGTACCGCTCCGACATCTCACGCCACGTTCGCCCCAGGATTTTCTCCGCAGCGCCGCGATTTGGCGCGCCGCAGCAGTCGGCTGGCCGAAAGAAGCGCAGAATCAAAAGAAGGGGACGGCAGCAACTTCATCGGCCCAGCGCCTCGTCAGGGATCCGCCTCGTTCCCTCGGCAGCTACTCCCCCGTCTCGAACGGGCGCACCATCCCGTCCTGTCTTTCGGGATCGGTCCCGTGCAGTCTCCCGGACCGGATTCATCCATGCCGCCCGAGTCCTTTCATCTCCAGTGCCTGACGCGTGCCCTCGGCGACGACATCGAGTTGTCGGAGGCCATTGCCCTGCCGGAGGTGACGGGGTTGGAGGACGGATCGAATGCGGCGAAACCCACGCTGTCCGCCAAGGCCCGGACGCTGCTGGAAGACATCACGCTTTCGCCGACGGTCTCCCTCCATCGCCGTCGGATGGCGGCCAGCATCGAGATCGACTCGGTGGAGATGACCTTCACCCCTCCCAAACGAAGCCCGGAATGGGTGCAACCGGTGCGGGTGACGGTGCATTTCGCCCGCTGGTTCGAGGGCGACCGACATCAGGCCTACGTGCCGGTATTGGGGGCACACGTCTTTGCCAGCAAGGCCGGTCAACTCCGCGAGCACGTCCAGGAGCACGTCCGACTCATCCTTGCCGGCGAGGGCCAGCCTCTCTCGCTCAAACGGCTGGCGGAGCTGGGCCGGGTCCAGTCGATCCGGATCGAGAAGCTCGAGGTGGAAGTGCAACGGAAGACCCCCCGTCAACTGGCGGAATCCGGGGACTCCACTTCGGACAAGCCCAACCCGCTGGAACCGATGGCGGAGGAACTACCGCCGCTTCTTGGCGCACCGGTGGCGGCGCAATCGAAGGGCTCGCGCGGAACGGCGACGGGCGCCGAGATCGCCTATGAACTCGATGATGAACTTCTGCGGTTGGTGGAGTCGGTGTCGGGTCCCCATCGACGCAGCGTGCTGATCGTGGGTCCCCCGGGCAGCGGCAAGACGACCTTGATCCGCGAGCTGGCCCGACGGCGCGCCGATCTGGGTTTCGCCCACACCGCTTTCTGGACCACCAGCGCGGCCCGATTGATGTCGGGACCGGTCGGGTTCGGCATGTGGCAGGAGCGCTGCCAGGATCTGTGCCGCGAGATCGCCCGGATCCGGGCCGTGCTTCATCTGGGGAACCTTTCCGAGTTGGTGGAGGTGGGAAAGGTCAGCCGCGACGGCCAGAGCGTGGGGGGATTCCTGCGTCCGTGGATTGCCCGCGGGGAGATCTTTTCCCTGGCAGAAGCCACCCCGGACCAACTCGCCTCGATCGAACGTCAGGAACCCAATCTTCTGGCCGCCTTCCAGGTCTGGCACCTGACCGAGCGTTCGCCCGCCCAGACGCGGATCATCCTGGAACGGACGCTCGCCGCGGCACCGGGAAAATCCACGGGCGACGCCGCGCACACGGTGAGCGCCCTCGACCGGCTGCACCAACTCCACCTCCGCTACGCCACCTATTCGGCCAACCCGGGGCGTCCGCTGCGTTTCCTGCGGAACCTGCTGGCCGATCGGTTCCCGGAGAAGTCGCTGACCGAAGCCCAGGTCTTGTCGGCCTTCTCCCGCGAAACCGGTCTGCCGGCCGTGCTGCTGGACGACGACGTTCCCCTGGATCTGGAGCGCACGGAGGATTGGTTCTCCCGCCGTGTGATCGGTCAGCCGGCGGCGGTCAGCCGGATGCTGGACCTGCTGGCCATGGTGAAGGCGCGGCTGGCCCGACCCCGGAAGCCCCTCGCGTCGTTTCTCTTCATCGGGCCTACCGGCACCGGCAAGACGGAGATGGCCAAGGCAACCGCCGAGTTCCTCTTCGGCGACACCGCCCGGATGGTTCGATTCGACCTCAACGAATTCGGGGATCCGCTCTCCGTCCAGCGCCTGATCGGAGGCCCGGCCGCCGGCGGTTCGGAAGGGCTGCTGACCGCCCGCGTCCGAGAGCAACCGTTCAGCGTCATCCTGCTCGACGAGTTCGAGAAGGCCGACCCGTCGTTCTTCGATCTGCTGCTCCAGATTCTCGGCGACGGACGACTCACCGATGGCGGAGGTCGCGTCGCCGACTTCTGCAACAGCGTCGTCATCATGACCTCCAATCTCGGTGCCCAGGGGTTCCATACCGGCCCGGTCGGATTCCGTCTGGGATCCTCCCGCCGCGCCGAGGCAGGAGACCACTTCGCGGGAGCCGTGCGCCGGTTCCTGCGTCCCGAGATCTTCAACCGGATCGATGCCATCGTCCCGTTCCTGCCGCTGGAGTCCGAGGTGGTCCTCCAGATTGCCCAGCGGCATCTGGAAGAGATCCGTCAGCGCGATGGTCTCCGCTTCCGTCCGGTGGAACTGGTGATCCAACCCGACGTGGCGCGCCACCTGGCCGAGGAAGGCTATGACGTGCGCTACGGAGCCCGGCCCCTGCGGCGGGCGATCGGACGCCGGTTGCTGGTGCCGCTGGCGGAGGCGCTCAATGACTATCCCCAGAACCTCCCCCTGCTCGCCGAAATCGGCTGGGAAAACGGCAAGCCGTCGATCCACGTCCGCCCCAGCCCGAAGGCCGATGGCGATCTACCCCCCATGCCGTCCGCGCGTCCGCGACGATCGCGTCGGGAACCGGCGTTGGTGGCGGCGGCGACCGTCTCGCCAGCGGGGGGGCTGGCGGAGCGGATCGTCGAACTGCGCCGGCAGGTGGACCGGCTTGGATCCAGCACGGCGACGTCCCAGATCGACGACGAGATCGCGCTGCTGGAGGCCGCGGAACGGCGCGCTGCGAACAAGCGCAACGAGCCCGAAAGCCGTGCGCGACTGGAGCGGTTGCGGGCCTGCCGTGCGGAATGCACCGCGTTGGAAGCGGGCTGCCGACGGTTGGAAGACGAGGCGCTCCTGCCGCTGTTCCAACGTCGCCCCCTCGATTCCGCAGTCCTCCAGGCTCAACTCGACCTTCTGAAGGCCAGTCGTCGGACGATGATGCACGACCTGTTCAAGACCCATCTCACGGCATCGGACGACCTCGTGCTCGCCGTCTTTGCGGAGCCGCGGGAGTTGGTGGCCGCCATGGCCGGTGCCTACCACCGACTGGCCTCACGGCTGGGCCGGGTGGTGGGAATGGAGTTCATCGTGTCCGGTGCCCCGGGCAAGAAGGGTGCAATCCATCTCAAGCGGGAACGATCCAGCGAACCGGGGCGTTGGCCGGCTTCCCTTCCCACCGGCACCTGGGGAGTGGCGATGCAACTGACGGGCGATCTGTTCCAACCCCGGTTTGTGAGTGAGGACGGCCTGCATGTGTTTCGAGAGGGACGGGAGGAGCGGATCGCCTGGGTCCAGACGACGGGCGAGGGAATGGATGCGGTGAAGCTGCCCGAGCGGATCGAGCAACCCGGACGGGTGAAGGCTCTCGCGGGAGAATTGCGACGGCTCTACCAAGGGTCAAAGGAGACGGTCCGGGATGCGCAACTGGGCGAGCGGCCCTGCACCGAAGCGGGCTGGGAACAGGCGATGGCGGTATTGATGGAAGAGCGCCTCGACCGCCAGATCACGACCGTCACCGCACAGGGCGAGGCATGACCTTCAACATCCCGATCTTCGTCGAGGAACGCTCCAACGGGGCGAATCGATCGCCCACGTTCATCGTGCGGCCGCTGTTCGAGATCGAACCGACGCAGCGCGCCGAGAAGTTGAGTCGCGCCCTCGCCCGTCTTTCGAACGACCTGCAGAACCTGCTGCAACAACTGGGTCAGGAACCCCGGCACGAGGAACTCGCCCAGTGGACCTTCCAGCCACCGCTCGAAGAGGCCACCCTGGATCTGAGGCTCGAACTCGACTCCGGTTCCCAGCGGCATCGGTTTTTTCTGGTCGGTTACCCCGCCCTCGGCCGCAAGCTGTGGTTCACGCCCACGTTGCCCGCCCTCCGCTTCGAGGTCCTGCCCGGCCAGGACCTCGCCGAACGGGCTGCCGAAGTCCTCACCCGACAGTTCCGACAACTGGAGCGGACTGAGTTCCTCGATGTCACCGACCACGTGCTGGTCGGCAAGGGTCGACTGACCGTGCTCCCGGTCACGATCCAGCCGGCGGCTCTTGCCAGCAAGGCCGCCAAGCCCACGCGCGCCCTGCTCTTCGGCGACGAGGAAGAGATCGACGGCGAGCGCGAACTCCGTCGGGTCGGGCGATCCCTCCAGGCGCTGTACCCGGACGACCTCCAGCGCGCCGTGGGAATGGTCCGGGAACTGGACGAACTGGCCCATCTGCTGTCTGCGGCCGACCGACGGCCGGTGGTGTTGGTGGGGCCGCGCAAGGTGGGCAAGACGACGCTGCTCCACGAACTGACCTGGCAGACGGTGGCGCGGAAGAAGGAGCGGTACGCCGGCGGACACGAACTCTGGTTGATCTCCCCCATGCGCCTCATCAGCGGCATGAGTCACCTGGGCGAATGGGAAAGCCGCGTGACCGCCATCCTGGATCACGCTTCGCGGAAGGATCGCGTGCTCTACTTCGACGATCTGCTGGGGTTGTTCAGCGCCGGACAAAGCAACGCCTCCGATCTCAGCGTCGCCCACGTCCTCAAACCCGCACTGGCGCGTCGGGGAGTACGGGTCATTGCCGAGGCCACCTCCGAGGCTTGGCGCCTGTTGCGCGAGCGGGATCGCGGGTTCGCCGACCTGTTCCACGTCATCCCCCTCGCGGAACCGCCCGAAGCCGACACGCTGCGGGTCCTGATCGATGTGGTCCGTCGGCTGGAGGCGGAGCACCGCTGCCAGTTCGAGCTGGAGGTGGTTCCGGCTGCCTACGAACTCCATCGCCGACACGCAGGAGATTCTGCGTTCCCAGGAAAGGCGGCGGGCTTCCTGAGCCGACTGGCGCTGCGTCACACGGGCTCGCGGATCACCCGTGAAATGGTGCTGGACGAATTCCAGCGGATCAGTGGTTTGAAGACGGCGTTGATCGACGACCGGCTGCCGCTCGACCGTGCTGCGCTGGTGGGGCAACTGCGGACGCAGGTGCTCGGACAGGAGCCCGTGCTGAACGCCTTCGCCGACATTCTGGTGGTGTTGAAAGCCCGCTTGAACGACCCGCGTCGTCCGCTGGGCACCCTCCTGCTTCTCGGCCCCACTGGCGTGGGCAAGACCGAATCCGCCAAGGCCCTCGCGCGGCTTCTCTTCGGCAGTGACGAACGACTGCTGCGCCTCGACATGAATGAGTTCATCGATGGCGCCAGTGCTGCACGACTCACGGGCACACCCCAGGATCCCGAAGGCCTGCTGACCAGCGCCATTCGGCGGCAGCCCTTCAGCGTGGTCCTGCTGGATGAATTCGAGAAGGCCGCCCCGGAGGTTTCCGACCTGCTGCTCGCGGTCCTGGATGAAGGGCGACTCACCGATTCCCTCGGGCGCGTGGCGGACTTCACCCAATCCGTCATCCTGCTGACCTCCAATCTGGGCGCACGCGAAGCCCGTTCGCATCTCGGCTTCCGGGCGGGGGCGCACGCCATCGACGAAGACGCGGCGTACCTGCGGGCCGCCGAACAGTTTTTCCGGCCGGAATTCTTCAATCGACTCGACCGGGTGATTCCGTTTCGCAGCCTCGACCGCACCCAACTGGAAGGCATCGCCCGACGGCTCATCGGCCAGGTCCTGTCACGGGAGGGACTGCGTCGGCGTCGTTGCCTGCTGCACACCTCGGCGGCCGCCTTCGACCGACTGGTCAACCTGGGCTACCACCCTCAACTCGGAGCACGCGCCCTCAAACGGGTGGTCGAACGCGAAC
>Ga0105048_10007610_pt1 | contig 17407 bp, 15 predicted proteins | sample MAT05_FD_78382 | JGI IMG/M metagenome (GOLD analysis project Ga0105048, IMG submission 78382) | Freshwater microbial communities from Lake Fryxell liftoff mats and glacier meltwater in Antarctica - MAT-05 | ecosystem: Environmental > Aquatic > Freshwater > Ice > Liftoff microbial mat | place...
GGCGACGTGGGTGTGTTTCCGCACGGTGAGAACGCCCGCGAACTGATGATGATGGCGGACTATGGCATGCAACCCCTCGACGCACTGCGTTCAGCCACATCAATCAATACCGACGTTTTCCACCTGACCGACCGGGGTCGTATCAAAGTGGGCTTGCTGGCCGATTTGGTGCTGGTAACGGGAGATCCGGCACAGACCATTGGGAGCTTGCAACAGGTCCGGCGGGTGATGAAAGGCGGCATTTGGTACCTGCCGTAATCAAAACCTATTGCCATACCGATGGATTGTCAACCGTGCCAACGGCGCATTGGCTTTTTTGGGATTAGACGCCCGTCATAGCGGTTTTTGCCCTAACTTAGCCCGTCTTAATCTTCGATACATTCCAACCCATTCTCTACCGGAGAACACTCCCATTCCACTTTATATGACAAACGCTGAACTGACCCTCGATGGCAAATCGTACTCATTCCCTATCCTCGAAGGCACCGAACAGGAAAAAGCCTTCGACATTTCTTCCCTCCGCGACCAAACCGGTTATGTAACGCTGGACCGGGGTTATAAAAACACCGGAGCTACCAAAAGTGCCATTACCTACCTCGACGGCGAGGAAGGCGTCCTCCGCTACCGGGGTTATTCCATCGAAGACCTGGCCGCCAAAGCGTCGTTTCTCGGCGTAGCGTACCTGCTTATTTACGGCGAGCTCCCTACCTCAGAGCAGTATAAGAAATTCACAAACGCCATTACCCGGCATACGCTCGTTCCCGAAGACATGCACAAAATCTTCGAGGGTTTTCCGGTCAGTGCACACCCCATGGGCGTACTCTCCTCGATGGTCAGTGCCATGAGCGCGTTTTATCCCGAATCCTATGAGGGACCAGACGAAAAAACCGATTTGCAGATTATCCGGCTACTGGCCAAGCTGCCTACGCTGGCTGCCTGGTCGTACAAGCGGGCAATGGGCCACCCTATCAATTATCCGAAGAATAACCTCGATTACATCCCGAATTTCCTGAACATGATGTTCTCCCTGCCGGTAGAAGATTATCAGGTTGACCCGGTAGTAACGGAAGCACTGAACGTTCTACTGATTCTACACGCCGACCACGAGCAAAACTGCTCTACCAGCACGGTGCGGCTTGTGGGTTCGTCGCAGGCTAATATCTATTCGTCTATTTCGGCAGGCATTCAGGCGCTGTGGGGGCCGCTGCACGGCGGAGCCAATCAGGAAGTCATAGAAATGCTCGAAGCCATCAAAGCCGACGGGGGCGACGTAAGCAAGTACGTAGAGATGGCCAAGAACGCCAAAACGACCGGCTTCCGACTGTTTGGGTTCGGCCACCGGGTTTACAAGAATTTCGACCCTCGTGCCAAAATCATCAAAAAAGCTGCCGATGACGTCCTGAGCAAACTCGGCGTTAACGACCCCATTCTTGACATTGCTAAAGGGCTGGAAGAAGCCGCCCTGAACGACGAGTATTTCGTGTCGCGCAAACTCTACCCCAACGTCGATTTCTACTCTGGTATCATCTATCGCGCGCTGGGCATCCCGACCAATATGTTCACGGTTATGTTTGCCATTGGCCGCCTGCCGGGCTGGATTGCGCAGTGGAAAGAAATGCGCGAGACCAAAGAACCCATCGGTCGTCCCCGCCAGATTTACACCGGCTCCACCCACCGCGATTTCGTATCGCTGGAGCAACGGTAATGTAGTGCCGCCCTTTGGGGTAGGTGTTTGGTAGATAAAAACCTGAACATCGATAAAAAAAGGGTAGCTGATTGTCAGCTACCCTTTTTTTGCATTCGCCAACCTGAAAGGAAGGCTGTCCGTTAATCGTCGATTTCGCCTTCGTCGTCTTCGGCGGTGGCAGCCAGAACGGGGTCGAGCAGGATTTCGTCGTCGTCAGCAATTTTGGCGCGGATTTTTCCTTCAATCTCGGCCATCAGTTCGGGGTTGTCGAGCAGGAGTTCTTTGACAGCGTCACGGCCCTGAGACAGGCGGCTGGTTCCATAGGAGAACCAAGAACCGGACTTTTTAACGATTTCCATCTCTACGGCGAGGTCAAGTATTTCGCCTACTTTTGAGATCCCCTGACCATACATGATGTCGAACTCGACTACTTTAAAGGGCGCGGCCATCTTGTTCTTGACCACCTTCACCTTCGTGCGGTTGCCCACTACATTGTCAGAGTCCTTAATCTGACCAATGCGCCGGATGTCGAGCCGGACCGATGCATAGAATTTCAGGGCGTTACCACCGGTCGTCGTTTCGGGGTTGCCGAACATCACCCCAATTTTCTCACGCAACTGGTTAATAAAAATGCAGCAGCAGCCGGTTTTGCTGATGGTGCCGGTCAGTTTCCGCAGGGCCTGACTCATCAAACGAGCCTGCAACCCCATTTTGCTTTCGCCCATTTCGCCTTCAATCTCAGCCTTCGGCACCAGAGCCGCCACGGAGTCGATGACGATGATATCGATGGCACCGGAGCTAATCAGGTGTTCGGCAATTTCGAGGGCCTGCTCGCCGTTGTCGGGCTGCGAGATGAGCAGGTTCTTGGTGTCGATACCGAGCTTTTCGGCATATGCCCGGTCAAAGGCGTGTTCGGCATCGATGAAGGCCGCCAAACCACCGGCTTTCTGGGCTTCGGCAATGCAGTGCAACGTCAGGGTGGTTTTACCCGACGATTCGGGGCCGTAGATTTCAACGACCCGCCCGCGGGGTAAGCCACCGATACCAAGGGCTAAATCGAGGCCGAGCGAACCCGTGGAAATAACCGGAACGTTCGTGACTTTAGTGTCGCTGAGCCGCATCACGGTACCTTTCCCAAAGGCTTTGTCTAACTTCTCGATGGTGGTTTGGAGAGCTTTTAACTTGTTGTCATTAGCAGATGCTGTGGCTTGCGCCGTATCTGATTTTGCCATGTCTGGATGGTTGTTTAAACAGATAAAATTAGCGGAAAATGGCCAGATTTCCAAGCCGGGTTTTGAAATAACCAGGGTACGAAGAAGGGCCGGTTTTCAGACCAGCCCTTCTTTTTTTACAGCGTCGAATCGGCCATGACCGGCTCCTGAACAGGCGGAGTCTGACCCGGCTGCATCGGTTGTGATTGTTGCTGCATGGGTTGCTGCTGATACCCCTGCGGCTGGTTTTGCCCGCCCGGATAGGCAGGACTGGCTCCGTATGGATTTATGGCCGGTCCAACAACCTCTACACTGGTGATGTAATACTTGGTTTCGCCGTTCCAGGGCAGTTTCAGGATTTTCTCTTCGTAGTGAAGCGTTACGCGCTGACCGGTTTTTACGGCATCCGTGATTTTAGCGGCAACAGCATCGTCCTTAACCGAGAAATCGAAATACTGGGGCGTCAGTGAGCCGGTTTCACCCGAAAAGCCGCCTACATTCAGAACGCCTTCGTAGGTTTTGAAGACAAATCCCCGCCGACTGAATTTAGAGACCGTACCGGCCCGTTCGCCATCGCTGTAGCTCCAGCCCGTGAGTACGTACAAAATGCCGACAATAATCAGCAGGAAAAGCAGAAAGTATAATAATCCGCGCATGAATAATAAATGGTTTGGTGGCGTATGTCGGCACAAATAGACAAATTTTTTACGATAAACGCCCTATTCAACCCTATACCACCCACCATTGTTCACGCCAATCAGCAGAACTTACCGGAAGAAAAAGCGCGACGGAGCAATTTCAGCCCGTACCGAGTCAATCAGAACGCCCGTGTCCGACTTATAACGTACCACAAATCCGGCCTGCTTGAAAGAAGGCGTAATACCCGCATAGATTGTACCCGTTTGTGGATCAACGCCCAGACCGATAAAGAGTCGATTGATAAACGGCGTAGCTGCCGGAATACTCGTAGCGTCGATATTAAATCGGTATGTTTCCCCTTTTTGTCTGAAATTATCGGCGGAGTCGAAAAACGAGTTTACAAAATAAACCGTCCTGCGGTCAGCACTGATGGCGAATGGACCGGGCGATTTTGGCGAACCACCCACCTTGAGCCGGGCCGCAATGACTTTGTTGGCCGGGTTTATGCGTACCATCTCGTTGGTGGCACCACTGTAGGCCCAGAGCTGATTGTTGGCATCGACAGCAACGGGGTTGGTATTGGCTCCAACCGTAACGGCAGGTTGCTTCAGTTCGTCGGTATCGGTGTTAATGACCACTATGGTTGGGTCGCCGGCGTCGCTGCCTACATATACTTCATTACCAATTACAACCATACGATTGGGGGCTTTGGGCATCGGAATCCGTTTGGTGATGGTCTGCGCGGCCAGGTCCAGCACCAGCACGTAGCCAGGGTTAGCAAAAAAATTGGCTCCACTACCCGTTGCACCCCAGCACGTGACATAGGCTTTGTTGTTTCCGGTACGAACCACAAAGCGGGGGTTTTCTACATCGGGAGCCGCCAGTGTCTTCAGCGATTTGAACGTGCCGGTCGATACGATTTCTATTTTGTCCTGCCCGGCGGTGCTGTTATCAACCAAAACCACGCCTTTACCGTCAATTTCGGTATAGTCCTGCACGCCACCCGTAAACGTCCGGGCATTGGCCGCATTGAAAATGTCCGTGATGACGGTAGAGGAGTTACGCGGCAAAAAGGAGATAGAGCCGTTGTTGTCCAGAAAATTACCGGAGTTGATAACGTACACGCCCGACTCGTAAGGTGTTGGTTCGGGGTCGGTGGTGTTGCAGTTCCACAGGGTAAGGGCCAGCAACGCGATGGCAGTGATTTTTGTGATTAGATTTTTCATGGTTTGATAAGCGGAGAATTGATTAACAGATTGATTGAAAAATTACGACCCGGCAGGGCATTCCGCTTCACGCTGAACAGCAGCGTATCGAACACGTTATTTATTTGCCCTTGCACCCGTACCGGCACCGAACCGACGTGCACATCCGTTTCGAGCAGCACGTTGGTCAGTACAATACCCTTAAAATACTGGCTTTCGTCGAAGGTGATATACCGGCGCGAGCTGGCCTGCGTCTGCACGGTCAGGCGGGTTTTATTCCGGGCTATCCAGGCGTTCAGCGTGCCGTTATGGATGGGTACGTAAGGCAGTTGCTTGCCAACTATGTCCTGCGCATATACGTTGTACGCCCGCTGCTGCGATGAGCGCGTGAGCGCGTACCCCGCCCGGATGCCCGTTTGCCAGCCATCGCGGGCGTAGGTCAAGGTAGTGTTCAACTCGCCCCCCTGCGCCACAACCAGTTGGAGATTCTCGACCCGGTAGCCAAAGTCAGGATTCCAGTACGACCAGTCGTCCACGCGGTTGCGGTAGGCGGTGGCGTCGGTGGTGAGCGCGAAGTTGTCGGTAAGGTTGGCGGTGGCGGTTAGCCCGGCTTCCATATTCAGACCGTTTTCGGAGCGGAGGTTGGGGTTGCCCAGTACCTGCCAGTAGCGTTCGTTCAGTGTTGGTACGCGGTAGCTACGCCCGATAGATGCGTTGGCGGTCAGGGCCAGTTTCTCCCGCCGAATCAGTTTGTGTTCAACGCCGAGCGAGGGCGTCAGGGGCGGGTTGAACCGGGTTACGTAAGCCTGTCGGATATTGGCCGACACCAGCCAGCGCGGGGTTTGTACACGAAGCAGAGCGTACAGATTCTGCCGGTTTTCTGTGATGAGCTGCCCGCCATAGCCATCCGTAACGGTGCGGTAGTGTGACCATTCGCCACCGACCCGCAGGACGGTTTGTACCTGACTGTTGCCGGGCCAAAAGGTAAACTCGCGTTCGGCGCGGGCCAGAAAACGATCGGTGCGGGTACGGCTCGGCAAATCGAAATTGCCTTTGGCATAGTCAAAGCGATCCTGAATCCAGCCGAGCCGCAGCGTTATGGCGTTGGCTTCGTAACTCGCCAGCAGCCGCGCCGACTGCGTTCGGGTCTGTTCGCGGGCTACGGTGTCCTGCGGGGTCAGCACAAGGTCATTATCTGTCAGCCAGGCGTTTACCGACACCTGCCGCCCGCGTTTGTCGCGCAGAAAGATATCCTGTACCAGTCCTCGCTGCGCCGTTTGCGATTGCTCGACAAAATAATTCCGCCGTTCGCGATACGGATAGTCGTTATTGAACTGGCTCCGGTACGCGAACGACTTGCCGGACAGTTGCCAGCTTTTACCGAGCGAACCGCCGTAGCGAACGCCCAGCTGCGTCTGGTTGTTTCGGAAGCTGCTTACCTGCTGCCCCAGCGAAACGCCAATGCCGGTACGCCACTCACCCGCACTACCGAGCAACACGCTGCCGCCCACTGCACCGGACCCTACCACACTCGCCGACGAACCATACTGCACCGAAAGCCTATCGAAACCGGCAACGGGCAGGGTCGAAAAGTCGGTTTGGCCGAGGTTGGGCTGGTTGATGTCGATGTCGTTCCAAAGCACCGCCGTATGGTTAGCCGACGTACCCCGGAACGACACTGTAGCGAGTTGCCCCGGCCCGTAGTTTTTAAACGCCAGCGGGGTGTTGAACTGCAACAAATCGGTCAGTGAACCAAAGCGAAACTGCAACAACGTGGTGGAGTCGATGCGCTGAATTTTCTGCCCCGCCAGAAACCGTTCGGGCAGGGTGGCCCGCACCGTCACTGCCGAAAGCGTCGTAACCGAGTCACGCTGTGTCAGCTCACGCTGCGCGAAAGCAGTTGTCCCGGTTAACAGGCCAAAAAAGATGGGTAGTACCCACCAAAGACGATTTTTCTTCACCACCAACGGCGATAACAGGTGTACTGAAACAGTACGCAGTTGGGGCGTTTCCTCCGAACGCCGAAACAACGGATGGTCTTTGGCAGGTCTCCTGACTTATTTCACCCGTTCGGGCCTTCCCACCGTTTTATCGGCAGTGACCATGTAGATTGAACGGATTTTAACGAAATATACAGTTGCGGGGACAGTTCCGGCGTTTCACCGGATTCCCTTTTAAGCCTTGGATACCGCCATGAAGCAGTATCGGGCACCAAAAACTCAGGGGCAAAAGTACGAAAAAATAGCGTAGTGCGGGTTAATCCCGTAAATCGACCAGCCGAAGCGTGAAGCCCGGCAATACGCCTTCTCCGCTCAGTTCATCGTAAAACGGTTTAGTTTCAGGCTCACAGTCAGGACGATAGACAATGGTTTCCTGCCCCGACGGGTCAACAAGCCAGCCCAGCCGGACACCGTTGTCGATGTACTTACCCATCTTCTTTTTCAAGTGCGTCAGTTCATCCGATTCAGATGCCAGTTCGATGACGAAATCGGGGCAGAGATGGGCGAACTTCTTTAACTCACTGGCCGACACTGCCGCCAGTCGTTCGTGACTCACCCAGGCCACGTCGGGTGCCCGCATCGACGAATCAGGCAATGTATAACCGCCGTTTGAATCTGAAACGCGACCAAGTTTGGTTTGGCGATTCCATAACCCGACCTCCATACCAATATCGAAGTTGCGGAAACTGCTTTCTATTCCGGTGGGCATGTTGATATATATTTGGCCGTCTGCATCGCGTTCGACGCGGAGTTTTGGATTCATCTGACAGAACGCAAACAGTTCATCGTCGGAGAAGCGGCCTTCCTGAACGGGTAGATTGATGGGCAGAATCATAACAGTGTGACAGATTATACTCATCGAATAACTTGGGAAGTTATCCGATGAACAGGTGTATAGTTCAGCAACGAAAAATCAGTTAAAATCCGTCGGCTTTGATTTCTTTCTCGGTTACGACGCCGTACTTTTTGGCTTTTTCGCGCAGCTCGCTCGCTTTGCCAACCAGCACAAATTGCAGGTTGTTCTTCGGGAAATACTGGTCGATGATTTGGCGGGTACGGTCAACGGTCAGGCCATCGACGTTCTTCTGGAAGTTGTTGATGAACGACTCGTCGAACCCCTGACTATACATGTCCGTCAGCAGATTGGCCAGTTCGCCCGCCGATTCGTAGTTAGGCGGAAAACTCGCCTTCACGTAGTTCTTGGCCGACGATAACGTTTTGGCGTCGATGCCGGTGCGGTGCAGACTGTCCAGCACGACCAACGCCAGGTCAATAGCCTCAAAGGTGCTGCTGTTTTTGGTAAACGTCGAAATGGCGAAGGTACCGCTGTTCCGGTACGTAGCAAACCGGCTCCCGGCTCCGTAGGTCAGGCCAGAGTTGACCCGCAGCGCATCGTTAAGCCAGGACGTAAACCGTCCGCCCAGAATGGTATTGACCACTTCGACCGGAATAAAATCGGGGTTATTCCGGGCAATGCCTTTGCCACCAATCAGGAATGTGGTTTCGCGGGCGTCGTCTTTATTGACCAGCAGCACCCGGCTTTTATCGAATACCAGCGCGGGCGTGTTCAGTTGGAGCGCAGTAGCTTTTGCCGTTTTCCAACCACCGAACAGGTCCGTAATTCGCTTCTTCATCTCGGCAGTGTTGAAATCGCCCACGATGGCAATGGCAGCCCGGTCGGTGGTGTAGCTTCGCTGATAAAACTGCCGCGCATCGTTCGCTGAGACAGCCGACACCGTCTGGGGCGTACCCGACACCGGATTGGCATAGGGATGTGCCTCATAGACCATCCGACCGAAGTAGTTGTTGATGACCTGGCGTGGGCTTTCCTTTTGCTGGGTCAGTTGCAGCAGTGTCCGGGTTTTGTATTTGTCGAATTCAGTTTGGTCGAAGGTCGGTTTGGTCAGCACGTTCTGGATAATATCGAACAGCAAATCCTGATCTTTCACCGCAAATGACGCCGTCAATCTGGCCACGTCTTTTCCGGAAAAGGTATTCAGTTGCGCCCCGACAAACTCAGTTTTCTGGTCAATTTCGGCTTTGGTGTATTTCTCGCTACCAAATACCAGTGCGTCGGCGGTCATGCTGGCCAGGCCGTAGCGGTTGCCATCCTGCACGGCCCCGGCGTTGAACACCACCGACACGTTGATGAGCGGCACCTCGTGCTGTTCCATCAAATAGACCGTCAGGCCGTTCTTGAGCGTAAATTTCTGGTATTGCGGCAGTTTGAACGTCTGCGCAGTGGCTGCTTCGGCAAGGAGCAGGAGGGTTATCAGGAGGTATTTCATCGTGTGTTTTATGAAGTAGGTTGGATCGCATCGGCGCACCGACTCCTGTCCAACCTACATTTTTGGTTCCGGCAACAAATACCCCACCGTGCGGTTTCGTTGGGTAAGGTAGGTTTTGGCGACGCGCTGAATGTCGGCTTTGGTCACATTTTCGTACAGGGCCGGGGCTTCGTAGAGTCTTTTGTAATCGCCGAAGAACAGTTCGTAGGTGCCGAGGGAATTGGCTTTACCATTGATGCTTTCCATGGTCCGGTAAAACTCCATCAGCTTCTGATTCTTCAGCTTTTGCAACTCGGTATCTGTTACGCCCTCGCTTATAACCTTGTCAATCTGGCTCTCAATGGCCTTCTCCAGCCGCTCTGCCGACACGCCTTTGGCTGCAATGGCATACACGCTGAACAGCTCCGGGTCGAACGATTCACCAAAGTTGGTAAACACCCGCGACGCAATGGTTGAGTCCAGTACCAGCAATTTGGTCAGGCGCGACGAGTTGCCCGAACTCAGGATACCACTTAGCAAATCGAGGGCGTAGTAGTCGGGGTGGCGCGTGGCGGGGGTGTGCCAGGCCAGCAGAATATTGGGCGTCGCAATGTCTTTGTAGGTCGTTACGCGCCGTTCGCCGTTTTGGGGTGGTTCTACCGTCCGCAGGCTATCGGGTAGTTTCTGGGCCGGAATGGGTTCGATGTACTGCTCCGCGAGTTTTTTCACCTCTGCTACCGTTACATCGCCCACAATCACAGCCACAGCATTATTAGGCGAATAGTACGTCTTGAAGTATTTCTCCAAATCGGCCTGCGTCCATTTTTTGATGTCGGACTCAAAGCCAATGACCGGAAACATATACGGGTGTTCGGTAAACGCCGTGGCCTGTACGAGTTCGCTAATGACCTGATAGTTGCTGTTTTCCAGGCCCGTACTACGCTCCGACAGGACCACGCCCCGTTCGCTCTGCACCATACTGGAGTCGATGGCCAAATCGCGGATACGATCGGATTCGAGGTCGAAAATGGTTTCCAGCGCACCGCTCTGAAACCAATTGGTATAGGCCGTAATATTCTGCGAGGTGTAGGCATTATTGGAGCCGCCGTTGGCTTCCATAACCCGGTCAAATTGCTTGGGGCCGTATTTTTTGGCTCCGTTGAACATCATATGCTCGAAGAAGTGCGACAGCCCCGTAATGCCATGCACCTCGTTGCGCGAGCCGACTTTCCAGAACGTGTAAAAATTGGCGTTGGGGATGGAGTGGTCTTCGAGAACCAGAAACTTCATGCCGTTTTTGAGCGTAAACGTCTTTACGTCTTCCGGCTTTGGCTTGTTTTGGGCCATGCCAACGCCCGCCAGCAGCAGCAATCCGGCGAGCAACCCGATTTGTTTGTTCATATAGCTTTTCCGATTGGGAGGCAAGATAAGATAGTTAGCTTAATCAAAAGCATAGCTCGTACCTATCATCGGACTGATACCCTTTATTTGTGGTTGCAATTACCTGACCGATAACTCCCACTAAAAATCCCCGTCAATTCGATTGACGGGGATTTTGCTTATTTTACCGCCATGAGCCAACCTGCCCGCCCCGTCAGTTTCTCCCGCACTACCATCACCGAACTCATGATTCCGGCCTACGCCAATTTTGGCGGCAAAATTCACGGCGGTATTTTGTTATCATTGATGGACAAAGTGGCCTACGCCTGTGCCGCCAAACACGCTGGTAATTACTGCGTTACGGTGTCGGTAGATGGCGTGAATTTTCGGCAACCCGTTGAGGTCGGCGAGTTGGTGAGCCTGATGGCTTCGGTCAATTACGTGGGTCGAACGTCGCTGGTAGTTGGGATTAAGGTCATCGCCGAAAACGTCAGAACGGCCAGCGTTAAGCACACCAACACCAGCTATTTTACGATGGTTGCTAAAGACGATGACGGTGCGCTGACCGAAGTACCACCGCTGCTGCTCGAGACCACCGACGATGCCCGCCGTTTTCTGGAAGCCATGAAACGTAAGGAACTCCGGGCCAGCTATAGCGAACACTTCGACAACGCCCGAACCCGGATGCTACTCGCCGAAAACTTAGAAAAATTAACCGGTGAGCGAGTTGTGCTGGGCGAAGGGTTAAGTCCAGGGCTTTCCCATAACGATGGCTGAGTCACTCTGAGCGGAGTCGAAGTAACGGCTCAACCATCGTTATGGGAAAGCCCTAAGTCCTAAAATTCCACAATAAGTATCTTTCCCGTATGAATCAATCTCTATGGTCCCTCAGCGGCCAGCGCGCGCTCGTGACGGGCGGCACCAAAGGCATTGGCGAGGCCATTGTCCGGCAATTTCTCGACCTCGGCGCGGCTGCGTTCATCGTGGCCCGCGACAATGATCTCCTGCAACAACAACTTGCCTACTACCGGCAGCAGGGCCACACCGTAGAAGGGCTTGCTGCCGACGTAGGCGAACCGGGCGCGGCCACGAACATCATCGACGCCGTACAATCCGTCTGGACCGGGCTGGATATTCTGGTCAACAACGCTGGTACCAACATCCGCAAACCCACCGCCAACTATACCCCCGCCGATTATGACCATATCCTGAACACCAACCTACGCTCTGCCTACGAACTGAGTCAGGCGGCTTATCCGTTACTGAAAGCGTCGGAACATATCGGCAAAATCGTGATGGTATCGTCGGTATCGGGGCTAACGCATACCAGCAGCGGGTCGTTGTACGGCATGACCAAAGCCGCCATGCTGCAACTGACGCGCAACCTCGCCGTAGAGTGGGCTAAAGACAATATCCGGGTCAACGCCGTGGCTCCGTGGTACATCAAAACACCCTTAGCCAGTCCCGTGTTGAATAACCCTGAAAAACTGACCGGTATCCTGAGCCGAACGCCCATGCAGCGCGTTGGCGAACCTGAAGAAGTAGCATCGGTGGTATCGTTTCTGTGCATGCCCGCATCGGGCTACGTAACGGGGCAGACGATTTCGGTGGATGGCGGTTTACTGGCGTGGGGGTTCTGACAGAATTTATTTGGGGTGTACATCAATATGTCCGTTAAACAAACCGTTGAACCCGTGTACCTACACGCAAACTAACCAATGGAAAACCAACCAACTACCGACCAAATGAAGCGCGGAGAGTTCATTCGCAGCCTGGGCCTGAGCAGTGCCGCCCTGATGGCCTTCTACTGCATGGGAACGCTCACGTCCTGCTCCAGTGACGATCCTGCCCCCACTACTGGTGCTGGTGGCACAACACCGCCAACCACGTCGAGCGGACTGACCGGCAACGCCGAAACCAGTAAAGGAGCCATCAATTTTACGCTGGATTTGACCAGTAATGACTTCAAAACCCTAAAAACAGCCGGCGAATTTGTTAAAATCGGCGATGTGCTGGTGGCCAGTGTAACGGGTGGTTTTGTGGCCGTTCAGCGTCTTTGTACACACAATAACCTCGACGGCCTGTCGTACCGGCTCAACTCCAACGACATTGGCTGTAACGTACACGGGTCTGTATTTGCCACGACCGGAACCGTAAAAAATGGCCCGGCGGCAAGTGCCCTGAAGACTTACAAAACCGCCCTTAGCACCGACGGCAACAAACTGACCGTAACGGCCTGACCATGCGGATACAACGGGTTATTCTGCTGGTCTTGCTGCCTATAAGTCTGACCGTGTTTGGCCAAACGCCAGACACGCTGGTCCATATTGCCCCGCCCGATACGTCGCTGCCGGTAGTGGACGCGGCCACGGTGGATGCCGCTACGAATGCACTACTTGCCGACCTCACCACCGACAGCGAACAACAGCCACTGCTGCCCGACCGGATGATTTTTACCCAGCGAACTTTGTGGGGGAAGAAGGGACTGCTGCGCCTGACCAATATTGCACCACTCAGCACCGAAGGGCGTGTAAAAGAACTGAAAATTCGGCGAACGATGCTCGTGGCACACCAGATTGGTGGGTTCGTGACGCTGGCAGGCTTTGTGGTACAGGGGTTTCTGGGTGCAAAACTCTACAACGCCCAGGGCCAGGAGTATGTCGATACCAAACGCTGGCACGAACGGTCGGCTACGTTCATCAACGTGTCGTATGGTACCACACTGTTGCTGTCGCTCACGCCCCCGCCCCCGGTCATTGGGTCCAAACGCGGCTTTACCTGGATAAAAGTGCATAAGTATCTTGCTGTAGCACACCTCGCCGGCATGATTGCGACGAACATACTGGCCGAAAGAATTCAGGATGATTTCAGCCTGAAACCCTATCACCGCGCCGTTGCCTACGGCACGTTCGGCGCGTATGCCGCGTCGGTGCTGGCGCTAACATTTTAACCTATGAAATACCTCCTTCTTCTCGCCCTGCTCAGTTTTACGAAGCCCACTGCTACCCGCAAACTGGTGGCCGACAAAAAACTATCGACCGTGACCTACGCGGCCAAACATCCGCTTCATAAGTGGGAGGGCGTCAGCCGCGACGTCAATTCGGCGATGGTGTACAATGATGATACGAAACAGCCCGAGAGCGTGGCGGTGTCCATCAAAGTGGCCTCGTTCGATAGCCGCAACAGCAACCGCGATTCGCACGCAATGGAGGTGCTGGAGGGGCTGAAATACCCGAACGTAACGTTTGTGAGTTCCAACGTGACCGCAAATAGCGACGGTACACTGACCGCTGCCGGCAACCTGACGTTTCATGGTATCACCAAACCCACGACCCTCCGGGCAACACACACCGACACGGGCGGCAAAATGACCATCGTGGGTACGTTTCCCGTTAGTTTGACCGGCTTTAACGTAGAGCGACCGTCGCTGATGGGGCTGAAAACGAACGACGAAATGACGCTCAGTTTCAACGTCGTATTTTCGCTTTGAATTAGTCCGGCACAACCAGTTTTGATCGGTGGAAGCCGCGCCAGGCCAGGTACGCGCTGATGAGGGTTAATACGGCACTCAGGACGTAGGGTGCGCCGGGAAAATAAACGGGCGCGGTTGTGGCGGTGAAGTACGAGAACAGACCGGTCATAATAACCGGACCGATAATGGCCGTTGTGCTGGTCAGGCTGGTGAGTGCACCCTGTAGTTCGCCCTGCTCGTTGGCCGGTACCTGCGTCGAAATGATACCCTGCACGGCAGGACCCGCAATGCCGCCGAGCGCGTAAACGCCCATGAACGCAAACATCATCCAGCTTTGCGTGGCCAGGGCGAACAGCAAAAACCCAGCCGCCGAGAACATCAGCCCGACATAGACCGATTTCTGCTGGCCCAGTTTCGGAATGATAATGCGCGTCAGCCCGCCCTGCACAATGGCGAAGGCCAGCCCAATAGCAGCCAGCGACCAGCCAACGGTTTGCTCGCTCCACTTGAATTTCTCCATCGTGTAGAATGTCCAGGTTCCCTGCACCGAGAAACCGGCGATGTAAATCAGCACCAGCGACGCCACCAGGCCCAAAATGACCGGGTATTTGCCCAATCGCGATAATGAACCGATAGGATTGGCCCGTTTCCAGTCAAATTTGCGTCGGTTTTCGGGAGCCAGCGATTCGGGCAGGATAAAGTATCCGTAGAGAAAGTTGACAAACGTAAACCCTGCTGCCACAAAAAACGGCGTTCTGGCCCCGTACTGCGCCAGCATACCGCCGATGGCCGGCCCAAGAATAAAGCCCACCCCAAACGCAGCCCCAATAATGCCGAAGTTCTGCGCCCGTTTCTCAGGGGTGCTGATGTCGGCAATATATGCACTGGCCGTGGTGAAACTCGCGCCCGTTATGCCCGCCAAAATCCGCCCCAGAAACAGCCATTCGATCGTGGGCGAAAAACCCGTTAGTATATAATCCAGCCCGAAGCCAAACAGCGAGAACAACAGCACGGGCCGACGGCCATACTGGTCGCTCAGTGCGCCCAGTACCGGTGCGAACATAAACTGCATAATGGCATAGGCAAACGTAAGCCAACCGCCGTAACTCGCTGCCTGACTGAGGTTTCCGTCGATCAGTTGCTCAATCAGTTTGGGAACGACCGGGATAATCAGCCCCAGTCCCATCACGTCGATGAGCAGCGTAATAAAGATGAAAATAAGGGCTGGGGCACCCTTGCCGGAGCCGCGTTGGGCAGGTGTAGAAGCGTCAGTCATAGTTGGCGGGGTATTCTGGTGGGGAGACAATTCGACGGCCACATCCGGGATATGTTCTCAAATGCTTTGCACATTACACGGCACAGCACATAAAAAAGGCACCCCGCCAGTGGCGGGATGCCTGATTATCAGGAGCCTCCTATAGGACTTGAACCTACGACCCCTTCATTACGAATGAAGTGCTCTACCAACTGAGCTAAGGAGGCTTATTACGTAAACCGGGTGCAAATATAAGGCCAATCTCAAAGTTAACACAAGAGCAAGGGCGTTTTTTTGGTAAATTTGCACTATGATTTCCATTACCAACCTGTCGTATTACCTCGGGAGCCGCGCGCTGTACGATACCGCATCACTGCATATCAAACCCGGCCAGAAAATTGGTCTCATTGGCCTGAACGGTACCGGCAAATCGACGCTTCTCCGCATCATCAACGGCGACTATCAGGCCGACGGTGGTACCATCTCCAAAGCGGGCGATGTTACGCTCGGCTTTCTCAACCAGGACCTGCTCTCTTACCAGACCGACGACTCGATTCTGAGCGTAGCCATGCAGGCGTTTGCCCGGCAAAACGAACTTCAGGTGCAGATTGACGAACTCCTGCACGAAATGGAAACCAACTACCGCGATGAACTTGTGGACCAGTTGGGCAAGGTGCAGGAAGAGTTCGACGCGCTCGACGGCTATACAGTTCAGGCGCGGGCCGAAGAAATTCTGGAAGGGCTTGGCTTCACCACCGAAGACCTGCAAAAACCCCTCCGCACGTTCTCCGGCGGCTGGCGAATGCGCGTGATGCTGGCCAAACTGCTGCTGCAAAAGCCATCGTTACTGATGCTCGATGAGCCGACCAACCACCTTGACCTACCGTCTATTCAGTGGGTCGAGAAATATATTCAGACTTACGAAGGAGCGGTAATTGTTGTTTCGCACGACCGCGAATTTCTGGATAACGTCATTGACGTGACGGTGGAAGTGGCCAACGCCAAACTGAACTACTTCGCCGGGAATTACTCGTTCTATATCGAGGAAAAAGCCCTGCGCAACGAGGTTCAGAAAGGTGCGTACGAAAACCAACAGGCCAAAATCCGGCAGACCGAGCGGTTTATCGAACGCTTCAAAGCCAAAGCCAGTAAAGCTAAACAGGCGCAGAGCCGCGTGAAGCAACTGGAGCGTATGGACCTCGTCGATGCCGTGATTGACGCATCGGCGCGGGTGAATTTCAAGTTCCAGTTCTCCACCCAGCCGGGCCGCCATATTCTACATCTGGACGACGTATCGAAAGCCTACGGACACAAGCGTATCCTGACCAATGCCGACGTCCGGCTGGAGCGGGGCGATAAGGTCGCGCTGATTGGCGCCAACGGTAAGGGCAAGTCAACGCTGTTACGTATCATTTCGGGATCGGAGCCGGTGAGCGAGGGCAAGCGCGAACTGGGTCATAATGTGTCGTTCAGCTTTTTTGCGCAGCACCAGCTGGAGTCGCTGAACGTGAACGACAATATGCTGGAAGAGTTGAAATCAGCCAACCCGAGCAAAGGCGAAGGTGAGTTGAGGGGCGTGTTGGGCTGCTTCCTGTTTTCGGGCGATGAGGTATTCAAGAAAATCAAGGTGCTGTCGGGGGGCGAAAAATCGCGGGTAGCGTTGGCGAAGGTGTTGCTCTCGCAGGCTAACTTCCTGCTGCTCGATGAGCCGACGAACCACCTCGACATGCAGTCGGTCAATATCCTGATTCAGGCGCTGGAGCAGTACGAAGGTACCTACGTGGTAGTATCGCACGACCGGTATTTCGTTTCACAGATTGCCAATAAAATCTGGTACATCGAAGACGAGCAAATCAAGGAATACCCCGGCACTTACGACGAATACGAATGGTGGATGGAAGAGCGCAGGGCAGAGGGTACAGCTACTGGGGGTAAAAGCCAGGCCAGTAATGGAAACGGTGCCGCCCCTAAATCCCTCGCCCCCAGCCCCCAGCCCAAAACCAGCAGTGACGATGAACGCAGAGAATGGCAGCGGACGCTGAAGAAACTGACGCAGCAGGCCGAAGAATCCGAATCGAAAATCAGCCAGCTGGAGCAGCGTAAAACCCGGCTCGAAGCCGACCTCGCCGACCCCGCCACCTACGGCGACGATAAGCTGATGCAGGCCAAAAATGACGAATACCGGCGCGTAACAAAGCAAATCAGCGAACTTCAGGACGAGTGGGAAACCGCCATGCTCGAAGCGGAGGAAGTAGAAAAGCGGTTGGTATAAGAGCGTTTCTGTCATGCTA
>Ga0105048_10007620_pt1 | contig 17397 bp, 13 predicted proteins | sample MAT05_FD_78382 | JGI IMG/M metagenome (GOLD analysis project Ga0105048, IMG submission 78382) | Freshwater microbial communities from Lake Fryxell liftoff mats and glacier meltwater in Antarctica - MAT-05 | ecosystem: Environmental > Aquatic > Freshwater > Ice > Liftoff microbial mat | place...
GATTCAATAAATAAACTGTACCCGAATCATCATTGTAAGTTGGCAAATCCATGTCAATAAAAGTTCCTATCCCGTAAATAGAAAAATCGGTTGTGATGTCAGTTGAATCTTCTGTTAATAGAAAATATTCTCCTGGCATTATGAGTCGTTGAATTGATGAAACTGATTCGTAATTTGCAATTGAATCATCGTCCCAATTTGCTAAATAGACTTCGCTTAAATCCAGAATTTTTGCTGAACGATTATAAATTTCTACATAATCAGATCCATTTGTAAGAGGATTAAACATGACCTCGTTGATTATTAAATCTTCAGAAGCAATTGAATCCGGTAATCCGACTGAAATAACTTTAGCGAGCATCGCATTTCCCCAACAGTCACTTGCTGTTGAAATTGTAATATCGTATAAAGTATTAACAAGGAGTGTTGTAGGAAAAATCTGCAACGAAGAAAGCGAAACAAAATTCCAAACCAAATTTGTTACTGCAGGATTGATGGAGACAATTGCTTGAGTTGTTGTATCTAAAATCTCATCAAAATAAACAATTAAATCACTTGCACTATTTACTACATACGATGAAACAACCGGCCCTGTTGCATCATTTACATTTGTCCAGATTGAGTTTTGACTTCCGGGTGTTCCTCCTATTGCATCCGTTGAAGCGGACCAATTACTTTTACCACTGCAAGGTGCGTCTAAATGTTTTCGTTCCAGTGTCCAACCACCATCATCTTTTACGCCATTTTCATACCAAGATAAAGTGAAGTACAAAGAGTCAATTACATTTCCAGAATCGTCTTTCAATACAACAGCATCACCATCATTATTAAATGCTGGAAGACTGGCAATTACTTTATTTGGCGCACTAAACAAACCTTCATTTGCAGCAGTACAAATAATTACATAGGAATATGGAGGAAGCCCATAAGCACCGATTGTTGCAGACGTAGATTCATCTGAAATAGTCCAGTTAGAAAGATCAAAATATTTTGTTGAACGATTGTAAATTTCAATGAATTCGGCATCTGGTAAACCAATTACTGGTGAAGGGTCCGCCATAATTTCTGTGATGATGACGTCATTCGTTGTCGGGACATCTGCGATAAAATACAGGAACGATTCCGTGGTTGGAGATAGAATAATATTGCCCCCCAGATCTTCCAAATTATTCATTGTTAACGTGTACGTAATTCCATTATTAAATGCAGTTGCAAAAGTTAAATGAACAAGACTTGGATTTACGCCATCCAACAAAGCTGATGTAGGAAAACCAATTGAATTATCGATGTAATAATTTCCTTCTACCTCTGCAATTGTTTGATTCATTGGTTCTGAAAATAGCACATCAATTTCGGTAGCAGAAATAACTGTAGTTGAAATAACTGTTGGGCTTAATCCATCGGCATAAGGATCCCCAACATTATCAAAATAAAAGAGCTCAGAGCGAGTTGAAGTGTATTTACAAAACACACCAAAATTTGTTGTAGATGTATGTGTATTATCGAAAACTGTTCCTTCGGATGTAAAAGTATAACCGCCAGTAATATCTCTTAAAACCTCCCAATTTCCAACGCCATCGCGCGTAACACGAATTCTGACATTGACAATAGAAGTGTTTAGCGTTCCATCCAGCCCATCTAAAATTTCTGTGACAGTTGTTCCAGTTTGGCGATATAAACTTACCTCATCAGAAGTGTTTCCTACTAACACAAAATAGCCATTTAAACTCGCTGTTAAATCAGCATTGTCAGAAACTAAATAGACACGCGCAAGATTTGATGAAGAAGGATTAAAATCTAATTGCACATAAAAATCCCAGGTTGTATTCAAAATATTTGTTGAAGCAACAGACAAGTACGATGTATCATCAATTGCAGGTGCGAGTAAATGAAGTTGGTTAGACGCATTCACTTCAAAATTTGCCGTTTGACCATTCCAAACTGGATTGGCTGTGAAATCACCATCCGTGAAATCATCAGAAAATTGAGCAGACGATATTCCACTAACAACAAATAATAAAAGAGTTAAATAAAATCTCATTTTGCTTCTGTATAGGACTGCTAAATGTAGTAATTTTGTCTCACTAAAAATAGGGAAATGAAACTTGCAGTTGTCGGTGCAACCGGAATGGTAGGCACAGTTATTTTAGAAGTATTGTCAGAATATAATTTTCCGATGGATGAATTATTGTTAGTCGCTTCTGAAAAATCGGTTGGAACAAAACTAAACTACAAAGGCAAAGATTATACTGTAATAGGCTTGGAGCAAGCGGTTGCTGCTAAACCAGACATTGCAATTTTCTCTGCAGGCGGTGGAACATCTTTAGAATGGGCTCCAAAATTTGCTGCCGCTGGAACAACGGTAATTGATAATTCAAGTGCATGGAGAATGGACCCAAATAAGAAATTAATTGTGCCAGAAATTAACGCAAATTTAATACAGGACACTGATAAAATTATTGCAAATCCAAACTGTTCTACAATTCAAATGGTAATGGTATTGGCGCCGCTTCATAAAAAATACAAGGTGAAACGCGTAGTTGTTTCAACTTATCAATCCATTTCCGGAACAGGTGTAAAAGCCGTTCAACAATTAGCAAACGAAAAAGCGGGCGTAAAAGGTGAGATGGCTTATCCATATCAAATAAATGAAAATTGTTTGCCTCATTGCGATACGTTTTTAGAAAACGGATACACAAAAGAAGAAATGAAATTATCGAACGAAACGAAAAAAATTCTTGATCCTTCAATACAAGTAACAGCAACTGCGGTACGTGTACCTGTTAGCGGTGGCCATTCTGAAGCGGTGAATATTCAATTCGAAAATGATTTTGATTTAGCAGATGTGCGAAAGATGTTGAGTGAAACTTTAGGCGTTACATTAAAAGATAATCCAGAGATGAATATTTATCCAATGCCTCTTCACGCAAAAGGAAAAAATGATGTTTTTGTTGGTAGAATTCGTAGAGATGAAAGTCAGCCAAACACGTTGAATTTATGGATTGTTGCGGATAACCTTAGAAAAGGTGCGGCGACTAATGCGGTGCAGATTGCGCAGTATTTGGTTGAGAAGAAATTGGTTGAAGTTTAAGTGAAAATTAAACGCTTCCACCTTCGAAGAGGACCAAGGGGGATGACGCGATGGCCTTCCTCATTTCAAAAAAACCATCTCCCTTAATCCCTCTTCGAAGAGGGAAATCTGGTTTTTCTTTAATCTGAAATTCTTAGGAAAATTAGCAACACCTAGTTGGATAAAAAAACCGAAGCTGTTAACTTCGGTTTTCTATATTAATTTATTTCTAATTATTCAATCACTTCTTCCTCTTCTCCAAGATTATCATAAACACGAATGTTTGTTTTTTTATCGATTTCAAAATAGACTACACCTAAATCGCGATATTCTAATTCATTAATGTCAAAACCTTTTACTTCTGGATTAATTAAACGAATATCAACATTGAATAGAAGCGGCATGATTACTGCATCATCCATTAAAATCTGATCGCACTGTGCATATAATGCCATTCGTTTTTTATCGTCTACTTCTTTTAAAGCATCTTCATACGTTTTATCAAAAACAGGGTTTGAGTATCGGAAATAATTGATGGAAGTTTCTTTTCCTTCAACAATATTTTTTCCATGAAAAAGGTACAAGAAATTTGATGGATCTGGATAATCTGCTATCCAACCAAAACGCCAAAAATCCAATTGACCTTTTTCTGCTTGTGGATGTAGTTCTTGCATCGGAATTACATTTAAATGGATTGTGACACCTAAATTTACTTTCAACATATTTTGCATGTATTCAGCAATTTTTTCGTTGACACCACCACTACTGTTTAAGTGTAGCGTAATTTCAGGAAAACCTTTTCCATCAGGGAAACCAGCTTCTTTCATTAAGCTCTGAGCTAATTTCACATCGTAATTAAAACCTTTCACCGTTTCAAATGGATAACCCGACATTGGAGGAACAAATCCATGATGCGCAGGAATACCTTCGCCTTTTAAAACAAATTCAACTAACGAATCACGATCAACCGCGTAATTAAATGCTTTACGTACTCTAACATCACTGAATGTTGCGCTGGTATATAAGAAACCATAATACTGAATGTTTAAACTATTAACAGATTGCACATCAAACTCACGATTTTTTCCTTCCATTGCTTCTTCGAAAGAGCCCATGATGTTATTGATTTCTTCTACCGGAATTCCCCAAACCATATCCAGACTGCCATCTTTAAATGATTTTAATTCTTCTGGCTTGTCTTTGATAAAAGAGAAAGTAACTTGAGCTAAATAAGGAAGTTTATTTCCAAACTCATCTTTTTTCCAATACGATTCATTGCGAACAAATTCAACCTTTTCACCATTTTTCAAAATTGTTGCTTTAAATGGTCCGCATCCAACCATGTAATTATTCATTCCAGCGTATCCGTATTTATCAATGGCTTCTTTTGGATAAACTGCTGCAGCAAGCACAGCTAATAAATCAGGGAACCCACCAAAAGGATCTACTAAAGTTAATTCAAGCGTATAAGCATCAATTACTTTAATTCCTTCTACCGATTTTGTTTTTCCTGATTCATAATCAATTGCACCAACTAAACGATCGCGGAATAAAGTGGACCATTTGTTTTGTTCGTTGTTAGAGCAAAGAAATTCGAAACAATATTTAAAATCATTCGCATTAATTTCACGTCCTTTTCCATCAGCGAAGCAAGTGTCATCATGATAAAACACGCCTTTGCGAATGTGGAAAGTATATTTCTTTTTTGTTTTATCAATTTCAAAGCTTTCGGCCAAGCATGGTTCAGCTTCTAATGTTTTTTGATTGAATTTAAAAAGACCTTCGTATACCTGACCAGCTATGTGCGTTGAATAAATATCATTAATAGCCGCAGGAAAAAGTGTTGTATAATCTTCAATTGAATTTAAGCGCAGAATTCCGCCTTTAAATCGGCCACCTTCTACCTTTTCAATCTTAGTTGGATCGACCTCCACAACAGCTTCAACTTCGTTACCACCGCAATTAACAAAAAAAGGAATCAAAAGCAGTGTTAATGGGAGATGGGAGAATCGTTTCATTAATTTTTTATTATCGTATCAACAAATATATAAAATTCTTAATAATAGCTTGTCTTTTTTGAAGAACGGCCGAATGCTGCGCTAGAAAATATTGAAGTATGATGAACGGTAATTAAATTGACACCGCATTTCTAAATGGGTTACGATGAATATAAGCGTCAGGATTGGTGAACCGAAGTGAAAACTCAAATCCGCCTCTGAAATTTGATGCTTGATTTAATTTAGAAATATTGATGTCATAAGAAAGACCCATGCTAAAATTATAAGCTCCAATAAAAACCTGAGGAACAATTGCATCTATTACATTTGTGACCCTCATATTCATACCACCTGAGATTGAAATTTCACTCATAAATCCGGTGTTTTTTGAGCCTGATTGTAAATTATATTTCCACAATGAACCAAAGAAAACCTCATGCTGTTTGCCTTGTAAAACAAAATTAAAATTTGGATACCAATATAGATTTGTAGTTTGAGTTGCGAACAATGCTGAACCATGCAGTACAAATCGCATTGGCAGTTTTGAATCGCCTTTTGACTGAAACGAATAATGAGGTTTGTTTAGATGATAAACAGCTATTCCAACTTTTGCATCAGACGGGGCTTTATGAATTACATTTCTATCATTTTTTGCATACCAATAAGCAACACCTAAACCTACATCCCAATAATTATAAGGTTTGAATTCTGTTCCTTCTCCATTGTTTAAAGTCGGGTCAAAATTAAGTCCTGAATATTGGCTTCCCCATTGCATATTTGCAACATTTAAGCCTGTCATTCCATAAGCGCCTTGTATGCCAGCAACAAAACGAGCATTACGATTTATTTTTACGAGAGAAGAAAAATTCAAACCAACATTTGTATTACCAACCTCAACATCTCCGGCAACATCTTTAAATAGATTTAGACCAACTGCAAAAAAAGTTGGGTTTTGTGCTTTACCTTTTCCAAAAGAAAATTCTACTGAACTAGCATACGTTCTAAACGATTTATTAATAGATTGCCATTGATCTTTCCAATTCATTGTGGCACGTAAATTACCACTAAAGGCACCCGTAAAAGCTGGGTTTATTTGAAAATCAGCACGCGTCATTTGGGAAAAATGGATATCCTGACCATTGCATAGAAATGGTAATAGAAATAATAAGATATGGCTAAGTTTCCGTATCAACGAGTCAATGGTATACTGCTTATAACAACTAAAGTTACCGTTTTGTTACTTGGGATTGAATAAAAAAGCCGATAAAAAATTTAATTTATCGGCTTTCATTATCATTTTTATGGTCGGTTATTTTTTCATTACAAACGTTTCCATAAATTTTGTTGTAAAATTTCCTTTTCGAAACTCTTCATTTTTCATAAGCTGTTGATGAAAAGGAATGGTAGTTTGAACGCCTTCAATATAGTATTCTTCCAAGGCTCTTTCCATTTTTGTAATAGCCTCTTCGCGTGTTTGGGCAACGGTAATTAGTTTTGAAATAAGTGAATCGTAATAAGGAGGAATTACATATCCTGCATAAACGTGAGCATCAACGCGAATTCCGTGACCACCAGGTTGGTGATAGTTGGTGATTTTTCCTGGACAAGGTCTAAAATTATTGAACGGATCTTCTGCATTAATTCTGCATTGAATTGCATGCATCTGAGGAAAATATTCTTTACCAACAATTTTTTCGCCGGCGGCTAATTTAATTTGTTCTTTAACCAAATCGTAATTGATAACTTCTTCTGTAATCGTATGTTCAACTTGAATACGCGTATTCATTTCCATGAAAAAGAAGTTACGGTGTTTGTCAACTAAAAATTCGATTGTTCCTACACCTTCATATTTAATAGACTTTACAGCTTTGATTGCTGCTTTACCCATTTTATCGCGCAATTTAGCCGTCATAAAAGGAGAAGGCGTTTCTTCAACTAATTTTTGATGACGACGCTGAATAGAACAATCTCTTTCTGATAAGTGACAAGCATTTCCATAACGATCGCCGGCTATTTGAATTTCGATGTGACGAGGTTCTTCAATAAATTTTTCCATGTACATTCCGTCGTTACCAAAAGCAGCTTTTGCTTCTGTACGTGCCGAATTCCATGCGTCTTCCAATTCCTCTTCTTTCCAAACAACACGCATACCTTTACCACCACCACCGGCAGTAGCTTTTAACATTATTGGATACACAACTTTTTTTGCTGTTGTTTTTGCATCGGCTAAATCTTTTAGTAAACCTACAGAGCCCGGAATACAAGGAACTCCTGCTTTTATCATTGTTGCTTTAGCCGAAGCCTTATCACCCATTGCATCAATCATTTCAGGCGAAGCACCGATGAATTTAATGCCATTTTCTTGACACACTTTTGAAAAATGAGCATTCTCAGAAAGAAACCCATAACCAGGATGTACTGCATCAGCATTGGTAATTTCGCAAGCGGAAATAATTTTTACAATATCTAAATAAGATTGTGAGCTTTGCGGAGGACCAATGCAAACAGCTTCGTCGGCAAATCTAACATGCAAACTATCTCGATCGGCTGTCGAATAAACAGCAACCGTTTTAATTCCCATTTCTTTGCAAGTCCGAATAACTCGAAGAGCAATCTCACCCCTATTAGCGATTAATATTTTTTGGAACATGCCTTACTTATAATTTTATTTATTTCTTGATATATCTTTTTTCATCTTTTGTGAAAAAGAAACTTAGGCCCATGTGTTTCTCAATAAATGTTTTCAATTCTGCTGATGAATTAAATTTTTCGTCGATATTATCTGACATTTCCCATAATGTAAAACCATCTGTTCTAATATCAACCATGTGAATGTGATAGTCACCACCTGCGGCCTCTTGCACGTTGATAAATGTTTTATCACCCACTGTTGAAGTGTGCATAACATATTCTACCTTGTTGTATTTTTTATCATAATGTTGGTTTTCGACCACTTCATAATGATTTGCATCTTTTTCAGAAATAGCGTAAAAAGTAGGATGATCATATTCAGCATCTGATGCTGCCACCCATTTACCAAAAATAGCTTCATTCAATGGTTCGTTCGCTTCAGAAATTGGAACTGAACTCATATAAGGACAAGCCGTAAAAACAAATGCAACACCTGTTAACAATGTCAATCTTAAAAATGTATTTTTCATGTTTTATATATTTATTTTTTGAACCCGATTTATGACGGGTCTACTAAGAATAATGGTTGATCGTACTCAATTGGTGTAATATCATCAACAAGCACTTTTACCACTTTACCTGAAACTTCAGATTCAATTTCATTAAATAATTTCATTGCTTCAACAATACAAATTACATCACCCACATTTATAACCGAACCCACATTTACAAAGGCCTCTTTTTCCGGTGTAGAGCGGCGATAGAACGTTCCAATCATTGGCGATTTAATTGTAATATACCCATTTTCATTTGTTGTAGTGTCTTCCTTTGCAGGATTATTAACAACTTGCGTTTGAGCTTGAACAACTTGTTGCGGTATATTTACCATTTGTTGAGGGATGTGGTGAACCAGTGGTGAATCAAAGGTTCCAACCGAACCACATTCCGTTTTAATTGTGATTTTAAAATCACCTTGTTCAATACTCACTTCGTTTACCCCTGCTTTAGAGACAAACTTGATCAAATTTTGAATTTCTTTAATATCCATAGTCATAATTTGCACGTTAATCTATTAGTTGGCGTTGTACGCCCATTTTAAATATATTGCTCCCCAAGTAAAACCACCACCAAAAGAAGCTAAAACAATATTGTCTCCTTTTTTTAGTTTTGATTCCCATTCCCACAAACAAAGTGGAATTGTTCCGGCTGTTGTATTTCCAAATTTTTCAATGTTAATCATTACTTTTTCTTTGCCTAAACCCATTCGATTGGCTGTAGCATCAATAATTCTTAGGTTAGCTTGATGTGGAACTAACCATGCAACGTCGTCACTTGATAATTTATTTCGATCCATAATTTCAGCAGCCACGTCGGCCATATTTTGTACGGCACGCTTAAATACTGTTTTGCCTTCTTGATAAACATACATTCCATCCGACTCAGCATTTTCTCTGGTAACAGGTTCCGCAGATCCTCCGATAGCTTGATATAAAAACTCTCTACCTGAACCATCCGATTTTAGAATGGTATCTAATACACCTAAACCATCTTGATTTGGTTCTAATAAAACTCCACCGCCACCATCTCCAAAAATAATACAAGTTGCACGATCTTTATAATTGATGATGCTTGACATTACATCTGCACCAATAACAATAATCTTTTTGTGTGTTCCATTTTCGATATAAACGCGACCAACATCTAAAGCATAAAGAAATCCTGAACACGCTGCGCCTAAATCAAAACCCCAAGCATTTTTACAACCGGTTTTATCACAAATAATATTGGCAGCACTTGGAAAACGGTAATCACTAGTAATAGAACCAACAATAATCATGTCTATTTCAAGCGGAGAAATTCCTCTTTTTTTACAAATACCCTCAACGATTTTTATTCCAAAATCAGATAATGCTTCACCTTTGGCCGCTATTCGGCGTTCTTTGATACCTGTCCTGCTTACAATCCACTCATCATTTGTGTCAACCATTTTTTCAAGATCCAGATTAGACAGTATCCTTTCCGGAACATAGCCTTGAACTGCGGTAATGGCTGCTGTGGGTTTAGTCATACTCTTGTTTACGGTTTGGTTTGCTAATTACCTTAAAAATGTAAATGTATCAAAATTGTAAAAGAGGGTCAAATTTAGCAAAAAAACATTATTTTAAGTAAAAAACTGGTTAAATCTGGTGGAAATTCAAATAAAAATGAATCTATCAAAACGCAAAAAAGGATAATTAAAACCATCCAAAACGAATGATTTCAATTATCCTTCAACAAATACTTTTGTTTACCTGACTAGATTGCGACTTCTTTTTCCATCACCACTTTACCTTTGTAGTAAAGTTTTCCTTCGAACCAATGAGCTCGGTGAAAAAGGTGAGGTTGACCAGTTGTAGGGCAAGTTGAGATATTATCAATCACCGCTTTATCGTGTGTTCTTCTTTTATCTCTTCTAGTTTTAGAGATTTTTCTCTTAGGATGTGCCATTACTTTTTATTTTAATTCAATTACTATTTCAATTTTTTTAATGCCGACCATCGCGGGTCTATTTCTTCATCGTTCTTTTTTGCTATCTCCTCTTTACTTTTTTTGGCCGTTTTTTTTACCATTAAGTATTGATCAATATCATTTAGCATTTCTTGATTGCATTTTCCTTTTGGATGAACTCGTCGCGCCGGCAAAAGCAGATACGAGAATTCATAAATTGGTTGCGTTACATCTATTTCGGCTTCGTGTGGATATACGGTTGTTACATTTTCGTCATCTAAATCCTCTTCACCAAATTTATAGATGAGATCTCCAATTCCTTTTATTGGTAAGTCAAAATCATCTGTGCACAAATCACACATCACTTTTACTTTACCAACGATTTCAAAATTAGCCATCATCATTGTCGGCTTTTTTTCAAGCGTTAATTTGACTTTTAATTTTGCATCTTTAATTTCTGAATGATCAAGTTGCTCAAAGAACGTTTTTCCTATTTCAAAGTTGAATAAGTGTTTACCATCTGGCAAACTTGTAAATCCTAAAACGTATTCACTTTTTTTACCCACTCTCCAAAATAGAGGGGCAAAGATATTAATAAAATGTTTATTTCAACTACTTGAAATCGAAATTCTACTTAATTGGTGCTTGTTTTTGCAATGCTCCTTCTTGTAATTTCTTGAAATTCACACGGTTTTCATACACATCAAGCGCTAAATAATAGGCATTTCTAAATGAAGTTGGGGATGCCTTATCTTTTCCAGCTATATCGTAAGCCGTTCCATGATCGGGTGAAGTGCGCACAATTGGCAGACCAGCAGTAAAATTAACACCTTCGTCAAACGAAATAGATTTAAACCCTGTTAAGCCTTGATCGTGATACATACTTAATATAGCATCAAAATTTTTTAAGTTTGACGAACCAAAAAATCCATCGGCCGAATAGGCACCAAAAACCAACTCACCCTCTTCTCTAAACTTTTGAATAACAGGAATAATAATATCGATTTCTTCATTTCCTAAAGTTCCTCTATCACCAGCATGCGGATTTAAACCCAAGACAGCTATTTTAGGTTTAGGAATCATAAAATCTTTTCTAAGAGTCGCTAATAAAAGTCTTAATTTATTTTCTATTCTTTCTTTTGTAATTAAGGCTGGGACCTCTTTTAAAGGCACATGACCTGTAACAACACCAACGCGTAAATCTCCAGCCACCATTAGCATCAGCACATCCTTAGATTCAGAAATATGAGCTAAATATTCAGTATGACCAGGAAATTCAAAGCCCGCTTCACGAACACAATCTTTGTTAATTGGTCCGGTAACAAGTACATCAATTCTATTGCTTTTTAAGTCTGCAATCGCAGCCTCTAACGATTTTAGCGCATATTTGCCACCATTTGCATTTTTTTCACCTAACACAATATTCACTTCTTCCTCCCAACAATTTATTAAGTTAATTTTTTTAGGAATCGCTTCAGTGGCATCTTTTATAGTGAGATAATTAAATTCATTTTGATCCAAAGCCTTTTTATGAAATGAAATTGCCTTGGCATTTCCGTAAATGATAGGAATTGAATTGGCATAAACATTTGAATCGTTTAGGGTTTTTATAATTACTTCTAAACCGATGCTATTAATGTCTCCAATCGTAATTCCTACTTTAATTATTTTGTTTTCCATTTTTATTTTCTTGCTAAGAATTCAACTAACAAACGAACTCCTGCACCTGTTCCACCAAGTCCTCTATATGAATCTTTAGTTTCTAAAAACGCAGGTCCAGCTATATCAATGTGAATGTAAGGATAATCTGTAAAGTGTTCTAGAAATTTTCCGGCTGTAATCATTCCGCCATAAGATCCGCCAACATTTTTCATATCAGCGATGGTTGATTTCATTGGCTCTAAATATTCTTCCCAAAAAGGAAATTGAACAATTCTATCATGACTTGCGAAACCTGCTTTGCTCAATAAATCAAATTCTTTTTGTGGTGCATTTCCCATAGCGATAGAAGCATGAGGACCAATAGCAGCTGCTGCTGCACCCGTTAAGGTGGCTGCATCAATTACTAATTCTGGTTTGAATTTTTTTGCATACGATAACGCATCAGCAAGAATCATTCTGCCTTCTGCATCAGTATTTAATACTTCTATTGTTGTGCCATCATACATTGTAATTACATCTCCAGGTGTATAAGCATTGCCGCCAGGACGGTTATCTGTAGCAGGAATTAACGCAATAAGATGCACAGGTAATTTTAATTTTTCCGCAGCAATAACAGTTGCGGCCATCACAGCAGCGCCAGCCATATCACATTTCATGGAATCCATAGAGCCCTTAGTTGGTTTTAAACTAAGACCACCCGTATCATAAACAACTCCTTTTCCAACCAAAACAATTGGTTTTTTATTTTTTGCGCTTTTGCTTTTGTATTCAATTATAGTAAATGTTGGAGGATCAACAGAACCAAAATTAACCGCTAAAAGTCCACCCATTTTTAATGCTTTAATTTTAGATTTTCCTAAAATTTCTACAGTGATAGATGTTCCTTTACATTTCGTTGCAATTTCTTTAGCCAACTGTGGCGCCGTTAAATAAGAGACAGGTTCGTTAACTAAATCTCTTGCCCAAATTGTTGCGTCAACTATGCCAGATAATCTTGTCAAATTTGCTGACTTATTGGTTGTATAAATTCGCTTTAATTTTATTTTTTTCTTATCGGTAAAATATTTATTGAATTGATATGAGCCTAAAGAAAAACCTTCTGAAAATAATTCAACTGCCAACGGAGAAGAACTTTCTATTTGTAAATCAACGCATGATTTTTTAGTTGATTCATAAACTTTATATCCTAAATGACGCAGTTTTTCTTTATTAGCATCTTGATTTAAATCTTTGACATTGCAAAAAGTAGTAACAGTGTTATAGTTATTAATTTGAACAAAATCATCTTCTTTCAAAACGTCTTCCAAAAACGATTTTTGTTCTTTAGATAATTTGAGTTTTTCTAAAGAATCTTTGGCTGAAATTAAATAAACAACATTATTTGACTGTTGGTTGGCAGAAAATTCGGGAAACAAATACATGGCTATTAAAATTTTGTGTCAAAGTTATTCATTTTTTAAAGCGGTTTCACTTAGTCCGCAATTCAAATTAAGTCGCACTATTTGAACTTTGTTCTTTGTTTTTGCGTTATTGAATAAGAAACAGAAGCGAAATTGTTAACTTTGTTAGCATCCAACTAAGTCTTAAGCAGATTGATAAAATCTTTTTGTCATATCATTTTACTTGTTTTCATAACCAATTCGGTGATGGCAACACACAATCGTTCAGGAACGATTACTTACATTCATCTGGGTGGTAATGAATACCAATTCACAGTTCAAACCTGCACAAAATCAAGCAGTGAAGCCGACCGACCAGAATTAGAAATAAAATGGGGCGATGGATCTTCGGATACAATTGGGCGAATTTTAATTGAGCCGATTGCGCCTTATGATGTTCAAATAAATACTTATGTTGGTACCCATACATATACGGGGCCAGCTGCCTATATTATTAGTGTTGAAGACCCCAACCGTAATGCCGGCGTAATTAATATCAGCAATTCGGTTGATAAAGTTTTTTGCATTCAAACCCAATTAATTATTTCACCCTTTATTGGAGCACCCAATAATTCTTCAATAATTGAAGATTGTCCTTGTCCTGAATTTGCTTGTTTAAATAAATTGTATTGTTATAATTTATCTGCTTATGATCCTGATGGTGATAGTTTAAGTTATTCATTAGTGCCTTGCAGGGCTGAAGGATGTTTAGAGATGAGTATCCCCGCAATATACAATTACCCGGATGAAGTTGGTGGAGGAAATTTAAGTATTGATTCAATTACCGGAACCATGTGCTGGGATACACCCCAAATTGCAGGCGAATATAATTTAGCTATCAAAATTTCTGAATGGCGAAATGGATTTTATGTTGGCTCTGTTTTACAAGACATGCAAATTACTGTGCAGGCTTGTTCAAATAATCCGCCTGTAATTATTGATGTTGCTGACACTTGTGTTTTTGCAGGTGATTCGATGTCTATTGAATTTCTTGCAACCGATATTGACTTAGGCGATATTGTTACTGTTTATGGAACAGGAGCTGTTTTTCATATCAACAATAATCCAGCAATTTTTGCAGAAGAATCTTCAGTGAATAGCGTTAGCGGATTCTTTTTGTGGAGACCGGATTGCTCAAACGCATCAAACTCACCTTACACAATCATTGTTCATGCAAATGATAATGACCCAAGTGTTCCTTTAGCCGATTTGTCAACATTTAAAATAAAAGTAAATATTCCTCCTGTTACAAATTTTACCTGCACACCAACAGGAAATTCAATGACATTAAATTGGGATGCTTCAACATGCACAGGAATTACAGCTTATAATGTTTATCGCAGCACAGATAGCACAAACGCGATTGACAATTGTTGCGAATACAATACTGCACAACAAATGGGTTATGTGTTGATTGGAACTTCAACTACAAATTCTTATGTTGATAATAGTGGACTTATTGTTGGAAACGACTATTGTTATTTAATCACAGCTGTTAATGCAACAAATGTTGAAAGTTGTGTTTCAAGTCAAGTATGCGAACATTTAAATTTTGAAATTCCCGTAATGACACATGTATCTGTTTACGAAACATCCACTACAATTGGTAAAGATTCTATCTTATGGTCGTATCCTAAAGAACTAAATACAGTGCTATATCCTGGGCCTTATCATTATAAATTGCATCGTTCAGATAATTACGGCGGCGGAGTTGAAACACTCGTTCTTACAACATCACCTCAAGTTTCAATTTTAAATCCTGATACGGTTTTTACAGATGTTACTTTGGCAACCGAAACAATTCCTTATACCTATCGAGTTGAATTATTCAGCAACAATTTATTACTTGGAAGTTCACTCAATGCCTCTTCTATCTTTTTAACATTAACACCCAACGACAATCAACTTTATTTAAGCTGGGTAGAAGATATACCTTGGACAAATTACGCTTATGAAATTTACAAAGAGACACCAACCTCTAGCGGAAATTTTATTTTAATTGGAACAACAACTACAATTGGATTTACAGATACTGGATTAATAAATGGCTCAACGTATTGCTACAAAATAAAAACAATTGGTCATTATACATCTAGTGGAATTATTAATCCAATCATCAATTGGTCGCAAGAAGTTTGTGCCGAGCCCGTTGACCTTACAGCACCATGTGCACCCACACTTTCAATTGATGGCAATTGTGATTTAGAAGAAACTTATTTAAGTTGGAACAATCCAAACAATTCGTGTGCCGATGACGTGACGCGATACAATTTATATTTTGCGGAATTTGAAGGAGATTCGTTAGAATTATTGACATCATTTTCATCAGACCTTGATACATTTTATATTCACAAAGACCGCGGAAGTATTGCAGGTTGCTATTATGTAACTGCGATAGATTCTATCCAATACAACAATGAAAGTTTACCGTCAAACATTGCATGTATAGATAATTGTGATGGTTATTATGTTTTGCCAAATGTGTTTACGCCAGATGCGAGTTCGGTGAACGATTTATATCACCCCTTGTTACCAATTAAATTTGTTAAAAGCATTGATATAAAAATTTATAACCGTTGGGGAGAATTAGTGTATGAAACAACCGACCCTTATATTTATTGGGATGGAACAGATATCAAATCAGGAAAAAAATTAAACGATGGCGTTTATTTTTATGTTGTAACTGTTAACGAAATTAAATTAGTTGGTCTTGTTCCTCGATCATTCCAAGGTAATATTACCATCATCAATTCGCACTAAAAAATGTTTACAGGAATTATTGAAGCACTTGCAAAAGTGGAAAAAATAGAACGAGAAAATTCAAACGTTCATTTTACTTTTTCATCTCCCTTTACGCATGAATTAAAAATAGATCAAAGCGTGGCGCACAACGGCTGTTGTTTAACCGTAGTGTCGCTTGAAGGAAATAATTACACGCTCACGGCAATAGATGAAACATTAAAAAGGACCAATTTAGGGTTGCTAAAAATTGGTGATAATGTGAATGTAGAACGTTGCACAAAAGTTGGCTCAAGATTAGACGGACACATTGTTCAAGGGCATGTAGACACAACCGCAAAATGTATTACCATAAATAATTTTGATGGAAGCAAAGAATTTGTTTTTGACTATGATTTTGATGAAGTAACGGTGCAAAAAGGTTCTATTACCGTGAACGGTGTTTCACTCACTGTTGTTCAATCAGACGATAAATTATTTTCTGTCCACATTATTCCTTTTACTATTGAGCATACAAATTTTCATGCGCTGAAAGTTGGATCGATTGTAAATATTGAATTTGATATTATTGGAAAATATGTGAAGCGGATTTTGGGGAAATAAAGCGTATGACCACATCCGTCCTTCGGGCACCTTCTCCACAGCAGAAGGAAACTTACAGTTTCGATTGCCGTTTTTTCTTTGAAAATTAAAATAGAATCGCAAATAAAATCATCTTTTTTTCTGCGTTTTTTTCTGCGTAATCTGTGGGGGTAAATTTTTAGAAATCAACTGAACTTATCATGGAATTTTAAAAAACATAATCACCGATTCGGATGTATTAATAGGTGCACCAAACTCATCAAACATGGGCACACCATCAGCATCTATAGCGGGAACTTCTTTTTTAATTGCTTTTAATTTTTTGTTGTAAAGTTCAAAGTCGTCCCATTCAGCATTTGTAACAGCAACACGATTATAGGTCATAAAAAAGCAATCGGCATTATCCATACAAACCTTTAAGCCAAAACCTAAATCTTCAATTAAGGGAAAATCGAAATAATCCATGTAAGAAATTGCGTTGAAATTTGAGTCAAGTAAAAAATAACGTTTAGAGATTTCAGTTTCTACCCACTTACCAGAAAAATCAGTTTGCTCATAAAAATAACCAGACGACGCGATAAATTCGCCGTTTTTAATTGGTATCAACGTAGCATAATCCGCTGAGATTTTACGCCAGCCATTCTCCGTTATTTTCCAGGCTGACGAGGATTCAGATTCAAAATGCAATTCACTGGTATAGAAATGACTGTCCCCTGCAAAACGTTCTATACACGAGTTGTCGACTGAGCTTGTGTGATCATTAATAATCAATAAATCGCCGCGCATTAAA
>Ga0105048_10007621_pt1 | contig 17397 bp, 15 predicted proteins | sample MAT05_FD_78382 | JGI IMG/M metagenome (GOLD analysis project Ga0105048, IMG submission 78382) | Freshwater microbial communities from Lake Fryxell liftoff mats and glacier meltwater in Antarctica - MAT-05 | ecosystem: Environmental > Aquatic > Freshwater > Ice > Liftoff microbial mat | place...
GGACACAGGTTCGAGTCCTGTTCCCGCTACTAAGTAAAAGCCTCTGCTAGCAGAGGCTTTTTGTTGTTTTATGTTTTTCGTTTATGTTTTATATTCTCCTGCTGCCGATAAAATCTACATCGGTTTTACTTCCAGAAATCCTGAAGAAAGATTATTTGCACACAACCATATAGAAAAAGCTCTCAATTTTTTGTTTTAGCATTTAGCATTGTCAATTTTATCCCAGCCAAGGAGCTTATCATCGCTGCTAACTTTAAATAGTCGAAACCATTATCTTCCTTTTTATTTATCCACCCGTCATGGATTTTATCCATATGGAACCCGTTGAATTGTTTTTAAGAAAAATTTCCTACTTTTGATACAACTTTTATCTTCTTTAGTCGACTAACAATAACATACAATATGAATAGGAAGGAATTTTTCTCATTCAAATCCGCCGCTGTAGCTGCACCCGATGGTTTGAAAGACATCAAAAGGCGCACCAGCACTGGATTAAACAAGTACACCGGAGTTTGGACCAAGTCTGAAGTAAAGCATCTGCTAGGCCGAACTTTGTTTGGCTTCTCCAAATCAGACATTTCAAATTTTTTATCCAAAGGCTTAGATACATCAGTAACGGATTTATTGAATACCAGCGCCGTTGCCCCAAGTCCGCCTCTAAACAATTATGGCATTGCAGGCAATGTGGATCCAGGGGTTGCTTTAGGTCAAACTTGGATAGATGCCCTGCCCGATGGCAATTTTAATGGGGCTAGGGTTGGCAGTTTTAAAGCTTGGTGGTTTGGATTGATTTTAAACCAAGACAAAACCATCTTGGAAAAAATGACCCTATTTTGGCATGATCATTTGGCCACACAAACGGAAACCGTGAATGACCCAAGGATGATTTACGCCCACCATGCTATGTTGAGAGCCGGTGCCATGGGCAATTTAAAAACTTTAGTTAGAAATGCAACAATTGATGCAGGTATGCTGATATATTTAAATGGAACTTACAATACCAAATCGGCACCGGATGAGAACTATGCCCGAGAGTTGCAAGAATTGTTTTGCATTGGAAAAGGACCAGACTCCAAATATACCGAAGTTGATGTAAAAGCCGCTGCACATTTGCTCACGGGTTGGCGGGTAAATAGAGGTTCTAACCCTGTTACTGTGGCATTTGATGTTACCAAACACGATACAACTGACAAACAATTCTCTTCATTTTATGGGGATACAAAGATTACGGGTAGAAACACCACAAACGCTGGCAATCTGGAATTGGATGATATGCTAACCATGATTTTTAACCAAAACGAAGTGGCCAAGTTTATCTGCCGCAAACTTTACCGATATTTTGTTTACTATGAAATTGATGCGAATGTTGAAACGAATGTTATTACTCCATTGGCAGATCATTTTAGAACAAATAATTATAGCATAAAGGCGGTATTGGAAAAACTATTACTTAGCGAACATTTCTTTGATGTGGCGAACCGTGCTTGCTATATCAAATCCCCTATTGATCATTTGGGTGGGTTTATACAACAAACGAAAACGGCAATGCCCAGTATTGGGGCAAATGGGGTTACTTGTGTTTACGACCATTGGGGATTGTATTCTTATTATAGCAATATCTTGGGTCTTGATTTAGGAGATCCGCCAAATGTAGCTGGTTGGCAAGCTTGGTATCAAGCCCCACAGTTTCATGAGATTTGGATCAACAGCGATTCATTGCCCAAACGCAACCAGTTTTCGGATTTTATTTTGGCTGGAGGTTATACCAAAACAGGATTTACGCAAAAATCAGATGTATTGGCCATGGCAGAGATGTTTTCTGACCCATCGGATCCCGATAAACTGGCGGCGGAAGCACTAGAATTGTTTCTTACTCTCGATGCCAGTGCAAGTCTAAAAACATCAACAACAAATTTGTTATTGGCAGGAGGAACCATTCCTAAATACAATTGGACCAATGCTTGGAATTTATGGAAAAGCACACCCTCAGACACTGCGAATAAAAATACCGTAACCTATCTTTTGGTACTCATGTTTAAAGGTATCATGAACCTTGAAGAATATCAACTTTGCTAATTTAAAAACAATGAAAAGAAGAAATTTTCTAAAATCGTCGGCATTGTTGCCTGTTGGATTGGGTGGTTTGGCTGTGCGCGCCTATGCCAATTCTCCATTGCTGGATATGCTTGCAGATAGGGCTGCCAGCAATGACAAAGTATTTGTAATTGTATCCTTAAACGGTGGAAATGATGGTTTAAATACCCTAATTCCATTGGATCAATATTCGAATTTAAGCAAGGCCAGAAATAACATTCTCATTCCAGATACAAAGGTTCTTGCTTTGTCGGGTAAAACAGGTGTTGGATTGCATCCAGCCATGACAGGCTTGCAAAATATGTACAACAATGGTTTGGTAAGTGCTTTACAGTGCGTGGGATATGCCAATCCCAACTTTTCCCATTTTAGGGCAACAGACATTTGGATGACAGGATCAAATGCCGACGAAGCATGGGTAACAGGCTGGATGGGGCGTTATTTGGATTCCCAGTTCCCGGGTTTTCCTAGTGGATATCCAAATACGGGTTCACCCGATCCACCGGCAATACAAATTGGGAGCACGGTTACTTTAAATACCATGGGTTCTGCTTCTAACTTGGCTATGGCTATAACGGATCCCACAAATTTTTACAATTTGGTAAATGGAACCGTGGATACTGCGCCTAGCAATAATTATGGCAAAGAATTAACCTATATCCGCACCATTGGTTTGCAAACCAATAAGTATGCAACGGTTGTAAAAGCGGCCGCTGCTGCAGGTAACAATTTAAGTACAAAGTATCCCGCTAAAGGCAATTCCATTGCAGATCAATTGAAAATTGTAGCCAAATTGATAAAGGGCGGCTTGAAAACCAAAGTATTTATTGTAAGCCAAGGTGGTTATGACACCCACAGTCAGCAGTCAGACAGCACAGATCTTACCAAGGGCAATCATGCAAATCTTTTAGGCCAACTTTCCACCGCAATTGAAGCGTTTCAAGATGATTTAAAATTGATGGCCATTGACGATAAAGTAGCTGGCATGACCATGAGTGAGTTTGGCAGAAGAATTCAAAGCAATTTTAGTTTAGGAACCGACCACGGTGCAGCAGCGCCATTGTTTGTGTTTGGAACTGGTGTGCAAAGCGGAATAATAGGTACCAACCCAACAATACCTTCCACAACTACTGCCAACGACAACTTACCCATGCAATATGATTTTAGGCAAATTTATGTGAGTGTATTGCAAGACTGGTTTGGCTTGACCAAATCTGAAGCAAAAGCGGCAATGGGTGGAAAAGATTTCAATACCTTACCCATATTTAAATCAAATCCAGCTGGTTTAGAAGATTGGGCTGATTTGATGAGTCGGATTCAATTGTCAGACCCTTTTCCAAATCCCGCGCGCGAACAGGTTTCCATTAAATTTTATACGGATGGTGGCAAAATAGATTTGGTGTTGTTTGATGCATTGGGAAATCAAATTAGAACCTTGGGAAGTGGCATGCACACGGCAGGTGAACATGAATTGACAGTTCAGATTTCAGGATTGGCGCCAGGCAATTACTTTGTTCAGCTTGGGCAAGGCAATCGCAAAGCGACTAAGGTGCTCACGATTCAATAATTTGGTTAAGAATCGATCGGAAATGAAATATTTTCCAAACTTTTTACGTTAATTTTACGCAATGAAAAAAGGCGTACTCTTTTTTTTAACTTTAACTTTATTTTCAATAAGCTCCTTTTCGCAAGATTGGCAAAAACGCGATGTCATCCGTTTTTTGGCAGGTGGTACCTTACATTGCAAACAAATTGGCTATGGTTTTAACGTCGTAGATTCAAATATGCTGCAGAACCGCGTGAGCAATAAAACTACAATACATTACAAATACAATTCTGCGAAAAGCCATAAAACGAAGGACCACGTAATTTCTTATGTTTATGATTCTATGGGCAGAAATACCCAAATAGTCTATTATTCAAGTAAAGGTGTAGAAAAGGCGGTTGAATCTTATGTATATAATAGTTTTGGATATATCACAAATATGGATGTTGGAATTCATGGCAAAGACCGATTTAGGGTAGAATATGGGTATGACAGTTTAAAACATCAAATTGGCTACAACTACTACAAAGGCAAAAAACTTGAATTGGTAAAGGCGAAAAAATGGGTTTACGAAAATGGTAAACTCAAAAGCCAATGGGTTTATAAGGCGGACAGCATTCGCTACAAATACCATTATAGCTATGAATACTTCAATGACACCGGAAGATTGCTAGAAAGTAAAGTTGAGAATCAAAAAGGGGAAGAATTGTATCGATGGGATTACCGCTGCATGAGTGACATTGCGCCCACCAAGAAAGAAACCAAAAAAGAAACGCGTATTTGCAAAAGTACAATTGCGCTGCCAAATGGGCATTCTCAAGAAATTTGGGAACAGGAGGTTAAAGGTGAAATTCACAGAACCATATATGAAAAAGACAGTCTTCAAAGATTGGTGAATGTGGTAAATTATTTGGGGAAATGGGGAGACAAACTGCATTCACTTGGCAAATACGAATACAACAAAGACACCATAGAGTTCAGCTTGGAATTGTATGGCCCCAAAACACAGTTAATTGAAACGAAAATTGAACGAAACTACTTAACAGGTATGGGCGTGATAGAGGAATTGAGTACCTTTTATAACCGAAAAGGCAAAATAAAGGTTGTATGGGAAAACCAATTTACATACGAAGGCAAATTGGTAAAAACATCAAGTTGGGTGCAATTGTCGAGCCCAAATAAGGAAAACATCACGGAATTTCAGTATACCTACCGAACTTTACCTTAAGGAATGGGCCCGTTCTAGGGGAATATTCAAGAAATTATTCAAACCTTTTTGGTTTTATAAACTAAATGTGTAATTTTGCAGCCCGAAAATTGTCCGATGGTGTAACTGGCAACACGTCTGGTTTTGGTCCAGAAGAGTCTAGGTTCGAGCCCTAGTCGGACAACAAATAAGCAAGTTTGATGATATTTGCCGGTTGGCAAAGACAGTAAAAACAAAAGCTATGGCATCATTAATACATCCGGTAAAGATTTTCTCCGGAGGAGCCTCAGAGGCCCTCACGCGTGATATTTGCGAATATTACGGAATTGATCAAGGCAATGTTCAAGTAAACAAGTTTAGTGACGGGGAGTTTCAACCCGTGTTTAACGAAAGCGTTCGCGGTTGCGATATTTTCATTGTTCAAAGCACAAATCCTCCATCGGACAATTTACTAGAGTTATTGATGATGATTGACGCTGCAAAACGGGCGTCCGCAAATTCCATTACTTGTATTATTCCTTATTACGGGTTTGCCCGTCAAGACAGAAAAGACAAACCTAGGGTTTCTATTGCCAGCAAAATGATAGCGGATTTGCTTAGTGCAGCAGGTGCAGGGCGGGTAATTACCATGGAATTGCATGCACCGCAGATTCAAGGATTTTTTAATATTCCGGTAGATCACTTGGAAAGTTCCATCGTTTTTGTTCCCTACATCCGCACGCTAAACCAAGACAATTTGGTTATTGCTGCGCCCGATGTTGGGGCAAGTAACCGCATACGCGAAGTTGCCAAGGCTTTGAATTTGCCAATGGTAATCTGTGATAAGGAACGCAAAAAAGCCAATGAAATTGCAAATATGACGGTGATTGGTGATGTTATGGGCAAAGAGGTTGTGGTTATCGATGATATTATTGATACCGGTGGAACCTTATGCAAAGCTGCAGCCATGCTAATGGAAAAAGGCGCATTAAATGTAAGAGCAATGTGCTGTCATCCTGTTTTAAGCGGCAAGGCTATAGAAAATATTGCCAACTCAGTAATTACAGAATTGGTTGTAACAGATTCTATTCCGCTAAAGCAGCACCACGAAAAAATTAAAGTACTTTCCGTAGCTCCACTTTTCGCTAGGGCCATTAGAAATGTGCATGAAAATGGCAGCGTGAGTTCGCTGTTTAGACAAATTTACAACCCAGGTTCACAAACGAACATGGATTTAAAAAGCAATTAAAAAAATAAAAATATACAATGAAAACCATTCTTTTAAAAGGGGAATTGCGCGACTTATTAGGCGGCAGTTCTAGTAAAACCCTGCGCAGTGCAGGTAAAGTTCCATGTGTAATGTATGGCGCTAATGAAAACATCAATTTTTGTATTTATGAAGCCGATTTTAAAAATCTAATTTATACGCCAAATGTTTACAAAGTAAGATTGGATATTAATGGCACCAAACATGAAGCAATTCTTCAAGATGTACAATACCACCCGGTATCTGAGGCAATGTTGCATGTAGATTTTATGGCCATTGATCCTGCAAAAAATGTAATTATTGATATTCCAGTGCGCATGGTTGGAAACTCACCAGGTGTTAGAAGCGGCGGTAAATTGGTTATTAAAATAAACAAATTGCGTGTTAGAGGATTGATTCAAAACTTGCCTGATTATATTGATGTCAATATCAATAACTTAGAAATTGGCCAAAGCGCAAAAGTAAAAAACACAGAAGTTGACGGTTTTGAAATTTTGGATTCTAAGGAAAATGCAATTGTGAGTTGTAAAACTACCCGCGCATTGATGCAGGCTGAAACAGCCGCATCGACAACAGGTAAGAAATAATATTTACACTGAATACACAAAAAAACCCGCTTTTAGCGGGTTTTTTTGTGTTCTGAATATTTTATGCGTGAAACAATTCATTGGCTTTTTCCCAATTTACCAAACTCCAAAAAGCAGCAATATAATCGGGTCTGCGGTTTTGGTAATTTAGGTAATAGGCATGTTCCCATACATCCAATGCAAGAATAGGCGTGCCTTTTACTTCTGCAATATCCATCAATGGATTGTCTTGGTTTGCTGTGCTGCAAATTACAAGTTGCCCTTCGTGTTTAACCAACCATGCCCAACCAGAACCAAAGCGCGAAACGCCTGCCGCCGCAAATTGTTCTTTAAAAGCATCAAAACTGCCAAAAGTAGCAGTGATTGCGTCGCCAAGGGCACCTGTAGGTAAACCGCCTGCATTGGGCGCCATAATTTGCCAAAAAAAACTGTGATTCCAATGTCCGCCGCCATTGTTTCGCACTGGCATTGGGAATTTGCTAATGTTGGTTATAATGTCTTCAATGCTTTTGTTTTCAGAATCTGTACCTTTTAGGGCATTGTTTAGATTTGTAACATAGGCTTGGTGGTGTTTGCCATGGTGTATCTCCATAGTGCGCGCATCAATGTGGGGTTCTAATGCATCTAATGCATAAGGAAGTTGTGGTAGTTCGAACATATTTTTTATTATTAAGTTGTTATTTATACTATTGGGTTGACAAAATTATAACCAATTTGGGTAGTTTGCCAAATTGACATGAAAGAGAGTTTACTTTTGTGCGTTATGTCAACTACTTTGGGTCACGATTTGCTCGCATTTATTTCCAATCCTTTGGAATTATTTGCCGCAGTTGCTGGGTTTTTAGGTGTTTGGTTGGCAACCAAAGAAAATGCATGGAATTGGCCGTTCAATATAGTTTCTGCAGGTCTATACGCTGTTGTTTTTTATCAATCCAATTTTTTTAGCGATACCGTTTTGCAGTTTGTGTTTGTTTTTATGTCTATTTATGGTTGGTTTTTGTGGATTCCAGGTAAAATGAACAAACAAGTGTTGACAGTTTCTCGTTTAAGCAACCACCATAGATTTCTGCTATTTGCAACTTTTTTAATCACATGGCTTGGCTGGTATAAAGCACTTATTTTCCTTAAACCCTATGCATTTTTTCCTTTTTGGGACAGTTTAACTACCTGTTTGAGTTTGTTTGCGGTAGGCTTGCAAGCCCAGAAAAAAATAGAGAATTGGTACATTTGGCTGCTGGCAAATGCTATATTTATTCCCATGTATTGCATACGTGGTTTGCTGGTTACAGGTATTTTGTACGGTTTGTTTTTTGCTATTGCTTTAAATGGATTAAGGTTGTGGATGAAAATTTTGTCTCAGAAAACAGTTAGTTCATAGATTGAAGCAAAAAAGAAGTGGCTTAAAAGTTTGATTGTTTTTAAATTTGTAAAATGTTTCGTCTTTCCCTTTCCTTTTTTTTAATTTTACTTTTGGCAGGTTGCATAAAATCTGATAATTTTTCTGCGCGTATGCGGGTCCAAAAACAAAAACATTGGGAAATAATCTATGCAGATAGTTTACAGCCAGATTCAATGTCTTTGACCCGCCCTACCATGGATTTTGAACTATCCAATCTAAAATGCACCGGCAACGGGGGTTGCAATTCTTTTTCAGCCAATTTTTTATGGAATACAAAGTCTATGGAATTTGGTCAAATTTCGTCAACCAAAATGTTTTGTGGGAATGGGGGCAGTGATCTAGAAGCAGCTGTGTTTGGGGCTATGCGCAACGTAAATGTCGCAAAGTCAGCCAATGGTGACATTCAAATGTTAGACGACAAAGGCAAATTGCGCTTGATTTTAACGCCAAAGAAATAGTATTATTTGCCTCTAAATTCGTGGTTTCTTGTCTGTTTCGGGGCAAATACCTAATTTTGCGCCTCCATAAAACAATAAAATAATGAGTGTAAAAGTTGCTATTAATGGCTTTGGCCGAATCGGTCGCCTGGTTTTTCGTCAAATCTATAACATGGAAGGCATTGATGTTGTTGCAATCAACGACTTAACCAGCCCTGCTGTGCTTGCCCACCTTTTAAAATACGACAGCGCCCAAGGGCGTTTTAATGTAGATGTTAAAGCAACAGACAATTCTATCATTGTAAATGGCCATGAAGTAAAAATTTATGCCCAAAAAGACCCATCTCAAATTCCTTGGGGCAATCATGGTGTTGATGTGGTTATTGAAAGCACAGGTTTCTTTGCAGACAAGGATGCCGCTTCTGCCCACATTAAAGCGGGTGCAAAACGTGTTGTAATTTCTGCTCCAGCTACTGGCGATTTGAAAACTGTTGTTTTCAATGTAAATCATGAAATTTTAGATGGTTCTGAAACTATTATTAGCTGCGCAAGTTGCACTACCAACTGTTTGGCACCTATGGCAAAAGCTTTGAATGATAATTTTACCATTCTTGCAGGTAGTATGACAACCATACATGCTTACACCAATGACCAGAACACATTGGATGCGCCGCACCCAAAAAACGATTTGCGTCGTGCACGTGCAGCCGCCCAAAACATAGTGCCCAACAGCACCGGAGCCGCAAAAGCAATTGGTTTGGTGTTGCCAGAATTGAAAGGCAAATTGGATGGTGGAGCACAGCGTGTGCCAGTAATTACTGGTTCTGTAACAGAATTGACCGCCATCTGTGAAAAGAAAACAACTGTAGAAGCCGTGAACGCATGCATGAAAGCTGCTTCAAACGAAAGTTTTGGTTACACCGAAGAAGAACTGGTAAGCAGCGATATCGTTGGAATACATTTTGGTTCCCTTTTTGATGCCACCCAAACCAAAGTGGTAACCGTAGGAGACGCACAATTGATAAAAGTTGTGAGTTGGTACGACAATGAAATGAGCTATGTGAGCCAATTGGTGCGCACAGTCAATCATTTTGCTGGATTGATTGGTTAATATCCTTAGATAAATATTTTAAAACCCAAGTCTTTTACTCGCGTTTTTTTGTGATTAAAGGTTTCATGCGCGCAAATTGAAAGCGCCAAATATCGGATAATTCTATTACTCAAATACATGAATTATCGGATATTTCTTGTAGTCATATACAGGTTTTATCTGCTTTTGAGTATATTTTCGTGTGAAAAGAAACCAACTGCGTAACATATTGGTCCAGTTAAAGTCAAAAGAATGGACCATATAAATACAAGATATTTCAAGAAGAATACGGACATGGTTTTCCCTTACAACCCGTGTCTATGGAATTTGAGAATACTGCGAATTGGGTTTTGAAATTAAAATAAGTAATTGGATACTTCAGCAATACGGCAAGAGAACTTATTTTTGTAGCAATGATTCCCCCCGGCAAATACCGCCACTACAAAGGCAAAGAATATGAAGTAATTGGTTTGGCATTGCACAGCGAAACGTTGGAAGAAATGGTGGTTTATAAGCCATTGTATGCGATCCCAGACATCCCTGCGGGCACTTTATGGGTGAGGCCATTGAATATGTTTTTAGATAGAGTAAAAACCGGCGATAACGAAATTCTACGTTTTCAATTTATGGGTTGATATTCCCCCAATGCGGTATTTCGCTAAAAAAGTGTTAACTTTGGAATAAGTTGTTGGAGGGGTTCGGCATCTTAAATACAAATTATGAAATTAAAATTATTTACGGTTGCCTGCATAGGATTGCTATGTGCTTTTAGCGCACCCAATCTTAAATTAAAAACAACTTCAGATTTTGTTTTGGTAGAAACCACAAAAAAGATTTCGCTGTACGAAAAATGGTACGAAATATCGAAGGGAAAACAAGCCAGGGAGCTAAAAGCGGAGTTCACGATTGAAGCCAATATTGCTGAGATAGAAACCTTGCTGCAAAATGAAGCCAAAGGAACGCTGTGGAATTCGAAATCTAAAACGTACAAGATTAAAGACAATACCAAAACTGCCTGGGTAAATTACATTGAATATGCCTTGCCATGGCCCATGGACAACCAAGATTGCGTATTGAAATATTCCAAATCTAGCATGGGTGCCGTAGCTTCCATTGTTTCTTTTGCCAGTTCGGTGCATGCGTCATTTCCCGAGAAAAAAGACATTTCTAGAATTCCAAATGTAAAAGGCAAATGGATATTAACCCAAAGTGGAAACACCACTAAGGTAGTTTACCATATTACCACATCGCCAAGCACCACCTTGCCCAGGGTTGTAACCGACCCCATAGTGCGTGGTAATATTATTAGCACCTTGGCGGCATTTAGGGATTTGCTAGAATAAAAGAGCAAAATGTGGATAAGTTATGCTTTTTTTGCAATTTAGGATTCAAGTTGTTATATATTTGTTTAGTTAGTTAATTGAAGAAGGGTGAATCTTTGGTTTTTTAGCACACCTTAATTTTTGTTCCTGGATTGGTTTTGACTTTACCCGCAAAATTTTAAAACCAGTGAATATTAATTAGTATTTTGAAATGCCGTATTTATTTTCCTGCAATTTATTCACTTCTAAAGGTGAGCCTTGTAGCTTCTGTTTTATAAACCCCGAACTGCACTGTATAAAAGATTTTGTAGCTTCTGAATACTGTTATTTGGAATATTAGTATGGTGGAATTTTGTTTTCTGGCCAGAATAATTATTAATCCAAAACTCTTCAAGGATATTGCAGAGTCACTTATCTCAAACTGGTGTTCAAATTTGGAAAAAAATAAAACTAAACTAAATGAAAAAATCAATTTTAATTCTTTTATTTGCCTTTGTAGTCTTCAATTCATATTGTTCAACAATTACCATGATGGGTAGAAAAACAGGGGGAGCACAGAACGGAAGAACTGCAATTTGTGACCCAAATTACCCCGCAGAAACATGTGCAACATTTGTAGTATTGGATGGTAAGAGTACAACAATTACCAGAACAATTTATGACGCAACTCCAATATCAATAACTGGCGGAACTGTTGAGCATAGAAATGCAGGAGGAACTTTGCTATGGAGTGGAACTGGTTCTACCATAACCGCGTCAGCTATCGGATCTTATATTGAATATATTATTAATCTATAGTTTAAATATGAAATTTGATAATTCTAAAAGAGCATCCAATTTGAGTGCTCTTTTTATGTTTCTCTTGGCTTTTAATGCACAATCCCTTTCAGCGTTTAAGTTGTGGACGCCAGTAGATACTAAATCGAAAATGTTGTTTTTTGACTTTGTGAGTGATTATAAAATATTATCATCGGATCAAGTAATATTTTTGAATGCGAGCAATTGCTATATATGCAAGCAAGTCATAAAACATACCAACAAAAACTTTCTTGACAGTGTTAAAGTGTTTTTAAAAACAGATGACACTTCAATTCAAAATTATTACACCAGGGATTTGGGAATAAAACATGTATTTTTAATAGATAGAAAATTTTATCCGTTTATTAAAATATTTCTTACGAGCTCAATTCAGGATGTTGTACTTAATTTCAATAATACGCTGATATCCATTAAATACAATACCTTGGACTATAATAATTTCGCCAAATCATTGAATGAAGTTAACAATAATAAACCAGAAATAACGACCATTGTGAAACAAAAAGGTGGTATTATAGATTTTAGTGTAAATGGTCAGGATATGGTTATAAAGGACAAAACACAAAAATTCTTAATTAAACACAATATAGATACTTTTAATTTTTTGAATATAATGTCAAATTCAATATATGATTCCGTGATATTAGGAAAATTTCGAAAAGATTTTAATTTCAAAGGAATATTAAAAAATGCGGCGACTTTTAATAAATATGGATTGGAGTATTTTTCGACGCAAGGCATTACTAAAGCAGATTCAGGGTTTTATATTTTTTCTATAATTTCATTCTGTGAACTATATCCGAAAGACTCGCTGGTTATATTCGGAAAACACTGTTTAATCAAAATGAATGTTGTACTTAAAACACTGGATTTTAGACTCATGAATCTTGAAATTCCGGATAAAAAAATAGCTATGGGCACATCGGCAATTTTTCGATATTGTAGATTAATTGAAGGGGGGAGGATATTAATAGGCAGATATTTTACAAATGAAGATTCAGCAAAGCTAAATCATTTAAATATGAAAAAAGTACCACTGTTTTTAGTTTTGAATAAAGACAATAGTTATAAAACCATCGATGTTTCGAAAAAAATAATATTAAATTCTTTTAAATACAATACAATATTTGGACAAATGCCTTCAACTATTTGTAATGGCAATATATTTTTTTATAATAATGCTATGGTTTACAATCATTTAAAGAACAAACCTATAGAAATAGAATGGTTAAAAAGTATGTTTCAAGCAGAATTTAATTGGGAATCATTAGGGCTTATTGAGGTAGAAAAAGTTGTGGACGGTTATAAGTTTTATTTTACTAATGGTAAAAGTATTGTTTGCGTGAGTACTGATGAATTGTTTAAAATGAAAGACTATTCAGAATTCGAAGGTGAAAAGAAGATAAAAATTGCGAAGGAAACTGATGCAGGCATTTATTTTACTGATGGTTTAGGTATATATAGATTTAAAGTAACATTTTAGAATAAAAAACCCCGCCTGATGCAAAGCAGACGGGGCGGAGGGTAATAACACCGGTAACAAATAATCAGGCTAAATCTTCGTTCATCCGGTGTGCATCTTCGGGTTTAATTTTGTCTGTTTTGGTATGGTAGTTTAAAAGTGTTTCTCCAAATTCGTGCAAATAAAATTTTAACCCTGTTACGCCTTCGGTAGCCAATGAACTTAAACAGGCCAACAATCCGATAGGGAAAAATAACCATGCTAAAATGCCCTCATGAAAAGGCCTGTTTGAGTTGCCCATAAGTTGGGTTAGAATTGCACCTGCCATAAAAAAAGCAGGGTAAAGCATTAAAAATAGTGCGGTTGTCATTTTCATTTTCCTTTCTTTTTAGATTAAACTTAGTTTGGAGAACGCGTTATTGTATAGACGTAAAGTTAGCCAATAGCGTGTAATTGAATTGTCATAACTGCACGAAAAAACAAATGGATGACATCATTGTGATAGAAACACGACAAAAATGGATATTGGAGTTTAGAAATCGTCAAGAGTCTCCAAGCAATTCATACATAGAAAACCTTAAAATCTTTTTTAATAATTTAAAAGGCTATTTTTTTGAATGCAAAATTAAAAAAACAACATTAGGTAAAATACGCCAAGAGAACTTAATACACCCGGTCCGCAGATTTGGCAAGGCTGAGAAGGGGTACCATTTTCTTTACCCGATTCCTGCAACGCAACCTCAATTTTTGATCACCGGCGAGGAATAAATGCCTGCATCCGTAAATATGCGCACCAAATAAGGGCCTGAAGAAAAAGAAGTTACATCCACACTGCGGGTATTTCCCTTTTGTGTTAAAAGTACTTTGCCTGCAATATCTACCCATTCTATGTATTTAATGTCCATTGAAGTTTGAATACTCAATATGCCCGTAATTGGGTTTGGAAATATGGACAAATCTCCGATATTTAATTTTCGAATGCCATTGAATTGAATGCGGAAAATGCCAATTAAAGTATCATTCTCAGGGTAATTGTCGCCAAGCACGGAAACAATGGCTTTGGTTCTGTAAACGCCTGGCACTAGCACAGAAAACAATTTGTTGCCGTTTATGGTGTCGTTTGCTGACATTGCCAAATTGGAAAACAAAGCTGTGTCTGCATAAACGGTATTTTTATTGGCGCTATCGTTGATACTGAAATACACTTTGCCAAATACCTTGTTCGTATCTGTACCAATATTTCGAATCCTAATTTCCGGCAGCATTGCACCTGATGTATGCAATAGGATAGAAGTGTTTTTTGGATTCAACCATTCCAAAGCTGCAACATCTTTGCCTTTTTGCACATTGAAAAATGAGATTAAAGTGTCATTAAAAATATTTTGGTCCGATTGCGAAAAAGTATGAAATAATATTTTGTAAATGCCACTGTCCAACGGATTGAATTTGTTGCCAAAAGTTAATTTTTTCTTTTCATATCCGTTCAACGAATCATTGATAAATTGGTAATAAACCAATTGATTTTTATTATAAATTTCTGCATAAAGCCGCACATCGGTCATTTTCAATTTGCCTTCATTGGCAATGGTAGCCTGTAAATTTATATTGTCTTTTTTGGCGGTATAATTATCGGTATACAGCGGTGTATCTGCAGAAATTACATGCGCATCTCTGCCTATTTGTACATGAAATTTTAACCTTGCCGTGTCATTTTTTCGGTATACATCGCTGCTGTAATTGGTGTACGCTATTACTTCGTAAGTACCCGCATTTACTGGGTTAAATGAATTTGCAAAAACCTGATCGTACGTTTGACCTGTATCTAATTTTAAACTTTTTATATCTTGATATACTTTTAAATTGTTCCACCAAATATTATAAATTACCGGTACAATATCTCCATTTTTTATAAACCCATTGTTTTTTATTCTTAACAATGGCGTAATAGGCGCAGCACCTACGTCTAATGTATCAGTAGCAAGGGGTTTTAATACTGCAATTCCCGTGTAATCGTAAGGATAACCTACATTAAAATTGTATTTTATGGAATCATTGGAATGCACAAATTCTGGAGGATATTCTATATGATAAACAATGGTATAAGTACCCTTTTTTTGCGGGGTAAATGATTTTATGAATGCCACAGAATAATGTTCCTTGCCTGCAAAATTTAAATACAATGTGTCTGTCCAAATGGTTTTGGTATATACGCTGGTAACTCGGTACCATAATTTGGCTCCATAGACATTTAGCAATCCATCATTGTAAACTGCTACAGTAGGCTTTATGGGTTTGTTCTGTAAATAGAATGTTTTTATACCTGGAATTTTGCCAGAATCGATGCCGACATCGAATGCTTTTGCCACAAAAACCACCCGCTTTGCTGTGTCATTGCTTCTTTTTTTATCCGTAGTCATTTCAGTGATAAAATAGACATCCAGCATGCCAGTATCAACGCATTTGTACGTTGGCCAATTCAGTATTTTAGATTGAAATTTAGGGAGTTGTAAAGTTTGGGTTTTATTGTAAATTATGGTCTTTCCTTTCTTAATTACGCAGCGGGCAACAAAGTTGGGTGTGGCATCAAAACCAATATTGAGAATGGCAGCAACCGGGGTAAAAGTGTCTTTCAGATATTCATAAACAGTATTGTTCGAAGGTTCGTAAACGGAGGATACAATTACATCTTTTTTAACACCCACAAAAAACTTGAGCTGCAGTGAATCGTTGTCTTTGATTTGGTCATTTTTTTGTTTGGTATAAATTAATACCGAGTGTTCCCCAAAATTCTTTGGGTGAAATGCTTTTGGAAAGGTATAATTTCTTTTTATGCCTGCCGACATTGTATCTCTCAAACTGCTTTTAAAGAGTAATTTTCCGTATTGATAAATTTCACAAACCACTTCAAACGAATCTTTTAAATGGGTAACACCAATATTCCCAATCGTTGCTTTCGGGAATAAAGAATCCGTAACATACATGTCTATGCTATCTTTCGGCGCAGTGATGGACAACACCGTTAAATCTGTATCGCCTTGGGTTCTCGGTTCAATAAGAAATTTATAGGGAGCATCTGGATAAAAATCTAACCAATTGGTATCTGCTGCCGGCGAGCTGTAGTAGAAAGTATTGGGTCTAACCGGAAATTCAGTTTGGTAACCGAATGCCACATTGTTTGTGCCCAATTGACGCACACCAGTGAAAAAGCTGCCACTAACCACTACGGGTTTTTTTAAATCTAGAATGTAATTTCCAGCAATGGTGGTTAAAGAATCACTCAGGTATAACAATTTGCCAGGTTGGTTGTTCTTTTTTGCTTGCCAAATTCCCACTTTAAACGGACGACCGGCAAAAGCAAAGTTCACCGTAACTTGGTTTATGTTTTTAGATTTGTTTGAATAAAACCGAGCCACAAAATCACCTGTTGAGCCATTAAAACCTATACCCCCTGGATCCGGTGGCAAAGACACATCGCGGTAAGAATAGATGTTTTCGTTTGCCTGTCGGTAGGAAAAACCAGTGTCATTGGTTTTGTTTTTATCCCCTGTTATGGCAACAAATACGGTGTCTATTCCTTTTTTGGCCGGCAAAAGCGAAGGGACTTGGATGTACTTTTGTTCATCCACATTCAGGGTAAAAGTAGTACTGTCCAACTGGTTTTTGTTAGGGCCCTTCATCCAAGTGCGCAGGCGAACCGTCGTTTGTTTCTTTTTACCCACATTGCGCACCAAGGCTTGCACACTGTCTGGGTTGCCTAGCGGCACAGGTATTTTTCCCAATGTATATGCCTTTGTAAGCATAATGTCGTTGTCGAACCTCGGAAAGCTTAGAATTAAGGTAGGATGGCGGTCTGTGCTATTTGGCAAACTGTCTACAGCGGCACTACCAGCAGCCCATTTGCACTGGTTTGCGGAATACCCAATCAATGAACTGCCATTTTCGTAATACCAATTAATTACGGCAGTTTGGGTGGCAGTTTGTGTATATTCCACCAACATTTCTAAGTTCGAGCCCAAGGTGGTATCAAAATAAAACAACTTATTGTAAAATGGAATTTTGTGAAATCCATCCGCCACGCCAATTTCCGCTTTCGGGTTTTGATCGTAAACCCTTGTGGTGCCTGTTTTTTCGCCTGGCCAGTAAAGTTTACCTGATCCAAAATCTGAATTGTTGGTGTTTTTAAGAAAA
>Ga0105048_10007622_pt1 | contig 17397 bp, 17 predicted proteins | sample MAT05_FD_78382 | JGI IMG/M metagenome (GOLD analysis project Ga0105048, IMG submission 78382) | Freshwater microbial communities from Lake Fryxell liftoff mats and glacier meltwater in Antarctica - MAT-05 | ecosystem: Environmental > Aquatic > Freshwater > Ice > Liftoff microbial mat | place...
AGATTCTCGACTTCATGCGCCTCGCCGTGCGTGAGCTGGGCCAGACCATCGTCATGGTCACCCACGACCCCAACGCCGCCAGCTACGCCGACCGCGTGATCTTCCTGGCCGACGGCAAGGTCGTCGACGAGATGTTCGAGCCCACCGCCGAACGCGTGCTTGACCGTATGAAGCACTTCGGTGAGTGAGTCATGTTCAAGCTGAGTCTCAAGAACATCTGGAGCCGCAAGGGTCGGCTCGTACTCACGGCACTCGCAGTCATTGCAGGTACGGCCTTCCTGTCGGGCGTCTTCGTTTTCACCGACACCATCAAGGGCAGCTTCAACAGCCTGTTCGCTGATGCCTACGACACCACCGACGCGTTCGTCCGGTCGTCCGACGTCATCGAGGGCGACTTCGGCGAGGACCTTCGCGCCAGTTTTGACGACAGCGTGGTCGCCGTGGTTGCGGCGGTCCCGGGCGTTGAGTCGGCGCAGGCCGAGGTCGATGGCATTGCCGCGATCACCAACGCGGACGGCAAGATCATCGGCGGCGACGGGCCGCCCCAGTTCGGTGGTGTGTGGCACAACGGTGCGCCCTCGCCGTGGAAGCTGGACGAGGGTGCTGGCCCGACGGACGGCACCGAAGTCGTACTCGATCTCGCCTCGGCGAAGAAGGGCGACATCGAAGTCGGCGACAAGGTGAGCATCACGACAGAGGCCGCAACGCGTGAGTTCACGGTTGTCGGGCTGGCGAAGTTCGCCGGCCAGGATGGCGCCAACGGCGTCACCTTCTCACTGTTCGATCTGCGGACCGCGCAGGAGTTCGTGATCGGCGCCTCGAGCAAGATCGACGCGATCGCCGTGGCGGGCGACGGGTCCCAGTCGCAGGCGGAACTGGCAGCATCCATCCAGTCCGCCATCGGCAACGACTCCATCGAGGTGCTCACCGGTACCGAGATCACGAAGGAGCAGCAGAGCCAGGCCGAGCAGAGTCTCAACTTCTTGACGCTCTTCCTCTCGATCTTCGCGCTCATCGCACTCTTCGTCGGCAGCTTCGTGATCTACAACGTGTTCAGCATCAGCGCAGCACAGCGTGAACAGGAGAACGCGTTACTGCGGGCCATCGGCGCCAGCCGTGCGCAGGTCACGCGGTCCCTGTTCGTCGAGGCACTGGTGGTCGGCATCGGCGGCTCCGTTCTGGGCTGCCTCGGTGGCGTCGGGTTGGCGAAAGCGATCCTTGCCGGCCTCAATGCTGCCGGGTTCGGTCCTGGCCAAACCGACCTGGTCATCAACTCCGGGCCGTTCATCATCACCATCCTGGTGGGCACTTTCGTCACGCTGGTCTGCGCCATCGCTCCCGCCATTCGCTCCGGCAGGGTTCCCCCGCTCGCCGCGATGCGCGACGTGGCCGTCGACCGGACAGCGGTCTCACTGAAGCGCAAGGTCATCGGTGGAATCGCGCTCGCCATCGGCGTGGCTGCCGTTGCACAGGGCCTTCGCGGTGGGGCCGCCCAATGGCTCGGCGTTGGCGTTGCCGGCTTCTACGTGGCACTGATCGCACTCGGGCCGTTCGTCGCCTCACCGATCTCCAAGGCAGCGTCCCCCGTCCTTGGTGCTGCCCGCGGTGCGGCCGGCACGATGGCCGGCCGCAATGCGGCCCGCAACCCGAAGCGCACGGCCATCACCGCCGGCGCGGTTGCAGTGGGCCTTTCGCTCATCATCGGTGTGGCCACGCTCGGTTCATCCGCCAAGGCTTCGATACGCGAGGCCATCGGCGAGAGCTTCATCGGTGACTACATCGTTTCACCCAAGCAGCAGGGCGACGGAATTGGTGGCCTCCCAGCCGACCTCGTCAAGCGGGTGGAGAGCTCCGGGGTCGGCGACGTGCTGTCGATCGGTGCCAGTTTTGGCGCGGTGGGCGATGCCACCGAGGGTTCCCTGCTGGTGGCCATCGACCCGGCGGACGCGCAGACCCTCTTCACGTTCGACTTCGTCGAGGGTGGCTTCACCGACCTCACCGCCGACGGCATCCTGCTGAAGGATGCCAAGGCGAAGTCGCTCGGCGTGGGTATTGGCGACTCCGTACCGATCACGCTGATCGGCCAGCCAGCGGCCGAATTGACCGTGCAGGGCATTTACACAACCGCCGGTTTCACCGACGTGCTGGTGGATCGCGACCTGTTCGCGGCGACGCCGACCTTGATGCAGTACTTCCAGATCTACGTCAAGGGTGCCGATGGCGAGACTGCAGCCACCAAGTCGACGTTGGCGGCGATCGTCGATCAGTTCCCGACCGCACAAGTGCAAAGCCGCAACGGCTTCATCGACGCTCAGAGCGGCCAGATCGACGGCTTCCTCAACTTCCTCTATGCACTGCTCGGTATGAGCGTGTTCATCGCGATCATCGGCGTGGCCATCACGCTCTGGTTGGCGGTGTGGGAGCGCCGTCGGGAGATCGGCCTGTTGCGCGCAGTTGGCATGACCAAACGCCAGGTGCGCAGCAGCGTGCTGTGGGAAAGTTTGATCACCGGTGTGGTCGGTGTGGTGATGGGCGTCGTGCTCGGCACCGTGCTCGGCTGGATCATCGTCAAGGCGTTCGAGGACGATGGGCTGGGCGTCTTCAAGCTGCCGACAGGCACAATCCTCGTGGCGGCGGGCGTGCTGTTCTTGCTGTCCGGCGCTGCCGCGCTGATCCCCGGTCGCAAGGGATCGAACGCCAACATGCTCGAGGCAATCGCAACAACATGATTGGAAATCTGTGTTCAGACTTGCGCTGAGAAGCGTTGCCGCCCGATGGCCGCGCCTGATCCTGACGGCGCTGGCCATCGTTGCCAGCACGTCCTTCCTGTCCGGAACGTTCATCTTCCGCGACACCATCGAGCGGACGTTCGATGCCTTGTTCGCCGACGTCTACGAACGCGTCGACGGGTACGTGCAGAGCAGCAACTCGGTGGAGAACATCTTCGGCCTCGAGCGGCGCGACCGCTTGCCGACGAGCGTGCTCGACGAGGTGAAGGCGGTGCCCGGGGTGGGCGAAGCGCAGGCCGTCATCCAGGGTGACGCCGTCGTCATCGGTAAGGACGGCGAGCCCATCGAGCGACCGACGGCCCCAACCTTCGGCGCTGCAATTGCTGCCGGCGATCTGTCGGTGTGGCGTGTTGCCGAAGGGCGGCTGCCGGTGGGTGGCAACGAGGTCGTGCTCGACACGATCACTGCCGGCGACGGCGGCTTCTCGCTCGGTGACCAGGTGAAGGTCAACGCCGAGGGTGGCTCGCGCACGTTCACGCTCATCGGTATCGTCGAGTACGACGACATCATCTCGCCCGGCAACGCCACGTGGGCGCTGTTCGACGAGCCGACTGCCGAAGAGTTCATCGCCAAGACCGGCTTCATCGACGCGGTACTGGTGAAGGGCGACGGCTCGGTGGCGCCAGATGTGGTGATACAGCGGTTGCGTGACACGCTCGACCCGGAGGTGGCCGAGACGCTGACCTCCGCCGAGATCACTGCGCAGACGCAGACCGAGATCGAGAAGAGCCTCAGCTTCGTCACCGTCTTCCTGGCGATCTTCTCGTTCATCGCACTCGGCGTTGGCATGTTCGTGATCTACAACGTGTTCTCCATCACCGCCGCCCAGCGTCAGCGCGAGAACGCGCTGCTGCGTGCGCTCGGCGCCAGCCGCCGGCAGATCACGTGGTCGATGATGATCGAAGCCGGCATCGTCGGCCTGGCCGGCTCGCTGATCGGACTGGTGGGCGGCGTCGGCCTGGCAAGCGGCATCAAGGCGTTGCTCAATGCGCTCGACTATGTCATCCCCGCCCGGGGCTTGGCCATCGAGACGCGCACCATCGTGATCACCCTGGTGGCGGGAACGTTCGCGACCGTGTTGGCTGCGGTCGGGCCAGCCATCGGTGCGGGGCGTATTCCGCCGGTGGCGGCGATGAGCGATGCAATTCTGGAGAAGGTCGGCTCCGTCCGCCGGCGCGTGGTGTGGGCAGGCATCGCGGCCACCATCGGTGTTGGCTCGATCGTCGCCGTGATTGCCGGAGCCGATGCAGTGTTGCTCGGTATCGGCGTGGTGGGGCTGTTTGCTGCACTGCTACTGCTGGGCCCGGTGCTGGCGCGGCCCATTGCCCGGTTCATCGGCGCGCCTGTGCAGCGCTTCCGCGGTGTGACCGGGACGATGGCGCGGGGCAACGTGCAGCGCAACCCGCGGCGTACTGCTCGCACGGCGGCACCGGTGTTGTTGGGTGTCGCGCTGGTGACCGGCGCTTCCGTGTTCGCCGCCTCGATCAAGGCGCAGATCACCGACGTGGTGGGCGCTACGTTCCAGGGCGAGTACGTCATCAACTCGACCAATGGGGGCAGCCTCAGCTTCAGCCAGCAACTGGTCGATCAGCTCAATGAGTTGCCGGAGGTCGGTGCGGCCAGTGGGTTGGGCTTCGCGTTCGTCGCGACCGCCGAGGGCAAGGGTGCACCGGGTGCGGTCATCAATCCGATGACGGCCGATGGCCTGGTCAACCTGACGTTCGTCGAGGGCTCGATGTCGGCGCTCACCCCGCAAGGCGTGCTGATCAGCGAGGGTGACGCAAAGAGCAAGGACCTCGTCATCGGCGACCAGTTGGTGTTGTTCATCGATGGTGCTGACGTGCCGTTGTCGGTGCAGGGAATCTACGAGAGCAGCGACTTCATTCCGTCGCGCACCTACCACCGCGACACGTTCTTGAATACCAGCATCGCTGCGCCGGCGGGCATCGTGTCATTGACGCGAGCGCCCGGAGTCTCGGAGGGTCAGGTCCGTGACGTGGTGGAGAAGGTGGTCGACGACTACGGCATTGGTGAGTTGCAGGACAAGCAGCAGTTCATCGCCAGCCGCGCCGACATCGTCGACCAAAGCCTCACGTTCATCTACGGCTTGCTGATGCTGTCCGTGCTGATCGCACTGTTCGGCATCGTCATCACGCTGCTGCTCGCGGTCTACGAACGCCGTCGCGAAACCGGTCTGCTCCGGGCCGTCGGAATGACCCGTGTGCAGGTGCGCACGACGGTCCGGTGGGAGAGCGTGATCACGTCGCTCTACGGGGCAGCTGTGGGTGTGGTGATGGGCCTCGTGCTCGGATACGTCGTCATCGTTGCGCTGCGCGATCAAGGGCTGACGCAGTTTTCGATTCCGGTCACCAGCATCATGTGGATCATGGTCCTTGCCTTCGTTGCCGGCGTGCTGGCGGCCGTTGTGCCTGCGTGGCGGGCGACTCGTGTCGGCATCCTGACCGCGATTGCAGCCGACGGATGATCGAGCTGTCGCTGTCCATGGCGGAGTTCATCGCCGAACGCCACTTGGCGGTGTTGGCGACTCAGCGCGCCGACGGTTCGCCCCATGCGGTGCCCGTCGGGTTCACGTTCTCGCTCGGCGTTGCGCGTGTCATCACCTTCGCCCCGTCGGTGAAGGCACGCAACGCCGGTCGCGGCGGCAGGGCCTCGGTGACACAGATCGACGGCGGGCGGTGGGTGACGTTCGAGGGGCCTGTACGGGTGCTCGATGATGCCACTGCGGTGGAGAACGCCGTTGCTGCCTATGCACAGCGCTACCGTCAACCAAAGGTTCGCGACGATCGGGTCGTGATCGAGATCGAGGTCGACCGGGTCATGTGCAGCAGTGGTTTGAAATGAGCGCCGGATACTCCAACACTCCGCTCAACAAGAAGCTGGGCATCGTCGGCGATGTCGTGTACACCGTGCTCCATGCACCACCCACGTTCATGGCCGCGCTGGGCGACACTGGCGAGGCCATCTGGCAGCGTCACCTGATGCCGCCGATCGACGTGGTTGTTGCGTTCTACACCGACAAGATCGTGCTGCGTGATGAGTGGAAGTCGTTGACCGAGGCCGCGCAACCTCTCGGTGGCATCTGGCTCGCATGGCCGAAGACGACCAGTGGTATCGAGACGGACATCTCCCAAGACGCGCTGCGCACCACCCTGCTGAAGACCGGCTGGGAAGACAACAAGATGTGCGCAATCGACGACGTCTGGACCTCTCTGCGCTTCGTCATGCGCAAGGAAACCCGCCCGCCCTGGAAACGCTGAGGGCCCGGTGGCCTACTTGTTGGGCTGGGGCAGTACTCGAAGGTACGGCTTGACCGTGGTCCAGCCCTGGGGGAAGAGCGCCTTGGCGTCTTCGTCACTGACAGCGCCACCGATGATGACGTCGTCACCGTCGACCCAGTTGGCCGGGGTGGCGACCTTGTACTGCGCGGTCAGCTGCAGGCTGTCGATCACGCGCAGGATCTCGTCGAAGTTGCGGCCGGTGCTGGCCGGGTAGGTGAGGGTCAGCTTGACCTTCTTGTCCGGCCCGATGACGAACACGGAGCGCACGGTCATCGTGTCGCTGGCGTTGGGGTGGATCATGTCGTAGAGGTTGGCAACGGTGCGGTCCGGGTCGCCGATCATCGGGAAGTTGACCGGGGTGCCCTGGGTCTCGCCGATGTCGCCTTCCCACTTGAGGTGGCTTTCCACGTTGTCCACCGAGAGGCCGATGACCTTCACGTTACGCTTGTCGAACTCGGGCTTGATCTTGGCGACGTAGCCCAGCTCGGTGGTGCAGACCGGCGTGAAGTCCTTCGGGTGGCTGAACAGCACGCCCCAGGAGTCTCCCAGCCACTCGTGGAAGCTGATCTCGCCTTGGGTGGTGGGGGCGGTGAAGTCGGGGGCGGTGTCGCCGAGACGAACGGTCATGGTGGAACTCCTTGAGAACAGATTGCTATCGGATGTGCTGGTGATGGCAACGCTACCGAAATACCCGACTATTCCAGTCAAGAATAACGATCCAGGTGTGTTGACAGGTGACCAAACAGTCACATATGGTTGTCTCGTGACCGACGCACTCGTCTTCAGAGCACTTGCCGACGACACACGGCGTGCTCTGCTCGACGCATTGTTCGCTCGCGACGGGCAGACGGTCGTGGCGTTGTGCGAGCGCTTTCCGGAGATGACGCGCTTCGGCGTGATGAAGCACCTCGGCGTGCTCGAGACCGCCAACCTGGTCACCACGCGTCGCGAGGGTCGCACGAAGTTGCACTTCCTCAATCCGATTCCTATCCAGCAACTCGCCGAACGGTGGATCAGTAAGTACGCGCAACCGTTCACCCACGCCATGGTCGGCTTGCAGCTCGGCCTCGAGCAGCACACTGCATGGACGCCACGCTGAAAGACAGGACGACATGGCCATCACCCGACACCAGTACCGCATCTACATCAAGGCGCCCATCGAACAGGTGTGGAACGCACTGGTCGACCCGGCGTTCACTCGCCGTTACTTCCATGACACCGCGTTCGACCGGACGCCGGTGGCGGGCGAGCCCTACCGAACCTCGATGGGTACCGGGCAGCCGGCACTCGAGGGAACGATCGAGGTGCTGGAGGAACCACATCGACTGGTGCAGACATGGCATGTGCTGTACGACGCAGCGATGGAGGCCGAGCCGCCCTCGCGTGTGGAGTGGACGCTGGCCGTCGCGGGCGACGGCCTCACCCGGCTCGACGTGGTGCACGGCGACCTTGCCCGCAGTCCGCTGACGTGGGCGCATGTGGGTGACGGGTGGCCGTGGATCCTCGACGCGATGAAAACACTGCTGGAGACCGGTGAGACGTTGCCGGCGGCGTCGGTCGACCTCGCTGACGAAGTGGTGGTCGATGCCGCAGGCGACTGGCACCGGGCGCAGGGCGTCGAGTGCAACAACGGCATCTGGGATTTGGTGGGCAAGGATGATCGCTCGCCCGCCGACGATGAGGAGATGCTGCGCCGCGCCTACGGCTCGGCATATCACTGGCAGCGCGCGCGTGGCGCTGGCCCGGCGAACGAGGCGCGCTCGCTGTACATGCTGGCCAAGGTGCACTTGCTCACCGGGCAGGGCGTTCGCTCGCTGAACTACGCCGAAGCCTGTCTCGCGCAGTGTGTGCAGTACGGCTTGGTCGACTTCGACCTGGCCTACGCGCACGAGGCGCGAGCGCGCGCACTACGCGATCTGGGTCGCGAGGACGAAGGTCTGGCGGCGTGGACGACAGCCAAGCAGATACCGATTCTGGACCCTGAAGACCGCGACATCGTGGAGGCCGACTTCGCCGACGCCCCCGACCAGTAGTCGCCCTGGCGGGGGTGCCGCGATGACACCGGCAAACGGGGCACGGGTAGCCTGCGGGCATCCGATTTCTCCGCTCACACTCCTTGCGCGCTGCCTTCACCGCGTGCGCCGCGCTGGTGCTGTTCGGGTTGGGTGCATTCGGGGCCGACGCTGCCCCGAGCGCGGTCACTCCGCCGGCGGTCGAAAGTGCGGCCACTGCCGGTGCCACCGCGAAACGGTTGCGGAAGGTGCCGCCCCCCAACTTCCCGATGGCGCCCAGCCCCAAGTGTGAAGTGCTCGACAACTACGGCGACCCGCGCAGTGGTGGCCGTTCGCATCAAGGTGTCGACATCATTGCGACCCTGGGGCAGGAGATCTACGCGATGGCCGACGGGACCTTGACGACACAGACGATCGCGGGCGCACCCAATGCCACCCTTTCGGGCAACCTGTGGCGACTCACGGCGGCGACTGACGGAACCATCTTCGTCTACGGGCACCTCTCCGGGTTCGCGCCGGGCCTGACCAAGGGCAGCGTGGTCTACAAGGGGCAGGTCCTCGGGTACGTCGGTGACACCGGCAACCCTGGCCCGGGCAACTATCACCTGCACTTCGAGATTCATCCTCGAGGTGGGAACCCGGTCGATCCGTTGCCGCTGTTGCGCCCGGTCCCAGCGGCGTGCAAGGTCTACGGGTGAGCATTCCCGTACCCCTGACCGATCTCGGCGTGACGCTGGATGCCTACCCGTGGGGCTACCTGGTGACTGTTGGCGACGACATGCGTGCGCACTCGCTGGCGGTGCCCACCGACTATGACGGCAACTCCCTGCGAGCGGCCACTGGCCGCACGGCGCGACGCAACGTCGTGACCCGGCCCGACGTGACGATGGTGTTCCCGCATCCCACCGCCGGTGAGTACAGCTTGATCGTCGACGGTACGGCGACAGCCGACGGGGACGACGTGGTCGTGGTTCCTTCGCACGCCGTACTTCATCGACCTGCGATACAGGAGTAGCCCAGAACTGCTAGCCGAGGTCGCGCAGGTCGAGGCCGAAGGCGGCCTGAAAGGCGTCGTAGTACGCGTTGTCGTCGGCGTCCAGACCGATGGCAGACCACTGCTCGTCGGACATCGCTGCGCGACCCTCGATCAATTCTTTCGCTCCCCAGCTGACCGGGTAGCGCAGTGTCGGCTGGTCGGTCGTGATTGCATGATGGATCAGCTTTCCGACTTCGAACGGGTCGGTGGCATGCGCGAGGCCAGCCGCGTACATCTGGAACATGCGCCGGTACGCGGCGTCGTATGCGCCAGTACGGGTGGGGATGTCGGGGTTCTTGGCGAAAATGGCGGTCTTGGTGACACCTGGCTCGATGATGGCAACACGGATGCCGAATGGCGCAACCTCTTGGGCGAGCTGCTCGCTGAGACCCTCCAGCGCCCACTTCGACGTGACGTATGCACTCTGGGCGAGCGCGGCGATGCGGCCGACCACGGACGTGACGTTGACGATGGTGCCGTGGCCACGCTCGCGCATACCCGGCAGCACTTCGTTCTGACAGCGCACAGCCCCACACAGGTTGACGTTCATCACTTCCAGATGGTCTGCGGCAGTGCTGTCTTCGACGGTGGCGTTGCCGCCGATACCCGCGTTGTTGACCAGGACGTCGACCACGCCATCGGTGGCGGCCATGATCTGCGCGAAGCCATTGCACACCGATTCGTCGGAGGCGACATCCAGCTCTACCAAGTTGACTTCCACGCCCGCAGTGGCAGCCATGGACTGCAACTTTCCGGCCTTGTCCAGGCTGCGGACGGTGCCGAAGACCACGTGGCCTTCTGCTGCGAGGTGAATGGCGGTGGCGCGGCCGATGCCACTGTTGGCGCCGGTGACGACGGAGATGGTGCTCATGACCGCAGAGCGTAGGCGGTGCCCGCTCGTTCATGCGACGGCTGCAGCCGGCGTCAGGCAGCTGGGTCGCGAGTTGCGGTCCACTGCTGCGGCAGCGGATCGAACTCGTCGAACCACACCGGGTCAGGGTCGCACCCGATGGCGAGGCTGCGCACGGTGTCACCATTGGTGAGAACGACGTCGAGCAGCTGCAAGCCCTGTGCCATGTGGGCGCGCCGCAGGGCGTGATAACCGCGACGGTCGGCATCGCGCGGTGGCCCGAAGTACACCTCGGCATTGACCACGATGCACATCGTCTGGCAGAACGGCGCGTCCAGGCCGGGCAGCTCGGCGTGCCCGACCAGAAGGCCGATCTCGCATGGTGGGTCGAGTAGTAAGGCGGTCACCTGCCTGCGTTCGTCGAGCAGGACGACCACCTCGTGGTGTACCGGGAGGTCGAGAACGTCGGCGGCGAGCATGGCTGCCTCACCGAAGCCGGCGATGACGATGGGCTCGTCGGGGTCTGGGTAGCAGATACCCCAGTAGTGGTCGCCTGACTGCAGGCGCAACGCAGGCTGCCCGCGACCAGGCACACGAAAGCGAGTGATGAACGGCATTGAGTCCTCCCAAATGAGGCTCTCCGAAGTGAGGAGAGCTGATTCCGGGGGGAAGCCGTTCTTGCGGAGACTACCGGTGAGTCAGAGAAGTTGCGCCACGTGCGGCGCGATCTCTTCTGGCGTGGTCATCGGGCCAAACCGCTGTGCCACGTTTCCGTCGCGATCGATGAGGAACTTCTCGAAGTTCCACGTGATGTCGGCATCTTCCGTGTGGCTGCGCAGCCATTGGTACAGCTCGCAGGCGCCGTCGCCGTTCACTTCGATCTTCGAGAACATCGGGAAATCAACCTCGAACTTGGAGGTCGCGAACTCGAGAATCTCTTCGTCGGTCCCTGGCTCTTGTGCACCGAACTGGTTGCACGGGAAGCCCAGCACGGAGAAACCGGCGGCGGTGTTTTCGTCATGAAGCGTACGCAGACCTGCGTACTGAGGCGTGAGGCCTCAAGCGCTCGCAACGTTGACGATGAGGAGCACCTGACCGCGGAAGGCGGCGAGGCTCACCTCTTCTCCGGTGATGGACCGCATGGTGAGGTCATAGATGTGTGACATGACCACACCTTACTCGGCGCGATGGTGCCAGCGTTGTGCCACGCGACTGCCGAGTTCCAGCAACGGCCACGCCACGGCGATGAACCCGGCTGCCATCCCGTACGCCCACAGCTTGGTGATCGGCAGTTCGAACAGACGACGGCTCCACGGCATCACGAAGGCGAGGCCGAAGAGCGTGATCATCGTTGCCACCAGCGCGGTTCGCAGCGTGTTCAGCGGGCGAGCGACTCGGTAGAGGTTCATCAGCGCAACGGAACCGGCGACCAGCACAGCGAGCGTGCGGGCATGGTCGGCGTCGATCGACTCGTCGACTTGGGCGATGGCGAACACGCTCATCGTCGCGATCGCGATCACGACACCCGCAGGAATGGCCTTGCCCAGGACCCGCCGGAGGAAGCCGCCGCTGACACGCTGATCGTTGGGCTCGAGGGCGAGGAAGAACGCGGGCACGCCGATGGTGAACCAGCTGAGGATGGAAAGGTGGATCGGTCGCAGCGGGTACGCCAGCGCGAACACACCGGTGAGGATGGAGAGGATCACCGAGTAGGTGGTCTTCGCCAGGAACAGACTGGCCACGCGCTCGATGTTGTTGATCACGCGGCGTCCTTCACCGACCACCGCCGGCAACGCCGAGAAGTTCGAGTCCATCAACACCAACTGAGCGACGCCGCGCGTGGCCTCACTGCCCGATGCCATCGCCACGCCGCAGTCGCTGTCCTTGAGGGCGAGCACATCGTTGACGCCGTCGCCGGTCATCGCCACCACATGGCCTCGGGCCTGCAGTGCCTGCACCATCGCCCGCTTCTGATGGGGCGTCACCCGACCAAATACGGTGCCACTGACGATCGCGTCCGCGAATTCTTCGCTGTCCTCGGGCGGCAACGTGGTCGCGTTGATGTTGTCCTGCCATCCGGCCAGACCGGCACGGCGGGCGACGGCGCCGACGGTGACGTTGTTGTCACCGCTGATGACCTTGACGATGACGCCTTGGTCGGCGAAGTACTTCAGCGTCGCGGGTGCGTCGGCGCGGACGATGTCTTCCAAGAGGACGAGGGCAACGGGGTGCACGGTGGAGAGCGCCGGCTCGGTGCCGTCGGCGAACGTGCCATCGGTGGTGGCCAGCACGAGGACTCGCTGGCCGAGAGCAGCGTGCTCCTCGACCTGTGCCTGCAGGTCGCCGGTGTACGCGACGGTGAGCACGTTTTCGGGTGCTCCGAGAATCCAGCTGCCGTGGTCGGTGAAGGTCATGCCACTCCACTTGCGCGCCGAGGAGAACGGCACGCGGCCGGTGACGGCCCAGGTGGTGGCCTCCGTGTAGTGACTGTTGAGCGCCTTCGACGTTGCGTTCGGGTCCGGGTCCAGTTGGGCGAGCGCGGCGAGCGCGAGGTCGATGGCGGCAGCATCTTCATCCGCCATTGGCTCCACTCCGGAGACTGCGAGCGCGCCCTCGGTGATGGTGCCGGTCTTGTCCGCACAGAGCACGTCGACGCGGGCCAGTACTTCGATGGCGGGCAGTTCCTGCACCAGGCAACGCTGACGTGCGAGCCGGACGACGCCGACGGCGAAGGCCATGCTGGTCAGCAGCACCAGGCCCTCGGGGACCATGCCCACCAGCCCGGCGACGGTACTGATGATCGATTCCCTCCAACCCTCGTCACGTCGGAAGAACTGGCTGCTGGCCAGCAGTACGCCGACCGGGATGATCATGTAGCCGACCCATTTGACGATGCGGTTGACGTCGTTCCGCAGCGGCGAATTGACCAGGGTGAACCTGCGCGCCTCCTCGGCGAGTTTGGCTGCGTAGTTCTCTGCGCCGACCTTGGTGACCACCATTCGCCCGGTTCCGGCGACGACAGCACTACCGCTGAGCACATCGTCACCTGGGGCCTTCACCACCGGGTCGGCCTCGCCGGTGAGCAAGGATTCGTCGATCTCCAAATTCTCGCTGGTGCGCACGGTGCCGTCGGCCACGACCTGTGCGCCGGCCCGAAGCTCGACCACATCGTCTTGCACCAACTCGTGGACCTGCAGCTCGACGACCTGTCCGTCGCGTACGGCTCGCGCCCGGGGTGCGCTGACGACGCTGAGCTGGTCGAGCACCTTCTTGGCACGCAATTCCTGGACGACACCGATGACACTGTTCGCCACGATCACGCCGCCGAAGAGGGCGTCCTTGGGGCTACCGGCAATGATGACCAGCGCCGCCAGGATGCCGACGACCGCGTTGATCGGTGTGAAGACGTTGCCGCGGATGATCTGGCTGATGGTGCGCGTGGGCGCAGAGGGGATCGCGTTGGTCAGACCGCGGGCGACCCGATCGGCCACTTCTGCGGCGCTGAGGCCTGTTGTCGGGTCGGTCATCGATTCGGTCACTCGTCGAAACTACCCGGTCGGTCGACATGCGTGCGGTGGGTAGCGTTCCGGCATGAGCATTGCCGATGAGAAGTTCGTCCTGATCACCACGTTCCGCAAGAGCGGCGATGCCGTTGCATCGCCGGTATGGATCGTCGCGCTCCCCGACGGTACAGCGGGCTTCACCACCGAGGACGACTCGGGCAAGGTCAAGCGCATTCGCAACAATCCGAAGGTGACATTGCAGCCGTGCAGCATGAAGGGCACTCCGAAGGAAGGTTCTGTCACTGTCGAAGGAACCGCGGTGGTACTGCTGGGCGCTGGGGCGCAGCCCATTCGCGATGCGATCCACAGCAAGTACTCCGTGATGACGAAGTTCTTCAAGCTGGGCGAGGTGTGGCGCAAGATTCGCCGCAAGCCCGAGCCGCCGACCTGCGCAGTCCGCATCACCCTGCCGTAGCCCTTTCCACACAAGGACGCGTCGGGCGCGAAACCCGGACGCGACTGGCGCCGTCGGCTCCCACGGGCGCGAAACCCGGACGTCATTGTCCGTCTTTCGCGCCCGAGCGAGCTGGGCGGTATGTGCAGCCTTGGGCTACCGGCCGCGACGGGAGTAGCCGAAGCCACCGCCACCGATGAGAAGGACGAGAAGAACGATGATCAGGATTGTTGTCATGACTTGTCGTACCCCATGACAGTCGGTCTGAAACGCTTGTTTGCGACCACTTCGGCTTTGAGCGGGTCAGCTCCGTAACATCTCTCGGGAGAGAACCGAGGGGATTGCATGGCACATGACCTGATCATTCGTAACGGCACGATCGTCGATGGCACGGGCTCGCCGGGCTATCGCGCCGACGTCGCCATCGACGGTGATCGCATCACCGCCATCGGCGACCTCTCGGCTGCGCAGGCCACGCGCGAGATCGACGCCAGCGGCCTCATCGTGTCGCCCGGGTTCATCGACCTGCACACGCACCTCGATGCGCAGGTGGCGTGGGACCCGATGATGACGTCCAGCTCCTGGCACGGCGTCACCACCGTGCTGATCGGTAATTGCGGCGTCACGTTCGCGCCGGTCGCCCCCGACCACCGCGTGTTCCTGGCGGAGATGATGGAGAGCGTGGAAGATGTGCCACGCGAGGCAATCCTTGGCGGCCTCAGCTGGGACTGGAGTACCTATCCGGAGTATCTCGATGCGGTGCAGGGCATGCGGCCAGCGCTGAACATCGTGGGAATGGTCGGCCACTGTGCGGTGCGCTACAACGTGATGGGTGAGCGGTCGCTGAGCGACGAGGCGCCTACCCCCGTAGAGCTCGAACGTATGAGCGACATCGTGCAGGAGTCCATCGCCGGCGGTGCAGTGGGCTTCTCCACGTCGCGCATCTTGCTCCACGTCGTGCCGGATGGCCGCTATGTGCCGGGCACTCTGGCGCCGATCGACGAGTACCTGGCAATCGCCGACGGAATGAATGCCGCCGGTGGCGGACTGTTTCAATCGGTCAACGACTTCGCGACGAAGGCCGAGCACGAAGTCACGCTCTTGCGGGAGATGGCGCGATCATGCGGCGACGTGTTGTTCTCCGGCGGCGCCGGCAACAGTAGCAACGTCGGCGTCGACCTGTTCGGAGCACTGCTGGCTGACACGAACGCGAACGTCGGGCGGATGACGATGGCCAGCCAGACTCGGCCCAGTGGTTCGTTGTGCGGGCTCGCGCAGGTTGCGCCGGTGAAGGGTCAGAGGTGGAAGGCGCTGATGGGTCTGCCCACGTTGGCCGATCGGGTTGCAGCGCTCGAAGACCCTGCCACCCGTGCCGGGTTGGTGGAGGAGGGCGTCGCCAAGGGTCTCTGGTACGACGCCAATCACATCTATCCGCTGGGCACCGGCGACTCGCCCGATTACAGCGAAACCGGCGGCCGTTCCGTCGCCACGCGTGCCGCTGAGCTGGGTGTGCATCCGGTGGACTATGTGATCGACCGACTGATCGCCAGCGATGGCCACGAGCTGTTCAACACGTGGTTCTTCAACCGCAATGTCGATGGCCTCGCGCAGGTGTTGGCGATGGACAACGTGTACCCCGGCCTTGCTGACACAGGTGCGCATGCCGGCCAGATCTGCGACGCCGACATGAGCACGCACTACCTCACGTACTGGCAGCGCGAGCGCCAGCTGGCCACGCTGCCGGAGGCTGTTCGTCGGCTGTCCTCGATGCCTGCCGGTGTGCTGGGTCTCAAGGGGCGCGGCACACTACAGGTAGGGCAGTTCGCGGATGTCAACGTGTTCGACATCGACACGCTGGCGTCAGGTCAGCCGACGTATGTGAACGACTTCCCCAACGGTGCCGGTCGGCTGCAGATTCGGGCACGCGGCTACGCGGCCACCATTGTCAACGGGGCCATCGTCACCGAGCAGGGCAACAACACAGGCGAGCGCCCAGGTCGCGTGATCCGCGAATTCGCCCGCTCGTGAGCACTCATGGGCGGCCCGCTACTGATCGACGAAGACGTGTAGCGAGCCGGCGTAGTTGGCCACCCAGACTTGGCGCGTCGCTTTGTCATAGGTGACGCCCACGGGGTGGTAGCCGGCTTGCTCGGTCTGCAGGATCTCCATGTCCGAGGTACGCACCTTGCTGAGGGTGCCGTCTTCGTAGTTGACGACATACAGGCTCTCGCCGTCGTCGGCGATGACCATGGTGCGCGGCTCGACACCCGTGGACGCAGTGCCGACTTCGCTGTTGGTGTTCAGGTCGATCTTGCGGATCAGGTTCTCGTGGTTGTTGGAGACGTACAGGAAGCGGTCGTCGGGGGAGAGCTGCAGGTGGCGCGGTGTACGCCCCGCGTCGCCCACCGAGCTGAGCACGTAGTTACCATCGAGGTCGAGCTTGAGGATCTTGTCCTCGCCCATGATCGTGACGTAGGCGAACCGCGAATCCTGTGTGATCGCGATGCCGCGCGGGTGGCGTCCGACGTCGATGCGGGTGATCTCGGTGTCGGTGGTGAGGTCGATCACCGACACGTCGAAGCCGCACCAGTTGGAGACCAGCAGCCGGCTGCCGTCGGGCGAGATCGCCATGAACTTGGGCACCGAACCGGTTGCGATGACCTTCTCGATCTGAAAGCTGGTCGTGTTGATCTTGTAGACGTAGCTGTCGTCCCAGTCGCCGCGATCGCAGTCATCGCTGGCCGATGGATCGAAGCCATTGCCGTACATCTTGTAGTTGGAGACGTAGACGTACGAAGCGTCGGGCGTGAAGACCGCCTCGACCGGCGAGCCCTGTGCTTCCACGCCGCCTGCGATACCGAATGCGGCAAGGTCGACGTCGTCGGGGATGAGCGTGACGGTGTTTCCGGCGCGGTCGAAGACCATCATGTTGTGGCGGTACATCATGTTCTGCGCGAAGAACAGTCCGGTCTCGGAGGAGACGATGCTCTTGGGCTGGAGGTCCTCGCTCTTCACCATGAAGCTGCTGACCAGCCGGCGCTCGGCGCTGGTCTTGCCGTCGGGTGCCGCCGTGTCGGTGGTGCTGTTCGCCGCGACCGTCGTTGTCGTGGTGGTGGCCGGCGCTGTTGTCGACGCTGCTGCTTCGGCGTTGCCAGTCAGCTGACTGGGTTCGTCGGCGATGACGGTGGTGGTAGTGCCCGCTGTGGCCGAATCAGTCGTCGAGGTGACGGTGAGTTTCAACACGGCAGCACCGGCACAGGTGACGAGCAGCAGTACGGCAAGCAACTTGAGTAGCGGCAGTTGGCCCCGTGTCCATGTGCTGAGGCGCCCGTCGCTGCTCACGACGCAGGACTGTATCGGGGTCCGGCCGGCGATCAGGGAGTCGAACGTCGCGGGTTACTCCCAGCCGAGGCGTTCGAGTACGCCGGGCCGAACCAGCGCGGTGTACTGGTCG
>Ga0105048_10007624_pt1 | contig 17395 bp, 8 predicted proteins | sample MAT05_FD_78382 | JGI IMG/M metagenome (GOLD analysis project Ga0105048, IMG submission 78382) | Freshwater microbial communities from Lake Fryxell liftoff mats and glacier meltwater in Antarctica - MAT-05 | ecosystem: Environmental > Aquatic > Freshwater > Ice > Liftoff microbial mat | place...
CAAACTTCCTCCGTCTTCCTAGAAACACACTCAATATGCAAATGGAAAAACTGGTGTCGCTCTGCAAGCGACGTGGATTCATGTTTCAATCCAGTGAGATCTACGGTGGGCTTAACGGCTTCTGGGACTACGGACCATTAGGTGTTGAACTGAAACGCAATATCAAAGACGCATGGTGGCGCGATATGTGCCAAGGACACAACGAACTCATTCAGCCCGAAGGTGCACCTAGCACCTACGAAATGGTCGGCCTCGACTGCTCGATCATTATGCATCCGCAAGTATGGAAATGCTCAGGCCACTACGATCTATTCCACGACTTCATGGTCGATTGCCGAGCCACCAAGAAACGGTATCGATTCGACCAAGTGCGAGGCAAATGGGTTGCCCGCGGTGAACAAAAGATCTTCGTAACCATGTTTGCCGATGCGGAGCTGGAACAAGAAGAAGTCACACGGCGGGCGCTCAAGTTTTTTAATCTCCGAAACAAGGACGTGGGCCAACTCACTTTCGGCGATTCCTTTCTGACGCTCGACAAACTCGATCCGAGCCAGCGTCCAAGCGTCTTGGGCCCCGACACCACCGAGTTAGGAACCTTGACGGACCCGCGGGAATTTAACCTCATGTTCAAGACTTATGTCGGGGCCTTGAGCGGCGAAGAAGGTGCGGCATTCCTTCGTCCCGAGACGGCCCAAGGTATCTTCGTCAATTTCAAGAACGTTGTCGATAGTACGCGGATTCGCGTACCGTTTGGTGTCGCGCAAGTTGGAAAGAGCTTCCGAAATGAAATCACGCCCCGCAATTTCACCTTCCGTTCGCGTGAATTCGAACAAATGGAGATCGAATTCTTTTGCAATCCAAAGGATTCACCGAAGTGGTACCAGTATTGGCGCAATCGCCGCATGCAGTGGTACCTATCGCTCGGCTTGGCCGGCGATCGATTGCGATTGCGAGAACATCATCAGGAGGAACTCAGTCATTACTCGTGCGGGACGGCGGATATTGAATACGCTTTTCCCTTCTTGCCGGAAGGGGAGTTCGGGGAACTCGAAGGCATCGCGCACCGAGGCGATTTCGATTTGCGTTCGCACTCCGAAGGCAAACTCGACCCCAAGAAACGTCCCTTGGAACTTGAACTCAACGACCAAGGTCAACCGCGGCATCGCGGAAGTGGAAAGGATCTTTCTTACCGAGATGATCTCACCAACGAGCGATTCATTCCGCATGTGATCGAGCCGTCGGCTGGGGCAGATCGAGCGACCCTGGCTTTCCTTTGCCAAGCGTACCACGAAGACGAAGCACCGGATGAAGACGGCAAGTTGCAATCGCGTTCGGTAATGCGTTTGCACCCTCGGTTAGCACCGGTCAAGGCAGCCATCCTGCCGCTGGTAAAGAAGGACGGTATGCCTGAAGTTGCGAAAGAAATCTACACGGCCCTCAAGCAGAAGTTCAATGTGTTCTATGACGAGAAGGCGGCCGTTGGACGGCGTTATCGTCGGCAAGATGAGATTGGCACCCCCTATTGCATCACGGTCGATACGCAAACTTTGCAAGACCGTACCGTAACCATTCGCGATCGAGACACACTGGAGCAATGGCGCATTAAGATAGACGACTGCGTGAGCGAAATCACCGCGAGAGTAACGTGAGGAAGTTTGAAGACTGAAGTTCGAAGTTTGAAGGCACTCCAAGCCGTGCGTTCCTCAACGCCATTCACAATGGGGGATGGAACAATCGCCGGTTTGCACGCGTCACACCCTCAGCCCAACGCCGTGAAGGATTTTTTTGAGTCTGATGTCCGGCTCGGGCTTGCCCCGACCGGACACCGTTTTGGTGTCCTACGTGCGCGGATCGAAACGATAACACATCCGCCCCCTATAGCTTAGTCCGCCCTTGGCGGACTAAGCTATAGGGGGCGGGAGACAGGAGAATTGCTCACACTTAGTACACCAAAACAGGGTTGCGGGGGGACGGGCCCCCACACAACCCCAACGATTTCGTTGCATGAAATCCTTCACAGCGTTGCCCTCAATGAGGGAGCGTGCGACGTCTATTCCAACTCCCTTACACGCCTACTCCAACTCTCACCCCTCACCTCACCTCACCTCACCTCACCTCACCCCTCAACCCTCAACCCTCAACCCCAACCGCCCATGGACTACCAACAGGGAGAGTTGTTCACAAACGAACTCGCCCCTTGGGAGATCGATGCGGCGGCGGAAACTCCGTGCGCGTCCGTCGCCTTTCCCGAAGCACCATTCGGACCGTACGATTACCGTATTCCAGATGAACTCGGCGGCTTGATTAAGCCTGCGATGCGAGTCGTGGTGCCGCTCGGCAAAGGCAATCGCGAGATCGTCGGCTATACGATTGCAGTTCACATCAGCCAGCATCCACGCCAGCTCATCAAACCGATCCTGAGGGCCATCGATCCTGAGCCGTTATGCAATGCCAACCTGTTGCAACTGATCCATTGGATGAGTCGCTATTATCTGGTTCCGATCGGACAAGTCTTTGAAGCGGTTATTCCGGCTGGCGTCCGCGCCGGTGCGGGCACTCGCAATCAAACGCTTCTAAAGCCATCGCTCAAAGCCAGCGATGACTCGTTAGTAAAAACGCTACCGGTCAAGCAGCGTCAAACGTTGCAGCAATTGATCTTAGCCGACGAACCCCTTTCGCAAGAACAATTGCGACATCTAGCCCAGTGCTCCGACGGGGTCATCAGAAAGCTTTGCGAGCTGCAATTTGTTGAATCGTACACCGAACGGGTAATGACCTTTGGCAAAGACGTCATCGCCGAGGTCTACGAGCGCATCATGCCACCAGCCTTGTCGTCCGATCAGCGAATTGCATTGCAAACGATTTACGGAGCCATCGACTCGGGCGAACATGAAACAATACTGTTGCATGGCGTAACCGGAAGTGGCAAAACGGAAGTCTACATGCAGTCGATTGAACAAGTGATTTCGTACGGGCGACAAGCCATCGTGCTCGTCCCCGAGATTAGTTTGACTCCGCAAACGCGATCGCGATTTCAAAACCGGTTTGCCAGCGTCGCGGTTTTGCACTCCAAAATGAGTGGCCCGGAACGCCATTATCAATGGAAAAGGATCGCCGAAGGGGGTGTGCAAGTCATTATCGGCCCGCGGAGTGCGATCTTTGCACCGGCCCCATACCTTGGCTTGATCATCCTGGATGAAGAGCATGAAAACTCCTTTAAACAAGAAACCATTCCGCGTTATCATGCTCGTGACGTAGCTATTCATAGGGCATCCTTAGAACGAATCCCGCTTGTCCTAGGATCTGCAACACCCTCTTTGGAGACCTTCCATCGAGCCACGATCGGTCAGTACAAGAAGGTGGCGCTTCCTCGTCGCATCCTGAATCGCCCGCTCCCAGAAGTGACGACGATCGACTTGCGATCCAATCGTATCGATGTGGATCGCGGTAGCTTGTCGCAGCCGCTGTTCAAAGCCATCGAGAAGACATTGGCGGAGAATGGCCAGACGATTCTTTTGCTCAACCGACGGGGCTTTGCAACGTCGATTCAATGCCCGGCCTGCGGTCACGTGGTTACCTGTCCTGATTGCGACTTGGCGTTAACGCACCATCGCGAAGGGAGCAAAGCGCTATGCCATTTTTGCGACTACACCATCGCCGTACCGCAAGTTTGTCAGAAGTGTGGGTTTGAAGCGATTCGATTTGCGGGACTGGGGACTCAAAAACTGGAGATGGAAGTGCAACAGCGGTTTCCAAATGCGGTGATTGCACGCATGGATTCCGACACCATGAAGAAACCGGGTAGTCACGAGCGCGTTCAAGCCGATTTCCGATCTGGCCGTATACAGATCTTGATGGGAACGCAAATGATTGCCAAAGGGTTAGACTTCCCGAACGTATTGTTGGTGGGGGTCATCAACGCCGACACGGCCCTTCATTTCCCGGACTTCCGTGCATCGGAAAAAACGTTTCAATTGGTCACGCAAGTCGCAGGGCGTACCGGGCGCGGTGAGCGAGGTGGCGAAGTGCTGGTGCAAACTTATTCGCCGGACCATCCCGCAATCATTGCGGCATGCAAGCATGATTACAAGAGTTTCTCAGATCAAGAGCTTGTGCAACGAGAACAGTTTGGGTACCCGCCGTATGCTTCGTTAGCCCGCATCATAATGCGAGGGCCGGTACAACTTGAGGCCGAAGAGTTCGCCGATGGAATCGTGAAGAAAATTCAGCTTGAGATCGCCAAAACCTCGGCACCGGTGCGAGTCCTAGGCCCGGCACCTCCGCCGATTGCAAAGCTGCGAGGACACTACCGTTTTCATGCGATGCTCATCTCCAAAGATCCTGGCGCGCTCAACGCCATCCTGTCCCGAGTTCAATCGACCATAAAAGCAACTGGCGAGAATCTTTACCTCATCGACATCGACCCTCTGGACATGCTCTAAGGCGAGGGGCAGTTTGAAATCTACCTATAAACTGTGTGGCACGCTCTGAGGTACGTGTGGCACGCTCTGAGGTACGTGTGGCACGCTCTGAGGTACGAAGGGCGTGGTGAATCGCTAAAGTCATTTGCCACAGTTCCCACGCCCATCGCTAATCGCTTTGGGCGTGCCACACGGTCCCTACGCCCATCGCTAATCGCGATAATCGCTTTGGGCGTGCCACACGGTCCCTACGCCCAGTGCGTTGGGCGTGCCACACGGTGGCCTGTCCTGGTAATCTTCTGTATGCCGCTCACCTAACAAGTCCAATTGATATTAGAACGGAGCATCACCTTCGTCATCGGCAGCGGCCTGTGAGAAGACATCGTTCACATCAACGTCGTTAGGGCTGGACTGGCCAGCTCCGACCTTATTGAAACTCATCGCTTCGGCACTTAGAAAATACTTGACTTCGCTAGTGGGATCTTTTTGCCATTTGCGGCCGCTCAAGCGGTAAGTCACGTCGATCTCGTCGCCAAGCTTGAGTTCGTCGACCGCTTCGCAAGCGTCGTTGGTGAATTCCAATGGCACATAATTGGCAAAACGACCATTTTGCTGCTCAAGTACCACCAATCGTTTTCGGAATCCTTTTTGTCCGAAGGACTTGGTATCTTCGATAACATGGACGGTTCCACGGATTTTTGTATTGGACATGGCTCGAAGCTTGGTCTGAAAAATTGAGAATGGACAGGATTCAATCTATTGGCAAATTGTATCGAAGCAAGGGCGAATGGGGAAACCAAGCCACTGGATTTTTTCTGACAAACTGAAATCCGCACGGTTCGTTGCAAATTAGCGACGCAAAGTGATGGACCCGCGACCGATGGGTTGGTAAAACGAAGGCACAAGCATCCGATGTGGCTGATCGGCCACGTCAATTCCTCTTCAAACAGCGAAAAATGGCAGTCAAGACGGCAGCGGAAAAAACAACTCCAGTCGTTCCGGCATTTGAGTTTTTGGAATCCAAAATCGCTTTGCCCTTGCCGACGGTCATTGCGTGTTTCGGTTCCGACGACTTCCTTCGACGGACCGCAATTCACCACGTTATTGCCGGTTCGGGAATCGATTCGGAAACGATCCGTTCGTTTGACGGCGAAACCGATGCGTGGCGGGATATTCACGATGAGCTCGCGACGCGGTCGCTATTTGACGAAGGCGGAACCAAAATCGCGATCGTTCGCAATGGAGACAAATTTGTCAGCAAGAGCCGTGAGCAGCTCGAACGTTGGACGGAACAATCTGCTGTCGACACATGCCTCATTCTAGAGATCCAAACCTTGGCTGCGAACACGACGCTCTACAAACTCATTGCGAAAAAAGGAAAGCTGGTCAAATGCACTCCGCCCCAGAAATCTTCCTGGGGCAATCCGCCCGATGAAAAGGCCATTCAAAAGTGGGTCGTCGCTTGGGCGAGCTCCAAACATGCCTTGACGTTGACCGAAAAGCAAGGCGCCTTGATTGTCGATCGTATCGGTGGTGTTTGCGGACTTATCGACTGCGAAATTGCTAAACTCGCGCTGTTTGCTGAAAGCAACGGCAAAGTGCCGGACAAGCGAGTTGCGGAATTGGTTGGGGGTTGGCGAACGCAAACCGCTTGGGAACTTTCGGACGCGATTGCCGATGGACAAGTGGCCGTGGCGATCCAGCAACTGGATAAACTCTTGACGGCTGGCCAAAATGCAGTCGGCCTAATGGCCCAAATCTCATGGTCTCTTCGACGTTTTGGGTTGGCTGCTAAACTAATTGAGCAATCCGAACGCGTGGACAGTAGAATGGCATTGTCGGTCGCGTTGGAGCGAGCTGGTTTCAATCGATTTGATGTAGCCAAAGCGGAGACGCGGCTCAAACGAATCGGCCGACCGCGTGCCATTGAAATGCTCGCTTGGCTCGTCGATCTCGAACTGAAATTGAAGGGGAGCCACAGCAACGACCACCGTGCTCGACTGGCTCTTGAGTCATTGATCATGAACTTGGGATAACCCATTCCTCGCAGGAGTACGGATCATGTTGATTGGTTGCATGTCCAGAGCAAGCGGTTCCCGCCACACACTGGCAATCGCTTGTCTATTTTTTTTGTTGCCGCTCATTTCGGTCCCTGGTCGCTTGCGCTGTGCTGCACAGGATCCGCAAACCTCGGGTACTTTTGAGCTTTCGTTACAAGGGCTCGCGGAACCTTCCATAGCGTCCGTCAATGCGAATGAGCTTGCCGTAAGAGATCCGGCTGGCAAAATCACGCGATACCAGCGATCGCCTCGCTACGACACGGCCGATCACCAACTGCTCGGATACAGCTCGCGACAAGCCCAACAGGTCATTCGTTGGCCGACCATCAATTCCGGCCGAATGCAAATCGGGACATTGCAAAATGGCCAAATCCAGTTCGCGTGGAGCAAGATGACGGTAACCAATTCGCAGCAACCGGATTCACGCATACCCAGTACGGATCTGTTGCCGCCCGGTTTTGAAACGCCGCTTACGGGTCGCGCTGGCAACAATGCGTTATCGGGTGGTCAAGTTGGAAACTTGCAAAATTTGCCTGGCATGTCGGCCATGCACTTGTCGGTGGGGAATCCTAACGACCGACAGTTCCTCAGTATGCGAGGTGGCAATCAGTTCGGTTTTAACCATCAAGTGTCCGGGGCGGACTCCGCTTGGTACATCACTCCGGTTTCCGACAACATCGTTCGATTGCAGCAACGGCATCAAAACGACTGGCTGGCCATTGGACTTGGCAACGCTCCGGACGAATTCGCACGCAGCAGTCGCCTCGGTCATCGCACCGGTGCATTCGGGGGAGGCGCTTTTTCCGGCGGTGCATTGGGCGGCGGTGCATTGGGCGGCGGGGGAAATCGTCGATCGAACGCGCCGTTTCCTATCACGTTGCAGCCTATCCACAATGGGGCCGATCAATTGTGGAGAATCCAAACGGCACAAGGCATATCCGGTTATTGCTTTGAAAGTGTTTTGTATCCGGGAATGGGTTTAACGTTAATTCCGAATCAAGGACTATCGTTGCAAAACATCACCTACGATCCCTGGCAAATGTGGTGGCCTCAAACGCCTACCTTCGCGTTGCCTCAGCCTCAGTTTCGGACCGTCCAACATCAAGTGATTGCCAATCCACTCTTGCGTCCCGTATCGGCTAGGATTCTGAATTCGCATAGCGATACCTTGTTGGTGTTGGTAGCCGATCGTAGGCATACTCAATCTGTGCAAAAGCTGCGAATTCCGGCACGAGGCAGCGAACTGGTGCAGTTGGAACGTGATCCCGGTGGAACGATCGTAGAGACCGTAGAAACGATGGACGCATTTGGAAATTGGAATCAGCAACAATTCAACACACCGATTCCTCCGACCGTGCTATATGATATAAGTGTCTACGAAGAGTTCTTGCAATCGATCGCAATCGATCGAACGGGGACTAGTCCCAATCCAATCGAAGACATCAATTACCAGCCTCGCAGCATCGGCTTCTTCCTTGTACCTCCGGGCGATGAATTGCCTGAGGTGTCCGTAATAGATGCCTATCGAATTGCCGAAGATTCACAAAACCCTGGGGCCGTTCGTCGGCTCAGTCCGCGAGACCTGCCAAAAGCGAATGCCGCACCGGCGGCAGATCCACTCAAAGATCTACTCAATAAATTCCAGAAGCAACGAGCGGCCTTTTGAGCGAGATAGCATCCGAACGGGAAGAACAGGGAAATCAGGCTCGCGCAGCGGAGACGGAAACGGAAACGGAAACGCATGACCAGACCATTGGCAACACCGACAACACAGGCAACACAGGCAACACCGACAACACAGGCAACACCGACAACACAGGCAACACCGACAACACAGGCAACACAGACAACACCGGCAACACAGACAACACCGGCAACACCGATGATCCTGCGATTGGAGAGGAACGCGTAAGTCCGAAACGTCGCAATCGAAAGAGGCGCTACCGGACCAATTGGATGTTGTTGGCTTTGATGATTAGTTTATTGATCGCATATTCTTTCTATGTTTTCGCGCTTCCTCTAATCGAAGGGTGCGTTTTTCGATTGCAGAATCCAACCAGGAAATCCTTGCCCTCCGAACTTCAAATGAAGTGGTCCAATCGGACCTTGCTGCGCTCATGCGAGTTTCTGTTCCTTGGATGGTTTTTCTACTTAGGGGCAAGCATTGGAAGCTTTCTCAATGTGGTGGCTTGGCGTGTGCCTGAGGGACGAACCATCGTGTTTGGTGGTTCGAAGTGTCCATTTTGCAATTCCCGTCTAAGCTTCATCGACAATACTCCCATACTGGGATGGATAGTACTGCAGGGAAGATGCCGCACCTGTCGACTCCCCATCGCACCGCGGTATCTGGTGATGGAGATCGCGGTCGGCGGTGTTTTCATGTGGTTAGCACTTTGGCAGCTAGTTCGCGGCGGTATCAATCTACCAGGTTGGAACGCTGCGGGTAGGACTGGGTTAGTGAACATCGTCCTTGATCCTCCATGGCCATTGATCGGTATTTATCTGGTGCACGTCGCCATGTTTGGTGTCCTGATCATGCTTGCCACCGCCAATGGTGGAAGGAAGCCTTTTCCAGTTCTTACGATGATCTTGATTGGGTTGGGTCTGGCGTCTTCCAAAATCGTAAATCCGTCGTTTGATCTCATCGCGTGGCATCTGCCGTTTTCCAAGCATGGGCTTTCCCACCTCGGCCCGCTGGCAAATCCTGCGTTTTCGGTTTTGATTGGCGGGATTGTTGGTTGGGTGGTGGGCTGGCTCTCCTCTTGGATGGTTGCTAGGTGTTTTGGAGCAATAGTGGCTCGACATTGGACGCTTCAGTGCTTTTTAGTCGGAACGGTACTTGGCTGGCAAAGCCTAATGATTATCGTAGTGGTTAGTTTGAGCGTTTACGGAATCTCGCGTTCCACCTACCGCTTGAACCATTCACGGACCTCGAACTGGACACTTGCGAACCAATCGCTTGGATTGAACGCGTGCTTCATCATCGTAGCCCTGGTTCACCATTCGTTTTGGTTTCAAATCGCTCACCTCCTTGGTCTCAGTTAGATGAGATCTCACACTGTTTCTCTCCCAATACAGGACCCACCCAATATGCACACGCGTTTGTTTCAATGGTCGTTTTGCTCGGCTGCGATGAGCGCCCTGGCACTGTGTTCGACTGCCATGTCGACTTGCTTTGCGGACGTTAAACTCCCCAACGTGTTTTCAGACCACATGGTTTTGCAACAAGGTCAAGAGAATAAGATTTGGGGAACAGCCGCTGTTGGTGAAAAAGTCTCCATTTCGATTGCTGACAAGTCGATGGAAGCAAAAGCCGACGACAAAGGCAACTGGTCAGCCAAGTTGCCGTCGTTGCCAGCAGGTGGTCCTCACAAACTACGCGTAGCTGGTTCGAGTGTCGTGGAGCTAACCGATGTGCTAGTCGGCGAAGTTTGGATCTGTTCCGGTCAGTCCAATATGGAATGGAAGGTGGCTTCGTCCAACAATGCGGATTTAGAGATACTTGCTGCAAAATACCCCAACATCCGAATGATCAACTTCCCACAAGTAGGGACGCAAGAACCGGTGTGGAGCCATGACGATAGGAAATGGATGGTATGCTCACCTGACACCGTAAGCAGTTTCTCCGCTGTCGGCTATTTCTTTGCCAGGCAGATTCAGCAGACCACCAACGTACCGATCGGCATGATCAACAACGCATGGGGTGGGTCAGCATGTGAGGCTTGGGTAAATCGCGATGTGCTCAAGGCAAACCCTAAATTTGCGGGATTGCTTTCCAAATGGAACGTTATGGAAGAACGATTTGCAAGTCTCGGTGCCAAGCAAGATCGAACGGACGAAGAAACGGCCGAATTCACGAAACTCCAAGGAACGATGAAGAACAATGCGAGGCCAGCCAACATCTATAACGGTGTTCTCAAATCGCACATCGGTTACGGCATTAAAGGTGCAATTTGGTACCAAGGGGAATCGAATGCGGGTCGCGCATATCAGTATCGCGATTTGTTTCCAGCTATGATTACCAACTGGCGCAACGAATGGGGACAAGGAGACTTCCCCTTTTATTGGGTTCAACTGGCTGACTACCTAGCCGAACGCACCGAACCAGGCGAAAGCGATTGGTCCGAGCTTCGCGAGGCCCAAACCATGGCAATGGACAAACTTCCAAACAGTGGCCAAGCTGTGATCATCGACATTGGCGAAGGCAAAGACATTCACCCGAAGAACAAAGTGGACGTGGGAATGCGGCTCGCCCGTTGGGCTTTGGCAAAACAGTACAACCAACCGATCGACTACCAGAGTCCGCGCTACGAGTCGGTGGAAAAGGTGGGAAGCAGAATTGTCGTGAAATTTGCTCACCGCGGAAAGAAATGGCGTCCCTTCGATGTTCATGAACCTATCGGCTTTACCATCGCTGGTGAGGATAGGAAGTTCTTTAAAGCAGACGCCAAGATTTTAGAGGACGGACGCGTTCAAGTTTCTTCGGCGAGTGTGCCCAATCCAATTGCGGTGCGCTACGCATGGGCTCAGAATCCTATCTGCAACATGTTTGCAGACAACGGTTTGCCTCTGACGCCATTCCGGACCGACGATTGGCCAGGCGTCACGGCTGGAAAGGAGTAGGATCGAATCATTTTGCAGCCGTGTTTTTTACCTGAATTCCTGTCGAAACGAACCGGTTTCGATGGCTGAAGAGATTTCCAGGATTCAAGCCTTGCGTGGGGCGTTGTCGGCAGCCGATCCATCTGCCTATCTCGTTGAGGCTCGTGTGATCCGGCGCGTTATCCGGGAGCGGGATGGCATAGCCAACTTGGCCGCGGCCTTGCCGCATACGCAAAGCCAAGTCGTAGGGGCTGAGGATATTCGCAAGTTCGCACATCCAGACGAATTGGGTTTGAATGCGTTTGATTCGCTGGCCGATGAATGCTTATTGATTTGCGAACCAGAAAACGGAGAACTGGATCACTGGCCGCTTAAGGAGTTGAAACAGCAAGTCTGGAGACGACTCTTCCATGCCAAAATAGATCGTGCCTTTCGGCATTCGACTCCCGCAGCGAATCCGAACGTTTTTCGTGGCAACATCGCGGCGTTTGGTCAGGTCGAATTCGACGAAGCACACTACGTGCTGCGTTCCGAACTTCGATTGATGTCCCCAAACTCGAGAGAAGAAGCTTGGCGAGAGCTTGCGGCGGTCTATTTTGAGTTTCGCTATTTCGAACCCGATTTGTTGTCCATTTGGTTTCCATCGCTTCGCGATACGCCAGCGGTCCAAAGGCTTCTGTCGGATAATTTGGATATCGAAAAAATCTTTCGAGAATCGAGGCTGGAGGGAGCACCGTATCCCGCGTTGATCTCCCATGCCGATAGCGACGAGGATCGGTTGTTAGCCACTCGCAGGAATTGGTCGATGGCGATCGGCGTTTCTCAGTCCGATCGAGGGTATTTGCGTCAATTGCGCAAACGAGATCGAGCGAACGAACGAGGCAATACGGTCTATGCGATTGCGTGCGCCATTCGAGCTACACAGGTGGCAAACTCCGACGGAAAGAGGTTGGCTGCCGAGAAGAAAGCTCGCGATGATGTGCGGCGTCTAGTGATTCGATTGCGGAACGCGATTGCGTTTGCAAAACAGGACAAAGACGAGTGGCAAAATGCACTCTGGGAACTTGCCAAAAACTCGGTCCATGGTTTCTGGAACGCGGAGAAGCGTTTGCTTTATGATCTTCAAAAGGTGTGCCTCGATCATGAGCGTCTGACGTACAAAGTCGATTTGGTCAAATGGTTGGTCAGCCGCGGAAAGAGGCCGCTTCGACGTCCGCTGAACAATCTTCGCGAAGTGGCGATGGCCAAGCATCTCGCAAGCGCCGCATCGCGTCTCACCCACGTTCGATTGAGCGGCAACGATCGCAACCACTTAACTGAGCTGATTCAGCATGCTGCGCATCTCTCCGAATCCCAAATGCGGGAGAGAATGCGACCGGTTCTCGCGCAGACACTCATTGCAGTGCATTTGGTGCCCACCAGCGTACCCGAACAAGTTGCTTCGGACAAATTAGTCGAGGAAGCCTTGGATTGTATCGCCGAACGCGGGTACCTCACGATGGGTTACCTTCGAGACGCGATTAGCAGAAACGATCTCAAGCTACCGGATATCCAAGAGTTGCGAGAGGTCTGGTATGGCGATCAGCTTTTACGTGCGGATGACCAATTGGATTTGGCACTGGACGGTGTCTATCGCCGTGGCGAATTCTATCTGCGCTGGCTGCAAGTCGTCAGTTCTTTTTTCTTTGGCACTCGCTTTGGTCGATTCGCAACCATGTACCTCATCATTCCATTTGGTGGGGCCGTTGTTATCGTGGAAGGAACTTTGCATGTTCTGCACATGTTCCAACGTCCAGTTCATGCAGTGGAATCGATGACTTCGTTATCCGCTGAAAGCGAGGCGGAAAAACCGGTTGCTCAAGACTCGGCAAACGACGTAGAAGTGACGATTGCTCAGCGCAACGTAGCTTCTGTCGCCGACGACAAACCGGAAATCCTCGATGATTCTGCTCTGCCATTGGATGGGTTGCCAAGCGATACGGCAGAAACGATTTCGGTGACACCGAAAACGACGGAAGAGGCTGCCCGCAAAATCCTTTCCCAGCGAACGGAGACGTTTTCCTTAGTGTTGATACTCGGGCTTCTTTTGATGGCCCTCATTCATGCTCCCTCGTTTCGTAAGTTGGCATTCGGATTGATTGCGAGCGTATTGCGATTCGTGCGAGCTGTCCTTTTTGAGACGCCCATGTTGCTTTTGAAGCTTCCTTTCATCACGAGTCTTTGGAATGCCGAGCCTTTCGTTCGTATTAGGCGTTATGTGATTGCGCCAACGGTTTTCGCCATCCTGTTTGGAAGAATGCTTCCATGGCTATTCCAATGGAAGTTGCTGGAATGGTGGTGGGTTACCGCGATTGCGGTTTTGGCGAGTGCCATTCTCAATACGAGGATTGGCCGCGACGCGCAGGAGTTGACACGCGACTGGGTCGAAAACGCGCTGCATCAACTTCAAGCACGACTGGTCTTTGCCTTCATCGGTTGGGTCGTGGACTTCTTCCGCTTGCTGTTGAGCACCTTGGAAAGAGTACTGTATGCCGTCGATGAATGGCTTCGCTTTCACAGCGACGAAAATTGGCTTTCGGTCGTGGCGAAAGCCATTCTCGGTGTCCTCTGGTCCTTCATTTCCTTCTTGATTCGAATCTATGTTAATCTTCTAATTGAGCCGACGTTTCATCCAGTCAAGCATTTTCCGGTCGTGACCGTGGCCCACAAAATCTTTCTCCCAGCGCTCATCATGTTGGAGGGAAACATGGTTCATTTTTTAGGGCAATATGTAGGGACGCCGCTCGCCCGATCCATCACTTGGTTCAACATGCTCTTCTTGCCTGGTTTTTTTGGTTTTGCCGTCTGGGAATTAAAGGAAAATTGGAAGCTCTATTCTGCGAATCGAACGGATCGACTGAAGCCAGTGCCAGTCGGAGGCCATGGCGAAACGGTAGCTCGCCTGCTTCGACCTGGTTTTCATTCCGGGACGTTACCGAAAATCTTTCGCAAACTGCGGAAGCTGGAACAAAAAGACGCTTCCCTCGGTCGGTTTACCATGCGGCGGTCCAGTCGGGAGCGGCTTCACCATGTCGAGCAATCGATTCAATCGTTTGTCGATCGAGAACTCATTTCCTTGTTAATGAAGTGCGATGTTTGGGCAAACTTTCCTCTGCGATGCACGCACATTGAAGCGGCCTCCAATAGTTTCTCGATCGAGCTTGCGTGCTCAACGCTTGGCGAATCCCCCGTACAGCTTCGACTGCAGGAACAAAGTGGTTGGATCTTGTCCAGCATATCTCAGATCGGATGGCTCACGTCGGTTTCCGAGAATCAAAGGAATTCATTCTTGAATGCTCTAGAAGGCTTCTATCGAAAAGCTGGCATCGACCTAGTTCGCGAGCAACTGGAAAGCAGCCTGACCAAGAAATACCCATACGATATTGACTCGGCTGGCTTGTTGGTCTGGCCATCGCAACGATTCGAAGTCGAAATTGTGGCTGATTTGAAAGCAGATGGTATGATTTGCCCTCTGCCAGCCATTCCAGCCGTTGAGGCTGGACTTATGCCAATCGCATCGGAAGAGGTAATTTTCTCTGCCACGCATACCGAGTGGAAAAACTGGAAGCGAATTTGGTCCGACAAAGAAGCAGCAACAGTCGCCAACCATCGAATGGGTCTTCCTGGTGGCAAGCCGAGCGAAGGGCAAAACCCACCGTAGCTGAATTCGAGAGAACTCGGTGTGCCTCTGGATTCTCTCGAATTCAGCTACGTCTGCCCCCGTTTAACCAGCGATGATTCGCTACATTACTTCTTTTTGCCCTTATCCTTCTTGTCCGCATTTCCATCGCCCTTGGATTGCTTTTCCTGTCGCGGTTGACGATCCGGCTGTAGCTGGCGAATGGGATTGGGGGATGTCACGTTGCCGGGCAAGGAAGGCAGTGACGGTATGGGTTGTCCCAACTGTAGAGGCTGTTGCTGAGGCTGCTTCTGAGGCTGCAGTTGAGGCCTTTGTCGAAGCTGTTGCTGAGGCTCCTTTTGAGGCTTCTGTTGAGGAGGTTGTTGAGGCTGTTGTTGACCCCGGAGTTTGTTTTTAATCTCCTCCTGCAGATTGCCCGGAATTCCTAAGTCCCGGTTGGTTGGTGGCCGAAACTCAGCCGCCGGTACTTTTCGATCGAGTTGCGGAGATTGGGAATTCCCGCCCTGGATTTTGAACGCATCCTTCGGCTTTAGATTTTCCGGAATACGATTGGAATCACGGCGATTTGGAATACCATTGGCATCGATTCGAGCAGGTTGGTCGGTACGCCGTAGCGCGTCCAAGCCTCGTTGTTCGAGTGATTGAATTCGCCCTGCCTGTGGCGGCAAATCGTTTTGCGTTTTTGGCTTCAACTGACGATTGGGATCCACAATGCCAGGAATCGAGATGCCAGGAATCGAATCGAGTCGACGTGCATTAGGGGAGGCAATCGTCCCCTGTCGAGCATTCAAGTTTCCTTGCAACTTGTTCGACAAGTCGTTGGGATTTACCCGGTCTCGATTCAAGTTGCGCGGCTGTTCTGGCATTTTACCAACCCGCGTAGACGAGTCGGTTTTGCGGGTGATGTTCTCCAGCTTGGGCAATGTAAGAGTGGGAGGGACAATACCAGCGTTTGCTTCTGAACCAAGAACGCCAGCTTTCCCCTCGATTGCTACCCGATCTTTTGCAAGTTTTTTGCGATTCCCATCGTTCTTCAGCAAGTCCTGCATGATGTTGGCAGATATCGGCGAAATGCGGGACGCACCTTCCATTTTGCCAAGCTGGTCGAGAGTCTGGGCAATACGCGAAGGCTCGTTATTGGAACGGGACGCGTTGTCATTTGCATGCGAATGAGTTTGCGACCACTGTTGAGGGGGGCGCTTGTTAGGGTTTTTACTGAGATCCGCGTAGTGGTTGCCGTACCAACGCATCATATCTTGCCCTTGGCGTGCGTTGTACGCTGAGTAAAAGGAGATCAGAGGATCAAAGGAACCGCGACTCTGATGATACATGTATGCCGGGACTACACGACGATTCCCCGACGGTAAACCATAATAATCACCGAACAGATAATGGTTGTACCCAGGCTGAACGAACAAATTGTGCAATACGACTTGCGCGTTCAAAACAATGTTTGGACGCCAAGACCATCCTGGACGACTATAGGTTGCACGCGGGATGACGACCGGAGCGAAGCACAGCCCTCGCGATGGCAAGCGTCGATCCCAATATCCGTTGATAAAGATGCATCCTCGTGGTGTCCAAACTGTGTGTGCCGGAACCCATATCATGTCCGTTTGCAATGGATGCCAATAGCCTGTATTCCATACATAATCGGGCGAAGAAGATTGCGACCAGTTTCCTGGGATGTAGAAATACTCTACGCCGGGCGAAGGACTGCTCGGGCCGTTCTCAAGTGAGGCCGGAGGCGGTGGCAAGTACACAATAGTCTCTGCAATATCATCTACCCACAGTCCCTGTACCCATTGCCAGCCATTGCTGACCGGATGCCAATAGCCTGGAACCCATTGGAGTCCGTCCGGCGGAATACGGTAAACGCCGCTGATCCAAATAAAGTCCTCTCGCTGCTCATCCCAACCCCAATAACCCGAGATCCAAATTGCATCGTCCCCTTCCGGGCGAAACTCAGGCGCCATTTCGTTTATGTCGGCGGGAGGTTCCCGATTGACTATCAAACCTGGGATCGGGTCGGAGACGATGGGTTCCGCAAAAGCCTCGTGCAGCGGACCGCGAGTCAGCGTTTCAACGCCTATGTCATCCAATTCTGGCTCTTGAAGAAAAGTGGCAGCGACTTCCTCAAAACCGTTCGCGGCCGTAAAAGGTGCTTGAAAGGGTTCTTGTGAGGAACCCACATTCGCAGACACGCAAATCATGCCCGTGGCGATGGACTTAAATAAGGTCGAGATATTCTGCTTCAACATAGCTTTGTCCCCGTCTACACGTTCTGTTGTCGTTTGCACTGTTACCAAGTTGAATCCAACTGTCGTCATTCTGCAACGTTTCGAAAACCACAGGAAACGCCAGCCAAGCTGAATTAACTCAAGTTCACGCAGTGCAAATTGCGGGCCGTTGGTGATTGAGGCGAACGGCAGACAGAACACTACCACGCCAGGCCACCGGGTGGCACGCCCAAAGCGATTAGCGCGATTAGCGATGGGCGTGGGGGACTGTGTGGCACGCCCAAAGCGATTAGCGATGGGCGTGGGAAGTGTGGCAAATGACCCTAGCGATTCACCACGCCCTTCGTACCTCAGAGCGTGCCACCCAGTTTATAGGTAGATTTCAAACTGCCC
>Ga0105048_10007629_pt1 | contig 17388 bp, 15 predicted proteins | sample MAT05_FD_78382 | JGI IMG/M metagenome (GOLD analysis project Ga0105048, IMG submission 78382) | Freshwater microbial communities from Lake Fryxell liftoff mats and glacier meltwater in Antarctica - MAT-05 | ecosystem: Environmental > Aquatic > Freshwater > Ice > Liftoff microbial mat | place...
GTTGTAATGCGGTTCATTTGACTGTTCATTGGGACGTGGTCTATACGACCGTTACGTCCACCCCCGATTGGCGCAAATACGACAATCAAATCGCGCTAGCTCAAAAATTAGGTGTAAAAGTTGCCCTACGTATCTTTTTAGGTCGAAATGAAGGGCGTATCCAAGGGTTTTGGAGAGATGAACAACGACAACGTGACCAAAAAGGTAGCCCACTGATTTCAGGCTATGCCAGCACCTATTTTACGTATGCCGATCGCCCTGCAGTCGAAAAAGCAAGAGAATTTATCAAAGAGGTTTGCGAACATTACGATAATCTTCAAAAAAAAGGAGTTATCTCTTGGGTTTCTGTATGTACTACGCCTACTCAAGAAACAGCCTACTTTGTTGATAATGAGCCAGATGGAACCCCAAAGGCTTATGACTATTCTCCTGCCATGCAGCGCGAATTTCGGGTGTGGTTGAATCGTAAATACAAAAAAATCACCCGCCTGAACATTTCATGGCAGACCGATTTCAATAGCTTCGATGAGATTACTCCACCTACATTTACCACGCGTGTTGATCAGTTATTTTGGGGAGAGTCTGGTAAAGATTGGTATGTGTTTCGTCATGCTATTTTCAAGCAATATGTAGAACAAACCACCCAAACCATTAAAAGTGTCAATCCAACTTATCGGGTTATCACGGATTTTGGATCGGTTTATGATCAGCTTAGTGCCAGAGCTGGTAGTTTGGCATTTAGAAATTTAAATCTCACCACCGATGGAGTAAAAGTCAATGATGATCCTAATTACGACCATCGGTTTGCAATGGATATACTCCGAAGCAATGTGCTTCCAGATCAATGGATTCTTAATGAGGTATTTCCACAGACTCAATACGGAGAAGTAGCCATCACCAAACAAATTGATGAAAATTTCGCACATGGAGCGAATTGGATTAGCATTGTTGTTGGAAGTAAAACAATCCTAGATTTGTCTCGACCAGCTATTCAAAAGGCAGCAAACAAGTGGTTAAAAATACCTTTTGAAGCGATAAACCCGAAAAGTTTCATGGAATATACACTCTCCAGGATATTAGAGTTTGGGTATTACAGTGGTGGCGTTTATAGCGAATGGGCAAATCGGGCTGGGCCTGCCTCCAATCGGCAGCCTGTACACCTTAAAATGGTGGAAGACCTGCTCACGGATTCACTCCAAGGAGCAATAAACCGACCGCCATTTGTCAAAAATCTACTACCAACCAAGACTGTCAAAACAAATGATCTGTTTGTTTATCGTTTAAGCGAGGCAGTTTTCATAGATTTAGATGGGGTCATTAGCTCAATCCAAGTTCAGAACTTACCTAGTTGGCTTAAGTTTCAAAATAATACATTTTCGGGAAGCCCCCCTAATAGAGGTACTTTTAAAATAATCCTCCGCGCCACCGACGACGATGGCGCCTGGGTAGAAACCAATTTTACAATTATCGCTGATAATCAAGGCCAAGCAAATCAAAATCCTATACTCAAAAAAAATATACCTGATGCGGAAGGGTTATACAAACAGGCCTTTGTCTTGCCGATTTCAGAAAGTCTTTTTTCAGACATTGATGGGTTTATAAGCCATTTAGAAATAATAGATTTACCCAACTGGGCACAATACCGTAAAGGAGAAATACGAGGTTTAGCAGATCGAGTAGGAGAGTATGTGGTAACACTGAGGGCGTATGACGATGAAGGGGCTTTTGTCACAACTACTTTTAAGATTGTTATCAAATATCCGAAGGTATTTTTTGATTTGATTCAGGCGGGAAAGCCAGGAGAGCGATTTTTGATTAAAAGAATGGGAAATAATGAAGCTTTACTTAGTTCATCTTTACCTGCTGCGCTCAATATCTATGCTTCTTGTGATGCCATTTTCGATGCATTTGATTTATCACTTATTGGCCCTTATGTGAAAATCGCCCAAACTACTTTTTCACCTTTTTCGCTTTTTGACGGAGATGATGGGTTTCCTACGGTCGCAGGTACGTACTTTTTGAAAGGCGCAGCCTATTTTCAGGAAGAGCTTATTGCCTCCGCTACTTATAAATTTGAAATAGTACCTACCAATCCAATAACCCAACAACGTGTTCCGATAGATGATTGGGCAGTATATCCCAATCCTTGTTATAATTTTGTAAATATAAAACTACCCAAAAATTCATCCTTGAAACAATATCATTTGGTAACATTGGTAGGACAAAGTATTACAATTCCTGATAAATCTATTTTTCAATCAGGAGAACTTATATCACTGAACTTGGGGCAATTAGATTTAGTGCCAGGTATGTATCTTTTGAAAGTACAAAACGAAGACAACACATGGCGTGTTTTCAAGTTGATAAAACAATAGCGAGACCATGTGGAAGGGTGGGCAAGAAAGTTTGATGCGTTTGAAAATTGTACTGGTTTGGCTTCTACTGATGCTATCCCAAGTTGGGATTACGCAAGATAATCAGCGATATGTAGGACTACAATTGCTAAATCTTGATCCGAAACCGGAGGCAGGATTGGACATTATCGAGTCTGCTATCAATTATGGGTGTAACTTGGTAGCCCTTACCATTCAGTGGGATGAAGTATATAAAACAAAAGATGGAGCACCCGACTGGCGGCAATATGATCGTCAGATAGAGTACATTGCCAAAACCAACGTTAAGATTGCGCTTCGCATAATCGTTGGGCGACTCAATTATCGCTTAGACGGGTTTTGGACAGCTAAAGAAACCATGAAAGATGATCTGGGGCGACCCTTTCAAGGGGTTTATGGCCGTACCTGTTTTAGCTTTTCACATCAGCCAACAGTAGAGCTATCCCAAAACTTCATCAATGAAGTGTGTAAGCGATATAATAATTACCAAAAACAGGGTAAAATATTATATGTATCTTTTGGAAATCTACCAACCCAAGAATTGAGTTATCCACACGATAACGACTATAAGAATACTACATATGAGGCAGGTTTTGATTACTCTGATGTTTCACTAGATGCCTTTAAGGTTTGGGCTGAGAAATACTACAAAAATATCAATAAGCTTAATTACCATTGGGGAACAAAGTTTACTTCTTTTAAAGCGATTTTTCCTCCAAGAACGGCTTATGATCCTTATCCAGCCTATCTCAAAAAATCGGGTAAGGATTGGTATTTATTCCTCCATTCACAACTGAAGGATTACATTGACCAAACCACCAATGGAATTAAACTCATCAATCCTGACTACAAGATCGTCAATGAATATGGTACAGTAACTGACAGATTTTCGGCCATGTTGACAACCTTTGCTTTTAAAGACTTAGACCAAAAGGCAGATGGAACAAAAGTTCATAATGACCCTAATTATAACCACCGTTGGGTAACGGACGTCGTGCGTTCCAATAGTCCCAATAGATGGACTTTAAACGAAGTGTTTTATGCTAGGCACACCCCAACGGATTTATTGTTGCGTCAGTTTGACGAGTGTTTTGAGCATGGCTGCAAGGTGGTGACTTTTGTGGTGAGCGTACCCGAAGAAAATACGATGAAAATATTGCAATTGGCTGCTAATAAATGGATTAACAAGCCGCTTTCAAAAATAGTGACACCGCTCAATATTTCATATACACTTACAGAAGCATTAGATTCATCACTGAAAAACGTTGAAAAAAGATGGGTTGCTAAAGTGGGAGCTTCGCCGCAGCCTGTCCAAGTAGAACTGATTCAAGATTTGTTGTCAGAAGATTATTGGAAACCCATAGCTGTTAATATTTACCCAGTAGTTATCAACCCAATTATAGACAGAGCCAGCAAACCCCGTAAAAAGTTTACCTATACCTTACCCAAAGATATTTTTTCTGACCCTGATGGTGAAATCGTAAGCATAGAAGTCATTGAGAAACCTACGTGGTTGAGTTTTGATTCAGGCGTATTGTCAGGAACTGTTTCCGACCAGTTGGGCAATAATAAAATCACGCTTCGCGCTACCGACAATGAGGGGGCTATCGTGCAAACCAGTTTTCTCATGAAGGTAGTCGATATCAATGTCAAACCTGTGGTCAAGCGGCCTATTCCTAATTTTGAGTCCTACTTGGAGGAACTTATATATTACCAATTTCAAGGAGACCATTTCGACGACCCTGATGGCGTGGTTGTGCGTGTGCAAGCGAGTGGCTTACGCTCTTGGATGACTTATACGCCTAAAGAGTTTTTGGCTTTCCCACGAGAACAGGGGACTTTTACAATAATATTACGGGCCTATGACGACGATAGTGCCTTTGTTGAAACAAGCTTTAAGGTAAAGGTTCTCAACCGTCCACCTGTCGTTAAACAGCTTTTACCTGAAAAAGTAATTGCACAAAATAAAGCCTTTCGGTTTAAAATTCCTGTCAATTATTTTAACGACCCTGATGGAGAGATTACCAAAATAAAAGCGACAAACTTGCCTGCTTGGCTTACTTTTGATGGTACAGAATTAAAAGGCACACCTGCTGACTTGGGTACTTATCGGTTGGGTATTCGGGTTTTTGATAACGGAGGCGATTCGGTCGAAACCCCCATGGTGATTGTGGTGGACACAAGAGGTAACCTCAATTCGCCGCCTGTATTGAGGTTTAAGATACCAGACAAACAATTATTTGTTACCCAGCGATTTTCTTTCAAAATCCCCGATTCCCTGTTTTATGATACCAACGGCTATATAGATAGAGTTGTGGTTCTTTCTTTGCCTTCATGGCTTACTTTCAAAAACAATGAGGTGGCAGGCTTGGCTACACAAGCAGGAATTTATACCGTTACTATCAGGGCAGTTGATGATGACGAAACCGCAACGACGACAACCTTCAATGTCGTAGTCCGCTACGCCGACCTCAATTTTCAGTTGATTCAGGCAGGAAAGGCAGGAACACGCCAACTGATAGGCCCACTGCGTGATGGTGATTTGCTTTTAGAAGCCAACCTTCCCGAACGAATCACCATCTATGCCGATTGTGAAGCTCCTGTTCAAAAAGTTGTATTCAAATTGAGTGGACCTTTTCAAAAAACACGAATTGTCGAACGCTTTCCTTTTGCCTTTTTTGATGAAGAAACAGGCTTTGTTCCGATTGCTGGTAGCTACACACTAGAGGCGACTGCTTTCAATGATTCCGTAAAAGTCAGTGCTTCTCAAATTCGATTTAAGGTTAATGCCAGCCAACTATTGGCTGATTGGCAAGTGTATCCAAATCCCTTCAGCGAAGTTTGTAACCTCAAACTACCTGATGATACTGATAAAAATAACTTAATATTCAGGTTGGTAAGTGTGTCAGGGCAGACAATTAGCATATCTCCAAGCCAAGTTTTGATAGTTGACAAAGTAGCTTATATAGATTTATCCAGCATCCAAACCCCTACGGGTACTTATTTATTAAAGGTATTCCGACAGGATGCATTGCTAAAAGTCATTAAAGTAGTAAAGAATTGAATATTTTCCACTCTAAAAAAAGTTTGGCACATTAATTGTCGTTGTCATGTTTGGATAACTAATAAGCCAATAGTATGATAATTAGATACGCCCGATTAGGACTGTTTATTTTGTTTTTGGTACTTGCAAAAAGTACTATTTTTGCACAGATAGTAGATTGCAGTTTGACAAAATGTGCTCCTATAGTGCTAAAAATAGTGAAGGATGATGGTAAAACAGCCATTGTGAAGCCCATTGTTACTACGCCACTCCCCAATCCTATACTAAATATTCAAGAAGGGCAGTATCCTTTTGGAACTGAAATAACCTTCACTATTCCAACTGGTCTAAATACTCAAGCCAATGCGTCGGGTTCTATGGTGATTCAGTATAAATGGGATTACGAAACAGATTGGACAACGAGCACTAAGACTATCTTAAAAAACTCAGGTGTGTTGTATGTTAGGGCTCAAGCAGCTGATATTTCTTCAGAAATAAAAAAATATAATTTTAATCTATTTTATACCCGGGTCACACTTGTTGGAAACAGTATGACACAACATTTTGAGTTCCCCCAAATTGGTTGGAATGGGAGGTGGGGTATGGCTGCGTCCGCTGTTGATAAAGACTACAAAGCGATTTTGGAAAGATATTTAAACGCTATAAGACCAAACACTGCCTTTAATATAGTTCCGACAGGACTCATCGAAAAAGATTTTAACAATTTTGATTTCGATTTATTCAATAATAACTATGGGGGGCTTTATAAAGACAGTGATTTGATTGTCATACGCTTGGGCGAAAATAATCTAGACGGGCAATTGCCCAGCAGTCAGTACAAAGCTATCATGGAACGATATATAAAGCTAATTAGAAACAATCCTAAGGCGCGTGTAGTTATCACGAGCACTTTTTGGAAAGGATTTCCGAATACAAATAAAGTCCTCAAGGAAATTGCTGATGAAAATGGGTATGACTGGGTAAGTTTGGAAGTAATTGGCAAAGACGACAGCAATTACGCTTATGGATTATTTACTGACCCTGGCGTTGCCTATCACCCTGGCGATAAGGGAATGAAAGCCATAGCCGATTTAATTTATGCAAAGATTAAATAAACTTAGCCCAATATCTTTTACTTTTGTGTAAAAGATATTGGGCTAAGTGCAGGAAATAAATAACTTTCATCTCTTAAGATTTATCGCGGCCTCTATGGTAGTGGTAGGCCACAGATATCCTTTGACAAGCCAGCCAGATGCCATTGAACATTGGAGTTTAGGGCTTTTTCCAACTGGCCACATCGCAGTATGCATATTTTTTGTGATTAGTGGCTACTGCGTAACTCAAAGTGAGATTCATACGTCTTCCGTATTTTCTTATATCATGAAGAGAACCTTGAGGATTTTTCCAGGGCTTTTTTTTGCACTGCTTTTTACTGCCTTTGTAGTGGGGCCAGTAGTAACATCTCTTACCGTAGCCGATTATTTTCTTACTCCTCAAACCTATTATTTCTTCGATTATCTCAAACTTTATCCTCCTTATCATACCACCTTGCCGGGGGTTTTTATGCAGAATCCCTACAAAGAGGCAAACGCATCATTGTGGACGTTAGCCTATGAATTTACAATGTACTTATGGGTAATTATTGCCATCTTTTTGTTCAAATCAAGTTGGAGATGGTTTATTCTCATCTTCTCGTTCTTCTTTTTTTTCTTTTGCTTTTTTTACGAAAAATTTTTGGGCAATATTTTTGTCCCATTTATTCATTTAGATTTGTTTCATCTGGTAGACTTTGGAATGTACTTTGTTTTAGGGATGTTGGCATATATTTATAGGCATTCATTCCACTTCTATTGGTGGGGAGTATTAGTAGCTTTGTTGGTATGGATGGGGGCTTACTTGGCTGCAACAACGGGGTATATTCCTTTGGCGGCTATTGCTTGGGTTCGATATTTCAGTATTACCTACATCATACTGTACCTTGCTTTTTTAAAAGGGACTGCTAATAAATTTGGCAACTTTGGAGACTATTCCTATGGCATATATATTTATGCGTATCCTATTCAGCAATCAATCGTAGCTTTGCTGGGCAAAGATTTGCCAACCTATCAGCACGTTTTTTTAGCGTTTGTCTTTATTCTACCATTGTCATGGATGTCTTGGCATTACATAGAAAAGCCCGCCATAAAACTAAAAGCCCTATTTCACTAATTGCCTTTGAGGCTTAAACTATATCACTAAGTTCATATGACGAAACGTTCCCAATACATCAAATTCATACTTTTAATAGGTTTGTTATACGGCTGCAAGACCAACTCTTCCTCTGAACAAACCTCCGAGTATGAAACAGGGACAATATTGGTCAAAACACCTGTATTCATCGGTGATTCGGCCTTTATTTTTGTGGATAAACAGGTGAAATTTGGGCCACGCGTCCCAAATTCAATGGCCCATACCCGCTGTGGAGATTATTTGGTGGCCGAACTAAAACGCTTGGGATGCAGTGTAGTCGAACAAAAATTTGTCGCCACTAGCTATGATGGAAGCAAACTCAATGCGCGAAATATCATTGGCAGTATTAATCCGCAAGCAGTGAAGCGTATTCTATTGGCATCTCATTGGGATAGCCGCCCCATAGCGGACGAAGACCCTACCAACAAAAAAGGAGCGATAGCGGGTGCCAACGATGGTGCAAGCGGGGTAGGCGTATTGCTTGAATTGGCACGAAGTATCCAACAATCAACCTTAAAACCCACGGTGGGCATAGATTTAATTTTTTTTGATGTGGAAGATGGTGGAAACGCAGCCTTGGCCAAAGATAAATTTAGCGGTTTTTGCTTGGGTTCGCAATACTGGGCAGCCAACAAGCATATACCCAATTATTCGGCTTATTATGGGGTATTGCTAGATATGGTGGGAGCCAAAGGTGCGACATTTCCGAAAGAGTCTTTTTCGATGCAGTATGCCAACGAAGTGACTCGTTCTATTTGGAATATGGCGAGCCAACTGGGTTATAGTGCCTATTTTGTTGATCAAGAAGGAGGGGGGATTACCGACGACCACTTACCCGTCAATGAAACCGCTAAAATTCCCATGATTGATATTATTCATTTGCAAATGAATAACCCCAAAAAAACTTTTTTTGAAGACTGGCATACCCATGAGGATGATATGCGCAATATTGACCCCAACACACTCAAAGCCGTAGGGCAAACGCTAATGCAAGCGTTGTACCAAGAAAGTTTGTAAATTTGTAGCCATTTATTAAGAGTAGCATGAAAATTAAACATAAAAAACCCGTTTCTCGGTTTCTCGGTTTCTCCTTTTTCCTTTTTCCTTTTCTCCTTTTTTCGTGCTCTGCTGCTCCCGACAAAATCGGAAGTTTAGATTTGGTGAAGTGGCGCAGCGACCGAGGGGGGTGCAATGATGTGAGAAAATCGTTAGAAAATGATTTTAGAAAAATTGAAAAAGATATTTTGGGGAAACATATTGATGAAGTGGGACAGTTGTTGGGCCGCCCAGACATACATCAATTGGGAGGGCGTGACCGAAAATATTATGTATATTTTTTGGAAAAAGGCCCCCACTGCAATGATATAAAGGAGAAATCAGCCGCCCAAAAAGTGATTTTGCGATTCAACTCCGTAGGATTATTGGCCGAAATTAATTTTCAGGCGCGACCTTTGTGAGAAAAGACCACAATAAGTAAGGATTACCTTTTGACTAAGAAATCAATTCAGCATCAGATGTATTATAAAATTAGTTTTGGACTCATTATTGCTTTTTTTGTGGTATTCAAGACAAAAGCCCAACATCTTCGTCATAAAGGGACATTGGGGGTTGAATGTATTGAGGCTTCAGATTCATTGCTGAATACCCAAAAATACCCTCATTCATTCGGATTGTTGGTGAAATCAGTGATGCCTAACTTTACGTCTTCCCAAATGGGTATCGAACCCAACGATGTAATAGTCGCTATCAACGACATTGATTCGCTCGATTTGTTAGATTTTAAAAAAATAGAACGACAACTCAGCGAAAAAGAACCCATCTCTATCACTTATTTAAGAGGTAGAAAAAAGAACCGTGTTGTAGGTCAAGTTTTAGCCAATCGGCAGGAGTCATCATTGGGAGAAGTTGTTTATGGGGAGGTGGCCTACCAGCAAGGTTACTTACGTACGATTGTTCATAAACCCCGTGGTGCAGCACGATTTCCCGCGGTGTTTTATTTGCAAAGTTACGATTGCAGCTCAATAGACTTTGCGCAAGATTCGTTATCGCCCATCAAAAAAATGATAGATGGCTGGGTAAAAGCAGGTTATGCTGTTCTTCGGGTAGAAAAATCAGGTGTTGGTGAAAGTGAGGGTGCGAAGGATTGCCGTCTTCTCAACTATGAAGAAGAACTCTTAGCCTTTCAGAATGCCTTTGCTTCCTTCAAAAAACTACCTTTTATAGACAGTACCCAAGTTTTTTTGTTTGGACATTCGTTGGGAGGAATTGCTGCCCCCTTGATGGTGGCGAAGGAGAAATTTAAGCCGAGAGGCATTGTGGTTTATGGTACGGTTATAAAGCCTTGGTTTGAACACACGATAGATGTATTTCGTAAACAGCCCTTGTTATACAAACAATCGCTTCAAATAGCCGAAGTAAATACACGCATGATGACTCCCTTGCTATACGAGTGGCTTGTGCAGGGTCGAAGCGCCAGTGATTTGCTAACTGTCCCCGACTTTGAAGCGATTCTAACTTCAAAAGAAAACCCACTTTCCTTTCAAAAAGGAACTTTTTTTGGACGTTCTTCTACTTTCTTTTCTCAGCTAAACCGTCAAAACGTACTCCAAGCATGGGCGCGGGCTGCAGTACCCACTTTGGCCATTTATGGCGAATTTGACAGTCAGGCTCTCAATCCCGAAGCGGCGCAGAGTATCGCGCAGGTTGTAAATGAAGTACGCCCAGGCAAAGGAACGTATAAACTATTGAAAGGAACGGATCACTCCATGGTAAAGGTTGCCTCTTTTGACGAATATCAACAACTCAGAACCACGGGAAAATACCAGCAACATAGCTATCAGTATTTCAATCCTGAGATAATCGAACTAACGGTCAATTGGATGAAACAACAGTAAAGTCGCCCAAAAAAGCAAGATTGGAAATGAACTACTCCGATATAACACTCCCAGAGTTAGAGCAAATTATAGTCAGCAAAAAGGCTATTGTCGTAGATGTGCGTGAACCTTGGGAGTTTGAAGAGTTTAATATTGGTGGTCTCAATATTCCCTTAGCAGATATTAGAGAACGTCGAGTTGAACTCATGCTTTTTCAGCAGGTTGTCGTGGTATGTACCAATGGCACACGCTCACGGGTGGCAGCCAAAGATTATTGTCGCGCTGAAGCGTTCAGCGAAAAACAAATTTATCATCTCAAAGGAGGTATTCTAGAAGTGGAAGACCTGATTTAGTCTTCTACTCTAAACACCCCATCAAATACCTTGACAGCGGGACCTATTAGATAAATACTGTCAAATGACCCATCGGAATGTGCTAAAAAAGAAACCCGAAGGCTTCCTCCTTTGGTTTTTACATTGATAGGTTCGGCCATATCCAATCGCTGATAGGCCATTAAAGCACAAGCCGTTACGCCAGTACCGCAAGAATACGTCTCGTCTTCCACGCCGCGTTCATAGGTTCGGACATAAATAGATTGAGGGTCAAGTACCTGGACGAAATTGACGTTGGTGCCGCCTTGTGGTCTATAGCTATCGCCATATCGAATCTGCTCTCCGATGCCTACTACGTCGGTATCTTCGATATCTTCTACAAAAGTTACATAATGAGGCGATCCTGTATTGAGAAAGTAGTCGTCACCATCAAGCAAGCTTCCCGAAACATTACTCATATTTAGAAAAATCTCATCTTCGCAAGCGGCGGCTTTATGTACACCGTCCACAGCCAGAAAATTTGTATTTTCTTCAAAAATGCCCAAATCTTGCGCAAAACGCACGGTACATCGTCCTCCATTCCCACACATACTCCCTTCACGTCCATCTGCATTGAAATAAATCATTTGGAAATCGAATCCTTCTACGTTTCGCAATAGAATCAGCCCATCAGCACCGATGCCAAAACGGCGATGACAAAGGAGTTCGATAAACGGCTGACTGACAGGAAACTGTGCTGTTCGGTCGTCTATCATAATAAAGTCATTACCAGTTCCTTGGTATTTAGAAAATATGATGGAAATGCTATTCATGGAATTTTTATTATGGAAATCTATATCAATCACTTTATACAAAAAAAGCTGCCTTTAAAGACAGCTTTTTTATGACTACTCGGGCAAAAGAATTATTTCTTCTTCTCTTTAACACGAGCAGCTTTACCTTGTTTTCCACGAAGATAAAACAAACGTGCACGGCGTACTTTACCACGACGTACTACTTCGATTTTTTCGATGCTTGGTGATAAAATAGGAATGATACGTTCTACACCCACACCGTTTGAAATTTTACGAACCGTGAAAGTCTCGCCATTGCCACCAAAATTACGGCGTTGGATAACGGTACCAGTAAAAACCTGCACGCGCTCTTTGGTACCTTCCACGATTTTGAGGTGAACGTTGATGGTATCGCCTGCACTGAATTCTGGCATCCGATCGCGGCGGACAGCATATTCGGCATCTACCAACTTGATTAACTCATTAGTCATTGTATTAAGTTAAATTAGGGCTTTTCCCAGCGGACGATTATCCAACCGTCATTCAAAAAAGCGAGTTATCAAAAAATGTCCGCAAAAGTAGGCTTTTATGAACATAAATACAACTAATGAGGTAATTAAATCACTACTTGAGCAACTATTTTTTGGCTGGAGGGCTAATCATAATATGCGCTCTATGCGTGCCAGGATCCATAATCCATGGAGCTCCTGGTACTATTTCTTTTAGTGGCAGTCCCGTAGATTCGGCAGTAGCCCAAGGAATATAAACAACATATCGGTAATTGGCCTTTTCAATACTCTCACCACTTAATACGTGAAGGGTAGAAGGGTTTTTGGGCATTTTAAGCTTGCGTGACTTCGCTTCTTTTTCTCGTATGTCAAAAATTTCTTTGAACGTTTTATTTTGTTTTTGAAGTACGCGACCTCTTTCCATAAACGGCTCTAAGTCAGTATTATAGCATGACACGCTGAAACCCTTTTTATTGGGGTCATCTGCCAAACAAATAAATCCATTTCCTCCTTTCTGTAATTCAACCATTTCGCCTTCGGCATTGTAGCCAAGTACTTTTACATTTATTCGACTTTCCTCTGGCAGAGCACTGACTGCTTGTTGAATCTGAACTTCAGCACTAGGGGTTTGCGCTTCAACTATTTTTGTAGCCAAACCTAACACCAATAGGACACAAATTGACTTGTTCATTGTAGTAAGGGGTTTTAAAATGTTCTTGATAAGAATGTAAATATAGAAAATATAGGTTAAAAATACCTAAAAAGTAGTTTTGAAACAACAAAAGCCGCTAGAAAGCGGCCTTTGTTGCTAATAATGTGTAGATGGAATTACTTGTCGCCGATTCTTTGCAACTGGCTAGAAGCTTTAACCTCTGTTTTATGGGTAGCAGGAGCGACCGTAGTTGTATTTGCTACTGTAGTGGTTTCCTTAATAAGATTGGGCATTTCTATTTTTTCATCTAAAATGGGAAGCATCGAGATCAGGTGTTGGTCATAGGCAGAGAAAACAAGCACAGGTGAGGTATATATGTCTTGTGTTGGCAGAGAACCCAAAAGCTGCTCTGTTATTTGGGCTTTGGTACGTGTGCTTTTTCCGTCTTGTGCTTCTACAACATGTCCAAGTGATAATACTGTTAAAGCGGCGGTGATCATGAAAGTTTTCATAGTGATATGCTTTTTAAATTTACTTTTTTTAATTGTTTATTGACTGTTGTTGTTACAGGTATGTTTCTTTTTTTTCTTATGACGCTGCAAATGTGCATCAGGAAATAGTAATCAAGAAATGAAAAGGGATGGAAGGATTATTTTTGATGATGAATGGTAGAGTAAAATTTCATTAAACAGAATATAATTCTGTTTAATGAAAAAAAATTCATACAAAATAAAAATAGTAATATGATTAATAAATAAAATCACATTGATCTCGGAATATTATTCTGTTCGAATAATATAGTTTTTTCAATATTATACCTTGAAAAAGTCTATTTTTATTTTCGATATGAATAAATAAAGAGAAAATATTGTTTTTGCGATACTTATCGTTATTTTCACCGTCTTAAATCAAATTGCTTCTTTTTTCATTCAACCCCCCCTTACCTCTATGTCTTCAGGTATAAAAACGCTTGCTTGGCTTCTGCTTATCGGTTGGATAGGTGGGTCCACCTATTGGCACGTTTGTCAAATCAAACAGTTGTGTGATGGCCCTTTGGGTTCAACCACAATGTCAGCCTATACGATTCCTCCTCTTCATATTATGGATGGGGATAACCTTCACTTGATGTCTGCTATGAACTTTGGCTTTAAAAAGTCAGTTCCTGATCCCAATTTTGCCAACGTGAAGAAAGAACTTGATTCTCTAGCCGCTTATCTAAAAAGCAAACCCGACCGTAAGTTGATATTGACGGGACTGTATTCTTCCGTTGAGCAAAACACCACCTCGTTTGATGATCTGGGTTTAGCGCGTGCAGATGCGATGAAGCAGTACCTCATTCAAGCGGGTGCACCTGCTGGTCAATTAGCTACTGCCAGTAAAATGCTGGATTTGTCCTTTAGCCCCGACGATTCGACACATGGGATGGAATTTGGGTTTGATAGCCTGATGATTCCTAAAACAGAAGAGGCGCTTGCTGCCGCTGAAAAATACGAGGGATTATTTAAACCTTTGGATCTTTATTTTAAGACGGCGAGTGCTGATTATATTAAAACAACCGATAATCAGAAGTTTTTGGAGGAAGCTAAAAAATATTTGGCTGCCAATAAAGATAAGAAGCTACTTCTTACAGGACATACCGATAGCGAAGGTGCGGATGATGAAAATAGGGTGCTCTCCGAAAAACGAGCGCAGGGCGTAAAAGAAGCATTGGTAAAATATGGCATGATGGCTAGCCAAATAGCAACAGATGCCAAAGGGGAAACGCAACCTGAGGCCAGCAATGATACGCCCGAAGGCCGCAAAGCAAACCGCAGGGTAAGTATTGTGGTTCAATAATAACTCAAACATTCACTCATACAAAACATTATCTATATGTACGGACATTTTAATCCATTAGAATTGGGCGGTGCTTGGTGGCAACACATTTTGATGCTCGTCGCTTCGGCTGTGTTGGGATATATCATCGGTTACTTGACCCGCAAAAGTGAAGTCGAAAACCTGGAAGCCGAATTGGCTAGTCTGGATGCTTCGGTAGATGATTGCTTAAAAAGCAAAAAAATGGTGGTAGTCACAGCGCCGATAGTACCTGCCATGATTGCCGTTCCTGAACCAGTCGTGCCCGACGATTTAAAAATAGTAGAAGGTATAGGCCCTAAAATTGAGCAACTCCTGAACAAGGAAGGAATATTGACTTTTGGGCAACTGGCTGCAACCTCCTCTGACCGAATTAAAGAGATATTACTAGCAGCAGGTACACGTTTTCAAATGCACGACCCAGGTACTTGGCCGCAGCAATCTGCTTTGGCACGCGATGGTAAATGGGATGAGCTACAAGCATGGCAAGACGAACTTAGCAAAGGACGTGAAGAATAATGGTATTACCTTAAAACAAACACATTATCATGATAATATTACAAGTAACTCCAGCAAGTCAAAATTTTTGGATTGCAGGTATCGAAGCAATCGCGTTACTGGCATTGGCTGCTTATATTGGCTGGTGGATTGCTCGCCGCACGTTTGCTTTACAAATAGAGGGACTTCAAGCGGACATACGGGCACGCAGGGTAGATTTTGATGATTGTAAAAAAACAATCATTGTGACAGCACCAAGCGTTGCAGTACCCGTGATAGGCTTGGCAGCAACGCCTGTTGCACCTGTTGTTCCAGATGATTTAAAAATAGTAGAAGGTATTGGCCCCAAAATTGAAGGATTGCTCAATGACGAGGATATATTAACTTTTGTCCAATTGGCGGCCACTACGTCTGAACGGATCAAGGAAATATTGGAGGCGGCGGGGCCACGTTTTCAAATGCACGACCCTGGTACTTGGCCGCAACAGGCAGCATTGGCCCGTGATGAAAAATGGGACGAGCTGAAAGCATGGCAAGATGAATTGAACAAAGGTCGTTTGGAGTAATTTCCTAAATGCCTTTAAAACCAACAAAGCCCCACAGTCTGTGGGGCTTTGTTGGTTTTAAAGTACCTATTAGAAACGTAATTGTTTGAAAATCAAGCCGACAGCCAATTGCCGACAGTTTTCTTGTTTATTCAAAAAACGGCACGCCTTTAGGAGCATATTTACGCATACCTTCTTCGTTGATTTCTACACCAATACCAGGTTTTTCGGATAGGGGAATAAAACCATCTTTGACCATGGGGCCATCGAAGGTGACGATTTCTTTAAACATAGGGTCTTCGTTAAAGTAAATCTGCCATTCCAGAATCAAGAAATTGGGCACACTGGCACACACATGGGAAGAGGCCATCGCACCCAAATAAGAAGCCACCATGTGTGGCGCAAAAGGCACATAATAGAGATTGGCCAGATTGGCAATGCGTTGTCCTTCTCCAAGTCCACCCGCTTTTTGGAGGTCGGGCATGATAATATCTACTGCGCCGATTTCTAATAATTTCCGAAAGCCATGTGCCAAGTAATGGTTCTCACCCGCACAAATCGGTGTTTGGGTCGAATCTCTTACTATTTTATAAGCTTCGGGGTTTTCAGCGGGGAATGGTTCTTCCAAAAACAACAGCTTCAAAGGTTCCATCATCTTGGCAACGCGCTTACCAGTAGTGGTATCGTACCGACCGTGCATGTCAACGCAAATATCAACTTTGGGGCCTACTGCCTCACGTACCGCTGCGATTTGATTGTACATCCGCTCTAGTTCCATGTTGGACGCTGTCCAATTGTATTGATCATATTTATTAGGATCATCGCGTTCGTCAATGTCAAATTTTACCGCATTAAAACCTAAGTTCACCGCATTTTTGGCTGCTTTGGCAAAGTCTGCGGGTTGCGGATGTCTGTCACGATAGGCGGCTGTATCGCAATATACCCTGATTTTGTCCCTGAATTTTCCCCCAAGTAGCTGATAAACAGGGATGCCAAGGGCTTTGCCTGTCAAATCCCAAAGGGCTGTTTCTACGGCGGTAAGTACAGCTACATACATGCCTGCTTGTGCGCCTTCAAAAAAACCAGAACGGCGTAAATCTTCAAAAAGACGGTGGGGGTTTAAGGGGCTTTTACCTTTGATACGTTCCCCCATTATTTTCACTAGGTGATAAGTGCCTGGCGTAGCGTCAACTCCTTCGCCACAACCGTGAATACCTTGGTTGGTATAAATCTTGACAAATAAGCTATGTCCGCCTCTGATGTACCCACATTTGATGTCGGTGATTTTCAAATCCGAAGGCGCGGAGGATTGAGGTGTATTTTGAATGGCGGTTTCGAGTCCTTGCCCAAAACTACTAAATGTTGAAAGCCCTAGTGCCGTTGAAATGGCACTTTTGGTGAGAAAATTGCGGCGTGAGGTCATGGTTTAAGTTGGTAGGTGGAAAAGTATAATAAGTGGAAAAGTTGGTAAGTATGAAAAAAGCCGAAAGCCGATTGCCGAAAGCCCTTTACCAGGTTCTCTTTTTTAAATATTCTTGTACTTGTTCTTTGGGAACGGGGAGCTCGCTGATATGATCGTTGAGCCATTTCGAGAAATCCTTTTCAATTTCGTCCGACCAGCGGTTGTCAATCTGTCCTGCGGTATATTTTTGCTGACGCAGGCGCTCGTGGCCAAACATATCGCGTA
>Ga0105048_10007630_pt1 | contig 17385 bp, 18 predicted proteins | sample MAT05_FD_78382 | JGI IMG/M metagenome (GOLD analysis project Ga0105048, IMG submission 78382) | Freshwater microbial communities from Lake Fryxell liftoff mats and glacier meltwater in Antarctica - MAT-05 | ecosystem: Environmental > Aquatic > Freshwater > Ice > Liftoff microbial mat | place...
CTGGGTGTCGGGGCATTTGATCCAGTCCTGGAAAGGCGACGCCCGCCGGGTTGATGCGTTCCGGCCCGATCCTGCCCTGCCCGCCAGCTGGTATGCCGCCCGCACCGGCGATTACACAAATACGGGCTTTGACCGGGGCCACCTCTGCCCCTCCGACGACCGTGACGCCAACGCCAGCGACAATGCCGCCACGTTTCTCCTTACCAACATCGTGCCACAAGCCCCGCGCCACAACCGCGAAGTCTGGAAAAACCTCGAAGAATATGAGCGAACACTCATTAGCGACGGTAGTGACGTATATATCATTGCCGGAACCAGCGGCACGGGCGGTACCGGACAGAATGGATACGCCACCAGTCTCGCTACCGGTAAACTAACCGTTCCGGCCACGCTTTATAAGATTATTGTGGTGGTACCGCCCGGTTCCGGCAACACGTTCCAGCTTACGCCCAACACCCGAATCATTGCCGTAAACATCCCAAATGCACAAACGGCAGCCGATAAACCCTGGCGGGCGTATCTGACCACCGTCGATGCGCTGGAACAGCTAACTGGGTATGATTTCCTGTCGAACGTGCCCCCCGATATTCAGCAGCTCATTGAGTCGCGGGTGGATGGCAATAATTCCTGAGTTATGCCATTACGGCTTCGGCAGGTACGGTTTGCCGGAAGGGAATACGCCGGGTACGGTGGCGGAGCAGGGCTTCGGCATCGGCCTGATTGGCAAAGGTGGTGCCGTCGAGGTTAACCATACTGGCGGCTAAGCGGTCGTATCGGCCCTGCATGAGCAGGGAGAAGACTTGCAGAAAATCCAGCCCGTCGAAGACGACCGCCCGGTTCTGGGCGTATTTGTCAATGGTTTTCTGGAAAAATGTAGGGTGTTCGGTCCAGTGCATGGCGGGCCGAATATGGTGGCTGATGTGGTAGCCATCGTTCCAGCATTTCTTGTTGTACTTGACGTTGATGCAGGTAATGCTGTTCTTATAGGCATTGCCGGGGTCTTCGGTATCGACAAAGGCATGCTGTGTCCAGTTGCCGAGCATGGCAACCAGGCGGTAAATCACCATCGGAAGCAGGAACGCCAGCACCGTGGCGGGCCAGTTGATAAACAGCAGTACTACGCAAACCGCGAAGGAGATGATTTCGCCAACAAACGCCCGCTGGGCCAGTTTTGGCCGGTTTTTCATGCGCAGATAGCCCAGCAGGTCATACACACCCCGCACAAAGAACTGCCCGAAGTAAGCCAGAAAACTCCGAAAGCTATCGCGCTGAAACGTCATGGTACTGCTATGATCGTCTTCGAGGTTGTTTTCGGGGTGGTGCATCCCGATGTGGTGACTGTAGTACGTTTCGGGCGTGTGGCCAAAGAACGGAGCCAGCACCCACGGAATATACTTATTCATCCAGTCGTATTCGGGCTTGAAAAACTGCCGGTGACTGGTGCAGTGCAGCATCAGCCCAAACGGCCCTTTGAACATAAGATTACTGATGTACAGATGCACCCCTGCGGCTGCCCACCACCAGCCACTGAACAGGGGCAGGAAGAACAGCGATATCGCCAAAGGCAACAGCGTAAACGTGATTTTCAGGGAGAGATAAATGAACGGCAGGTCGCGTTCATCTTTGATATACCGGAGAAAAAAGCGGTCGATTTGATTGTAGGAACGGCCCATAAAGACCGGATCATTGATAACGCCCAGGGTTTTCATGCAGAATAATTCGGGGTACAAACGTTACGGTAAAAAAACAGCCGGGTGGTTTTAACTGAATCAGGAGTCATGACAATGGCCCGGACGTTTGTACAATAATAACAAAAAAAATGGCAAATAAATGGGCTATTGTCTTATTCCAGCCATTCGCCTGTGAGTACGATTTTATAGAAGCTGTTTGAGTTAGCCACACCATACCGTTTAATAAACAATACTTATCCTATCTAATCAAGTACATGTGATTAGTATCAATATATGTAGTGTATGTAAAAAAAATAACGGTGAATTGGCACCGACTCTGGCTATAATTAAATGAAAGATACGGGTTTACCCTTAGTTTTGTCATAACAGATGGTCTGTTAAAATAACCAAAAATTTTGTATGAAAAATAGTCTCCTCTCGTATGTTACGCTTCTCTTATGTTTGTCGTTCGGCGTTACCAAAGCTCAGCAAACAGCCGCTGATTTTTTTAATGAAGGCATTACAAAAAGTAACACCAAAGATTACCCCGGTGCGTTGCAGGCGTTTACGACCTCCATTATTCTGAACCCCGAAAACGCAGCCAGTTATTACAACCGCGCCCTGACCAAAAGCAGCCTTAACGATCTGCTGGGGGCCAATCTGGACCTCGACCGGGCCATTGACCTAAACCCCGGCGATGCCAATGCCTACCTGTACCGGGGCATTAACCGCACCAAACAGGAAGACCTGCGCGGAGCCATGCAGGATTTTAACCGGGCCATCGAACTTAGCCCCAACGATGCCCTGCTGTATTATCAGCGTGGGCAATGCCGGTTACGCAGTGGATACACCAAGAGTGCCCTCGGTGATTTCAATAAAGCCATTACTCTGGCGCCCACCGATGCCAATATTCTGACCGCACGGGCAGACTGTGAAATGCAGTTGGCCGACTATAAAAGCGCCATGGCTGATTACGGCAAAGCACTCGAAAAATCGCCCAACAGAACTCAGGCCATTGCCGGTCGTGGCTACGCCCGCTTTAAATTAGACGATCCCAAAGGAGCTATCATTGACTTTAACCGGGCTATCGAACTCAGTAAAGACGATGCCGAATTGTACTACCGGCGCGGCCTGATCAAAACCCGGCTGGGCGAGTACGCCAACGCTGTTATCGACTTCGACAAAACCATCTCACTCGTTCCCGATCATTACAAAGCGTTTTTTACACGCGGGTTCTGCAAAAGCCGATTAGACAACAGCAAGCAGGCCATTGTTGATATCGACAAATCTATCGATATGGGCAGTACCAAAAACCAGAGTAAAGCCTACTACAGTGACTTTATCACGACTAACACCCTTGAACTACTGAGTTCAGTAATACAAAACCGCTACCGGGTAACGGAACTTACCGACGACCGGGCCGATGCCTATTTAGTGCGAGGAATTCTACGCAATGCAGCGGGCGATACCAAGCTGGCGTTGCAGGACCTAAACCGGGCGGTAGAACTCAGCCCAACCAACGCCGAGGTCTATTTTGTGCGGGGTATTATCCGCTCGTCAATGGGCGATCAGAAAGGCGCGATTATCGACTGCAACAGCACGATCAAATTAAATGCGCGTCAGGCTGAAGCGTATTTCCTGCGTGGCGTTATCCGCTATGACCTCGGCGATGACCAGGCCTGTGCCGACCTGAGCCGGGCCGGCGAACTGGGCTATATGCAGTCGTATAAAGTCATCTCGGAGCGGTGCAACGGTCAGCGGGCAACGGCCAGCCGTTGATAAAAGGCATAAGGTAGGGTGCAACTGACGCGTAATTATTTCACGTCAGCTACACCCTACCCCTTTTTACTCCCCTTTCATAACTTTTAAGACAATAAGTGCCAGCCCTACGCCAAGTAGTGTTCCAATGGCATCGGCAAGAGCATCGTAGAGATCGTAGGAGCGGTGCAGGAAGGTAGCCAAACCCTGAATTACTTCAATGCCATAGCCGTAGGCAGTACCCACGCCAACAACCCACCAGGTAGAGCGGCCCGCTATCCGCCAGAGGAAACCGAACAGAGCAAAAATGGCAAAGTGCAACCACTTATCTTTATTTGTCAGGTCGGGCAGGCCATTGCTGGGTAGGAAACAGCCGATGAAAATGGCAACGGTCCAGCCGATAGCAGCATAGACTAAAAGACGCGATTGATTCAGCACAGAGGTCAACGCTTCAGGCGGTTTACGGTTAGCAGCAGAAAAAATAAAACCAGGCTCAGCAGGTAAACAACGTTACGGGAGTCGATCAGGCCCCCGCCCAGGGCGCGGTACTGCTCATCGAGCGCGAAATACGATACGTAATACCCCAGCCCACCCAGCACCGACAACCCCGCCACCGCCGACAACCCTGCGTACAGCAGAAAGCTAAAAAATACGCCCAGCACAAAGGCTACTACCTGATTGTCGTTGAGCGACGATGCCCACAACCCCACCGCCACAAACACACCCGCCAGCAGCAGCAACCCGATATACGAGCCAAACACGCCCGCCGAGTCGATATTGCCCACTGGTGTCCCGAGCTGATACAGCGAAACGTAGTACAGCAGTGTGGGCAGCAGCGTACCCGTTACCAGCAGGTAGTTTGCCAGGAACTTACCGCCCACCACGCCCCAGCGACTGACGGGTTTGGTCAGCAGCCACTCCAGTGTTCCGCCCCGCACCTCGTCGGCAATGGACCGCATGGTAATGGCCGGTACCAGAAACAGCATGACGTAGGGCGTTAGCGTAAAAAATGGGCCGAGGTCGGCATAGCCCGTTTCGGGCAGGCTCGTATCAGGAAACACCCAGAACAACAGCCCCGTAGCCGCCAGAAAAACGCCCATGATGATATAGGCAATCGGCGACGAAAAAAACTGGTTGACTTCTTTCCTGAAAATAGTGAACACGGTAGGCTGGATGATAAAACCTGCAAGGTCTCCAAAAAGACCTTACAGGTTTAGCTTACTCAAAAACGTTGGTTTTCTCTTTCTTCATGATGGCTGCAATGACCAGCGACAGCAGGAATCCGAAAATAACAGCGCCGATCACGCCCAAAGCAAACGTCAGACCGGGGCTTTGAAACATCTCCACAAACTTGATTTGCTGATCGATTTGCTCGTCTGGTAAACCGCTCTCTTCAAGCTTATCGCGAGTTTTTTCCACCATGCGTTCCATAACGCCCGTATCAATTACGGTGGTGTAAAACACGGAGAACAAACTCGACAGCAAACCAGAAATACCCGCCGTCAGGGTACCAGTGCTGAGCCCCTGACCATAGCGCATAAAACCGCCGTTCTGGGTTCGAAAATCACGCATGGCCAGTACCAGACCACCAATAGTCAGCACAAAGGAGATTGCGCCCAAGCCATTATTACCAACATTGTCGGTGATGAATAGGATCAGGGAAAAGATGATTGAGGCAACGCCAAGAATAGCTCCCCATTTAAGGGCGATGCGGGCGGTAGAGGGTTGTTCGTTCATAGTTAATCGGGGTTTGATTTTAAGGATCGAGAACCGAGTAGTCCTGCTTGCGAAAAATAAGCGAAATAATCAGGACTGGCAAAACAGCCAGCGCGGTTTTCTTGGTCAACTCATCGGGCAACAGAATACCGGGCTGCATAGTGCTGGCTTTTTGCCACTGCTCGGCAAAGGCTTCCGCCCCCATCGTGTCGATGAATTGCTTCTTCCCATTAAGCAACAGGCTCTTCGAGTTGACTATGTATTGACTCCAGACCGACGGGTCAACGTAGGTAACGAAGAGATAAATAAGCCAGCCCGTTACCAAAGCCGCCACCGTGTTCAGCACGTAGCCAATGGTCAACCCTTCCCACAAATGCAGATGCCCGTTTCCGACATTTTTGCGGTAATACCAGACTGTGGTTACGAGCATGATAATAACAATGCCGTAGTCCAGCACCCGGATGTTGCCCAGTGCCGGAACGCCTGCCGCGTATAGCCCCAGAAAATACAGGAAACACAGTACACCCGTTGACAGACCCGACAGCAGCGGAATCTTCAGCAGTGGATTGTTAAAATAAGATAAGATATTTTTCATGAATTTGCGATAAACTGCCCCTGATGCACGGTACCAATAACACGCCCGGTCAGTTGTTGCCCGAAGAACGGCGAATTACGCGATTTTGAGTGGGTTTGCTGGTACGTCCAGCTACCGGCAGGGTCAAAAATAGATAGGCGGGCGGGTTGGCCTTCGGCAATAGTAACGGTGGGCAGTCGCAGAATGTACCGGGGCCGGGTTGTCAGTTTATCCACAAGCTGAGCCAGCGAAAGCCCACGATTGTGAGTCAATACGGCAGCCACAGCAGTTTCCAGCCCAATAATACCGAACTCGGCATGGTCAAATTCGATCTGCTTGCTCTCGCTGTCCTGCGGCAGATGATCCGACACGATGGCGTCGATGGTGCCATCGGCCAGGCCAGCCCACAACGCCGTTACGTCGTCGGGTGAGCGGAACGGCGGATTTACCTTGAAATTAGTATCGAACCCCGCCAGGGCCGAGTCATCGAAAACGAGCTGATGCGCGGCCACGTCGCAGCTTACAGCCATACCCCGCGCCTTTGCCTGCCGAATCAGTTCGACCGAGCGGGCAGTGGAGATCGTAGAGAAATGCAACGCGGGTTGTATCGCGGGCGGAAGCCCGCCCTGAGCGTCAGCAACACGACAAACAAACTGATCAGTTGATTGCTGACGCTCAGGGCGGGCTTCCGCCCGCGTTACGCCAACGTATTCCAGAAGTCGCAAATCGCGCTCGACGCTGAGTTCTTCGGCCAGCGCAGGAATGCCTTTCATTCCCAGCAGCGTACTCTGAACGCCTTCGTGCATCTGCCCGAAACGGGTCAGCATGGCTTCTTCGGGCCGGTTCATCAGCAAACCGCCAATGGGTTGCAGGTATTGCAGGGTCTTGAGCAGCAGATCGGGGTTTTGCAGCGGTCGGTGTCCGTCCGAAAACGCTACGGCTCCGGCATGGTGCAGATCGAGCATATCGGCAAAATCGGCACCGTCGGTTTTTTTTGTAACGGCGGCAATGGTATGCACACTCACCGGCTGTCCCTGAGCCATTCGCCGAACGTAGCCGAGGGTATCTTTACTATCAATAACGGGCTGCGTATTAGGCAGCAGGGCAATGTCGGTGAAGCCCCCCGCAGCCGCAGTCCGGCAAACACTCGTGATGTCTTCGCGGTGTTCAAAACCGGGGTCCATGCCCGATACCCGCATATCGACCCAACCCGCCGACACATGCAGGTTTTCGCCCTTAACTACTTCAGTATCAACCGGTACGGACAGTTGCTGCCCAATCTGGCGAATCAGACCATTCTCAATAAGCAAATCACAAACCTGACCGTTTACGGTTGAATGAGCGTCAATAATGTGGGCTGCACGAATCAGAAATTGCATGACAATGGAAAATCAACGCAGAAAGGTACGAACGGATTGGGCAAGGTCAGGTTCTGAAAAAAGGCTCCAGCCGGGCAAAACGCCAGTTGGAGCCTTTCAGTTAAGTCAGAAATGGATCAGGCACCCACCAGTTCCTGATACGCACCAACCGACAGCAGACCGTCCTGCTGCACGGCATCGGCAGGTTTCATTTTTATGATCCAGCCCTCACCGTAAGGATCGCTATTGAGCAGTTCGGGCGACTTTTCGATAGCTGAATTCAATTCCAGCACCTCACCGTCGATGGGCAGAAACAGGTCAGACACGGTTTTGACGGCTTCGACCGAGCCAAATACGTCGCCCTGTTTGAGCGTTTGTCCGGTCGTGGCTACGTCCACAAAAACGATGTCGCCCAGTTCATGCTGCGCAAAATCGGTGATGCCAATTACGGCGGTACCATCGTCCTCAATCCGAATCCATTCGTGATCCGATGTATAGCGCAACTCTTCAGGGAATATCATGGCAGATACTAAGATTTATGGTTACAAAATACGGCACACCGCGCTGGATTTGCAAGCCGCAGCAGCGAACTGTCGCGTTACTTGCGGTCGTTACCCTACCGCTCAATCATCCACTGTGGGTACGGTTTGGGCGTCGCGCTGACTTCATCGAGTTTGGTGAGCTGCTCATCGGCGACGGTCATCGTACCGAGACAGATTTCGGACACGAGTACACCCGTGTTTCCTAATTGATTGTGGTTCATGGTCAGTTTACAGTTTCACAATAGCTACGTCGATGCGCCGGTTACGCTGACGGCCTTCTTCGGTGTCATTACTGGCAGTGGGCTGCGTAGAACCGTAACCCCGCGTGGTTACCCGCACATCGACAATGCCAGCCGCCAGCAATGCCGACCGAACGGCGTTGGCCCGGTTAAGCGACAGTTCGCGGTTGGTATCGGGATTACCGGTGTTGTCGGTGTGCCCTTCAATGCGGATGCGTAAATCCGGGTACGCCTTCATAATCTCGATCAGGTTGTTGACCTCCGGGCGCGATGCCGTTGTGATGCGGTTTGAGCTGGTTTCAAACGTCAGCCCGTCGAAAGTAAAGGTACGAGCCGGATTTTTCGGTTTGGAAGCGATAAACTGCGCAAGCTGGTTTGTAAAGGCTCGTTCGCCCAGCGTCAGTTTACGACCATTGGGCAGTTCGCGCTGTACCAGTATGTTGGGGCCATTGGTCGTTCCGTTCGCTGAACCAGTGCCGTTGTTCTGACTGGTCTCTGCCGAAGAGTCACGGATGCCGAGTGCGCCGGGTGCGGTCGAGTCAGCAACCTGTCCGTTGGCTTCCAGTATGCTTTGCTTGGTAACGGCTGAGGTATCTTCCACGAAATCAGGTTCATAAGCCGACGTCGAGTCGGTGCTGACACCATCGATACTGTTTTGGTTCTGGCTGCACTTCTGAATAATGAGCGCAGCCACCAATACGCCCATGGCAATCAACGCCCAGCGCAGCCACTGCACGTTTTCGATGCGCCGGTCACCCTCGCTGCTTTTGGGAATGTTTGGGTTGATGATGGTACCGCTGAAATTATCGGCTCCCTGAACCTCCGTCACAGGTCCGGTGGGGGTTACCAGCTTATCAAACCCCAGCAGACTACCCACCGCGTCGAGTCCCGATGGGATAGCCTTACGAAACTCGGTGGCCTGACCCAGCAAAAGCGTTTGCAGGCTGTGGGCCGAGAGGCCGTTTTCGTTCTCCTGACGCCCCAGACTGCTCATCAGCACCGAGGCTACCAGCCCCAGCACCGTACCCGACGAAGCCGGTTTTGTACCGCTGTACGTGCTAAGCAGCTCATTGGTACGCTCGAGTCGATCGCCAAAAATTTCCTGTAAAAATGATTCGCTGGTAACGGCAGCCCGGCGGGTTTCGCCCAGCGAGTCAAGAGCCTGGCTAACGTCGAGGGGTGCATTGCGATAATCGCCCTTTTCCAGTACACTGACGATGGACGATGCGTCCCCGGAGGCTTCTACGCGCCGGGTTAGTGCAGCCAGCAGCACAGGAACGGCTCCACCGGCGATTTTACCAATATTGGTGGGCTGTTCGTTGAGTTCGGCAGCAAGCCGGTCAATGACGGCGGGGGTGAACTGATCTTTTAGAAGCGGTAGTAAGTGAACGGCCATATTTTCTATAACGTTGGTTGACAACGCATAAAACATGGCCGGTCGCAGTTCTGTTTGAAAGAAGGATGAAAGGGGAAAAGGGGGAGTAAATGGAAGAGAGGGAGGAAGGGGATTGCTTACGCGCGAACTCTATGCGTAAGCAATCCCTTTCCTCCCTCTCTTCCATTTACTCCATTTACTCCCTTCTTTTACAGCTGCGGAATGCGCAGGACCTGGTCGGGATATATCTTGTCGGGGTCGCTGAGCATAGGCTTGTTGGCTTCGAAGATGACGCCGTACTTCATGGGGTCGTCATAGACCTCTTTCGAGATTTTCGACAGCGTATCGCCCGACTTCACGGTGTAGAACTTACCGGCTGGCGTGAGCTGAGCTACTTCGAGCTGATTATCTACGGCGGCTACACCTTCTACGTTACCAACGGCGAGCGTAATTTTCTCGGCATCTGCCTGCTCTTCTACCGAACCGGTCAGAATTACCGTATCACCTTTGGTTTTAACGGTCAGGGTTTTGTAGGAAAGACCCAGTTTCTTCACGTGATCGAGCAGGGCCTGAGCGCGGAGTGGTTCAGCGGCTTCGGGCTGTGCGGGAGTTTCCTGCTCTTTGTTGAAGATTTTCTCGCCAACGCCTTTGAAGAATGATAAGAGACCCATATTGTTTTGTGGTTTAAAATGAACAATGGTTTCACTAAAAGGCTGGCAAGTACGCTAACCTTTCTGGTTGAAACAACAGGCAGGTTTTGTGAATGTTTTATCTTTTGTCCGAACGGAGGTTGCCCGTCTGAGGTCTCTATGCGAAGTTTGTCAAAAAAAAACATGAGAACCCCCCTTTTCTCCGTAGTCCTTTGCGCATTGACTATACCAGTGTCGCTGGCACAAAATCGTTTTGAGGGTGGTATCCGGGGTGGCGTCACGCTGACGCACGGCTATACTACCGTTCCGGCCATTACCATTCCCCGCGTGGGCAGCGTACCCGAACTCAACAACAGAACCAACGGTATTGGCACAGGGTACTCGGCAGGGCTGTGGGTCCGGCGAAACTTCAATCGCTTTTTCGTGCAGACCGGCGTTGACTACAACCGGTTTGTGCTACCCCAGAAAACTGATTTCACCGTATCGGCTGGCACTGCCGCTTTTTTGTCGGGCCTGTCGGTACCTCCGCAGATACCGAACCAAACGCCCGTTGGCATCAACCTGATTTCAGAGTCGGTGCTGGAGTCGGTCAATATTCCGGTACTGGTGGGTAAAACGTGGCTGGGAGAACGCTTGCGGGCTTTTGCAGGGCCAGGTTTGCTCGTTACAGCCAAAGCGCAGGTAAAACAAAACACCACCGCCCGGCTGGCTGGCCTTGCCATTGAAGCCCCTGAAACGACCACCGATCTGGTAAATCCAGACCCTGGAAATCCGTTGGCCAGTACCCTGAAAATCAGTCCGGTTACGTACACACTCGAAGCAGGCGTTGGCTACACATTTCTGCGCCGGTTCGATCTTGACATCCGGTACATGCTGCCAGTGGGTGGTATTTATAACGATGCCAACATCAGCGGGTACATTGGTATGGGTACGGTTACGCTCGGCATCCGACTCTTTTGAGGAAGTTGTAGGGTTACAGCGCTGGCCCCCGCACGAAATATCCTGCGTCAGCCAACTCTATAACTGTACAACTCTATAACTCTTTTAAGACAAATCCCTGGCCGGCGGGGCGGAGCTGGTAGCGCATCATGCCGGTGCCACCGCTGGGGCTGGCGTTGGCATCGCCGGGTTGATAGCGGGGAAACTGGCGGCAGAGAACACCCCGCTCTAGCCACAGACTATCATGGCCCATATAACCGGTTTCGAAAGAAAGTTGCCAGTTGAGGGGGGTAATATTTGCTTTACGTTCGGGCAGGAACTGCCAGCCATACACCCGACCAAACGAGCCACTGCCGGTACTCTGACTGAATATATATAGTTCGGGAAACCGATTGCCATCCAGGTCGGCCACTTCAGCTCCGGCAATGGGTCCGTCAATGCGTACCGTAAAATTTGTGAGCAGAAGCTGTCCCCGCCATGCCTTAATGGATGCCACCCCAACGGTTCCTGTGTCGGGCGTTTCTACGGTAAACGTATAGACATTAAACCGCAGCGTTCGCTGGTAGGCAGGTGCTTTTTGTACTGTCTGGACTCGGGCCAGATGGGCAGGCAAATAGTCATGTCTATAGGACCCATCTATCAGCAGAGCAAAAGCAATGGAGAGAATGCCCACTACGGTTATCGGTAAGCTGTATGTGTGTTGCACCATTGACTCCCCGTTGTTGGTATGAAAAACAACGAAGAGGATTCAGAATTAGTTGATGAATCTGTAGATCAGCAAACCCTTCTCTATTTACCGTCCATTCCGCCAATGCCGTCTAACTTATCATCGTTCAACCTACCGGGGAGTCCGTACGTATCGAGCGGATTTACATCCATAAAGACTTCGCCCACCGTAATCAGATTCAATAGTGTTGGCAGCACCTGAAGACCTTTTATGGTAAGACCGTACTCTACACGGGGGGAGTTTCACTATATGATTTTTTCTCTAACACCCCCAGAGCTACCAACGCTTTCAACTCCTGAATCAACACTTTTTCGCTGATGTCAGGTATCATCCGGCGAAGTTCGCCGTACCGGCGAACTTCATTACCTAATGGAAAAATGATGTGTAATCGCCATTTCCCACAAATGATATCCAATGTTTTCTTAAGGGCTGATTTAGTAGATGTTATCGAACTATGAGGTACGATTTGATCGTCCATAATTACTCTTTACTAACGCATTGGTGTGTAACTTACTGATTTTTAGGTGATTGTTAAATTCTATTCAGAGCCAGACATCGTCTCCTGTTGTCGTGGGTCTTGTAAAATTACTTATGTTCTTTTTTTTACTATAAAGATGCCCTATTATTCAGAAATATACATTTTGATTATACATATGTTGTTAATATATCAAAACGACAATCAAGACGGGGAGTCTCTTGCACTGCACGGACTTACTTTAACGCGAACCATATCGGACAAGCCTGCCGGGATTAACAAGGGCTATTTGGCCCGAAAAGCAGTTCTCAATCTCATAGTTCGCGTTACTTTAAATGTGTCAAACAGTTAGCCAAGCATTTTCCGGCGCATTACGTCAAAAAACGCCACCGTAAACGGCCACCATGGGTAAGTAGAAAAGAAGCGTAGTTCATCAGAAAAACCGGTTTTCTCGTCCAAAAACCGGAACGCATTGACAGGTTTATTTCTGGCGTAAAAACGCGTAAAAACGTCGTCTGCCGGGTGCCGTTTATTTTCCAGCACGTTCAGTAACACGCTGTCATAGAGTTTAAATCGTCCACTAAACCACGATTTCTGACGGGCGGGTTTGCCGGTCTCGTTCAGGTTACGTACAATGTCGCGCAGGTATTGCTGGGTACGCTGAAACGTATAGCCCGTCGAGGCTTTAGTATAGCCCCCCGCTGTGCCGATGCGCACAATGTGTTCCGAGGGGTTTTCTTCCGTTTTGACGTCCGACATTGGGATGATGCCAAACTCAGTTTCGCGAATCTGATACGTACCCGTGTCGATAAACCGGCTGATATATTGCCGGATATCGGCGTCATATTCAGCATCGGTCAGAAGTTTGTCATTGAACAGCGTGAATTCGATCAGGGCGGTGCGTTCGTTGAACGGCATTACATAGATAAACCGGCAGTCGCCATGCTGAGCCACCCGGAAATCCATAATTTCGGGTTGTTCAGGATTGAAGCAGGGCTTTTCGGCCTCGATTATCCAGCCTTTGAAGTGTTGCAGCAGATTGTGATTCTGCGGCTTGTTTAAATTAAGCGCAAAGGTGCTGTCGAAAACATAATCAGCGATGTATGGCTCATCATCGGCAATAACAAACCCACCCTGGGGCGAATCGGCAATCCGGTTTATAGTTACCTGTTTACGTTCGATATTAGGAAATTTGGCCAGTTCGGCATCCATGAACGTGTAGAAGTCAATACCCCGCAACATCTTATACTGGTACGATCCCATGTCTAACAGCCCGGCGTGGGTGGTACCGTGAAAGCTCACAGTACTCCATTTCCTGAACATAATCGACTCAAACGGCCCGGCTCCATCTTCCCAGAAACTCCAGGTCCGGTCGTTGCGGTTTTTCTGGTCACGATCCAGAATCAGTATCGAGCGGTTTCGCAGGGGCGACTGCGTGAGGTAGTAGGCCAGACTCAGGCCCGACATACCGCCCCCGGCAATAATGAAGTCGTATTTTTTCATTCAGCAACTAAAAAGCCCGAACCGCCGGCCCGGACTCTTCTCATTAAATGGCGGGAATACCTATTTATTTGTATGCCTACACGTTCACATGCTTTTCGGCGTGGTAGCTCGACCGTACCAGCGGACCGGATTCTACGTATTTCAGACCGCGCCGTTCGCCTTCTTCTTTGTACATGGCAAACGTATCGGGATGAATCCATTCTATCACTTCATGGTGCATCTTGGTAGGCTGTAGGTACTGCCCCAGGGTCAGAATATCCAGCCCGTTGGCCACCAGGTCATCCATCGCGCCAAATACTTCGTCGTGGGTCTCGCCCAAACCCAGCATGATACCTGATTTGGTACGCTGCCCATACGCCTTGGTGCGCCGGATTTGCTCCAGACTACGCTCGTACCGGGCTTGCGGGCGTACGCGCCGGTACAGCCGATCTACGGTTTCCATGTTGTGCGAAACCACCTCCTGACCCGCCGAGATCATACGCACGAGGGCGTCCCAGTTGCCTTTGGTGTCAGGAATAAGCGTTTCTATGGTGGTGGCTGGCGATGCATCTTTAACGGCCCGCACGGTCTGGTACCAGATTTCGGCACCCCGGTCTTTTAGTTCGTCGCGGTTTACGGATGTGATGACAGCGTGTTTGACCTTCATCAGCAAGATGGCTTCAGCCACGCGCCGGGGTTCGTCGGTGTCGTATTCGGGTGGGCGACCGGTGGCCACGGCGCAGAACGAGCAACTGCGGGTACAGACGTTGCCGAGGATCATAAACGTAGCCGTTCCGGCACCCCAGCACTCACCCATGTTGGGGCAGTTGCCGCTTTCGCAGATGGTATGCAGTTTATGCTCATCAACGAGTTTGCGGACTTTGGCGTACTCGGGACCGATGGGCAGTTTTACGCGCAGCCAGTCAGGTTTTTTACGACGTTGCTCAGCAGAGGGTACTACGGGGAGTTCAATCATGGCAGACTAATCCTTTCCAGCAAAATTCGTTTATCGGGCGGAAAGTTCAGAAAAAGGGAGTAAAGGCGGTAGGCGAGCAAAGGGACGAACAGGAGTGGCGCATTTCCCCTCCTGTTCCTTTATTCCCCCTGCTCCCTTTCCTATTTCTTACTGCCGAAAAACAGCGCGAGGTAGGCTGACGTAAAGAAATTTCGATTACCGTCGGCGCGGCTGGCACCGGGGTCGGTATTCGGGATGATGATGATCCGCTGCGGGAAAATCTCGGCAAGAAACCCAATCTCCACGCCGGTCGTGTTTGTTCTGAAGGCACTCAGTTCAAAGCTAAGCGCGGCTTTCAGGTTCAGGCCCACAGCGAGTTTAGATTCGTCAAAGCCCTGAAAAATGCTGCCCGCTCCCGTCACGGTCTCACCGGTAGCCGTTATCGAGCCGTTTACCTGCGATGCTGGCACCGAACGAGCACTTCTGTTGCCGGACTGTACCTCAAGATAATACGGCTTAATGATTCCCAGCGACGGGCCGGCGGCCAGAATACCACTTACTGAAATGCCATCGTCCTCATCGCGCTGAAACAGTTTCACTTCGCGCCCATATTGCGGACGAATTACGAACAGATAATTTTCCTTACCTTGATTATACCGTGAACCAGCCGTAAACGAAGCCGCAAGTTCTTTGGGGTGCTTGACGTTAACAATTTCTACGCTTAGATACTGATACTGTGGCATCCCGAACAACTCGCCCGAAAGCCGCTTGGACTGCCGGAACGAAACGCCACCTAAAATGCCCGAATTGGTGTTGGTAGTAACGCCAAACGTAGTAATAGTCTGGTAGTTATCTCCCTGATCCTCTGGGGGCGTGGCCCGGCTGGTCTGGCCCGACACCCATGAACCGGTCAGTGCAAGAGTCAGTATGATGTATAGCGTTCGCATTGATGTAAAATCCTGACTTAAAACCTCTTCAATATACGGCTTTTTGTAAAATAACCCCGCACAATAGCCTAACAAGCAGTTTATTTATATGTTTGGTAATCAACCAACATACACTATGGCTACCATTCACATAGACTACTCCGGCAATCTGCGTACTGATTGTACCCACCTCCAGTCAGGCACCCACATAAATACCGACGCACCCACCGACAATCAGGGCCGGGGCGAGGCTTTCTCCCCTACCGATCTGGTAGCCAACGCCCTCGGCACGTGCATCATCACCACAATGGCCATTTTTGCCCGGCGCGATGGCATTGAACTGGCAGGCAGCACCCTCAGCGTAACGAAGATAATGACCACGCAACCACCCCGGCGTATTGCGCGGATTGAGGTTAGTATTACCCTTCAGGCCAACCCAATGCCCGACGAAGCCACCCGCGCCCGGCTCGAAAAAATTGCACACACCTGCCCCGTCGCCATCAGCCTGCATCCCGACCTTGAACAGGCCGTTGCTATTGAGTGGACGCAGGGAAGTTAACGACGTTGCAGCAACTTGCCGAATAGCCCCTTTTTTGCTTTTAACAGGGCCGCCGGTTGGTCGGGGTGATGACGGTTGTAGTGATTGAGAATGTCTCGCTCGTACTGTTTGGAGAACTCCGGGTCAAAGTTGGCTTCGGGTAGGTGCTCCATGACGTGCCGGATGGTTTGACTGCCCGCAATCCAGTCCTGCCACACGGTTTGCCGTTGCCGCATACCCAGCACATTCATACCTGTAACGGCGTGGTCAGTGCTACGGTAGTTGATGCGCAGGGCAATGTTTTTGGTATCGTGTTGCCAGTAAAAACTTTCTTCGGAGCCGAGCGGTCCGTCGGCACGGTCGGGCAAAAAAGCTGGTATGTTTCCGTAGGTCTGGTATTCGATGTCGAAGAACTTGGCCGAGTTGAAGAAAACGCCCGGTTTATAGATCGTTGGCGTTCCGGTAATGGTCTGCGCCACGGTTTCGCCCATGATCCGGCCCGTGTACCAGATTTGTTCGAGGGGTTTACGACCTGCCGGGGGCATCCGGTGCTGTACACAGTCGCCAATGGCATAGACGTCGGGCAGGTTGGTTTCCAGAAAGGGGTTGACCAGAATACCCCGGTCGGTTTCCAGTGCCGTACCTTTCAGCATGTTGATGTTGGGATGAACGCCAATGGATACGCCCGCAAACTGCACCGGAATGGTTTTGCCCGCTTTGGTCAGCAACGCCCCCACCCTTCCGGTGCCGTCGTCCTGAAATTCGGCAAGTTCGGTTTCGGTGCGCAGGTCAATGTGGTGAGCGCGGATGTGGCGCGTCACCATCGCCGATTCTTCGGCGGGCAGCACGGTATTCCAGAACGTTTTTTCGCGCACCAGAAACGAAACCTGAATGCCCCGCGAATACATCATTTCGCAAAGTTCGATACCAATCAGCCCGCCCCCAACCACAGCCGCGTGCGTAATACCTTTGGTATCGGCCTCCATCCGGTCGAGGTCGGGTTTGCCGTAGAGTCCCTGAATGCCGCGCAGGTCCTGACCGGGCCAGCCCGCCATATTCGGGGCCGACCCAACAGCCAGAATCAGTACGTCATATGTAAGCGTTTGCCCGTCGGCATAGCTAAGAAGTTTGTTAGCAAAGTCAACCGATTGTACCGTATTCTGCACGAGGTCGATGCGGTTTTTGGCCCAGAACCAGTCTTCGTAGGGTTTGATGTGGTGGTATTCCATGTGCCCCATATAGACGTACATGAGTGCCGTTCGCGAGAAAAAATGGGGCGTTTCGGCAGAGATAACCGTAATGGCGTTGTCGGTACGTTTGCGCAGCTCGCGGGCGGCAGTAATACCGGCAATGCCGTTTCCCAGAATAACAATATGACGCATAGTGGAGTAGTTGGCTGCTGCAAATGGCTTCGTGACCCGTTTGCAGCAGGTAAAGACAAACTTACTACTGCAATCGGCA
>Ga0105048_10007631_pt1 | contig 17382 bp, 22 predicted proteins | sample MAT05_FD_78382 | JGI IMG/M metagenome (GOLD analysis project Ga0105048, IMG submission 78382) | Freshwater microbial communities from Lake Fryxell liftoff mats and glacier meltwater in Antarctica - MAT-05 | ecosystem: Environmental > Aquatic > Freshwater > Ice > Liftoff microbial mat | place...
CTAATGTCCGCTTTTGCCGGGCTTGGCGTGGACAATGCTTTTGTTGACTTGACTAGCGCAGAAGTACCAATTATGGATGGAAGCGCTGGGACATTTATTTTCCTTTTGCAATCTGCAGGCATCATGGAACAATCTGCGGCAAAGAAATTCATCCGCATAAAAAAAATCATAGAGATCAAGGACGATGACAAATGGGTGCGCTTCGAACCATTCAACGGCTACAAGCTTAACTTTACTATAAATTTTTCCCATCCTGTGTTTGCCTCTACCAAGCAGCATGTGACGATAGATCTAGGGGAACATTCTTACATCAAGGAAGTAAGCCGTGCCCGCACTTTCGGCTTCATGCATGACGTTGAGAATATGCGAGCTCAGGGATTGGCGCTGGGTGGCAACTTGGACAACGCCATCGTGATGGATGAATATCGCGTCATCAACCCAGATGGGTTGCGCTTTGAAGACGAGTTCGTCAAGCACAAAATTCTGGATGCTATTGGCGACCTATATTTGCTCGGGCACCCGCTGATCGGCGCTTTCTCTGGTTATAAATCCGGCCATGCTCTGAACAATGCCTTGTTACGCAGCTTGCTTGCTGATGAACAGGCATGGGAGTTCGTGACTTTCAACAAGACTGAGGAAGCGCCGGCATTCCTGCGCTTACAGTTGCAGACTGCTTGATTCTTCATCAGGCAACCTCCCCTCAACCCATCACCGACGAGCGAAGTAAGGATTAGAGAAAGTTAAATTCACCGAATCAACTGTAAGGACAAATACTTTGCTCATTTTGCGTCTGCTACTCGTCCTGACCGCTCTTTTCATTGTCTTTTCCGGTGGAGCGTACATGTTTACTCGCAATCGCCGCTATCTAAATCTAGCCTGGCAGATAGTACGCTTCGTGATTTTCATGCTGTTGATATTTGTTGTGCTGTTTTTGTTGGAGCGTTATGTTTTGATCGGTTGGCGCATTTTTGTTTAAGATTAACAGCCCCTGAATAACCAGAAAAAATTTCGTATTTATTTGTTTTAATAAGTAATAAATAACTGAATTGGCACCTTGACCTGTACGAACTGACAAGCCAAATATTAGGATAGGGCAGAAGAACAGTTCGTCAACCTGTTCCCCGGACTAAGGTCGACTAACCCTCCCGATGAAATTGATGGAAGAGGGTTGTGCAATCTGAAGCACATCTAGCCTGGCGGATGAACAATTGGTGTACAGAAGTGCTAAGCAAGTTAGCATTACTCTGAGGCAATGCTATGAGCGCGTTCGAAACAGAATAATATTTGCTGCTGACAAGAGAAAAAGTGCATATCTAGAGCAAATAGACCCACGCTCAAAATGTAAGATCAGGAGTTACACAACTCAATGTACTGAACTTCCAGAATCTTTGTCAAGATGTTGCATAAACTTTGTAGCGGCTTTAAGCACATCGTCGAGAGGAAGGATAAATGTTAATTCAACCTCACCCATAAATACCCGTAAAGCACATTCAGTAGCAGTTCGGCCAATAGCTAATTCAATATGCTGTGCGGGGAGTGCGTTTTTTGGCCCAGACCAAGTTTGCACTTTTAATTCCGGTTCTTTTGCCCATTTCGAAGCAAGTCCAAGAACTGGGTATATAAGAGCATTCAATCCTTCTGGATTGATGATAAATTCTGTTTCAGCGCCATTAGTATCTGTTAGTGCAAGGCAAATTACGTTATTTGCATCGGTAGGGTACGTGCGAACTGAAGCTATTGGTCTTAATGGTTTTTCGTTTGACATTTTTTTCCTACGGTAGGAGTAATGGTTTATATCTTAACATTTAGTTGCATAACACCCCGCTAGGAACGCAACCGCGACGAAGTATCTCCGAGAGAGAAATATACTGACCAGAATTAAATTAGTAATATAATTTATATGAATATTATATTGTGTCTGAGTCAGGCATGCAATGCTGGTTGTGAGAAAGGGGGGCATTACTACTTAGCACTAACAAAATTGTGAGAAAAACTTGCGCGTCGAATGTCTTTTAGATACACTTAACTATTAGGTAATAATAGTTATTATAAATAACGATACGAGGAGTAATAACATGGAAGTATTGGTTCCCATAGTGCTTTTCGGCACTGGCATTATTATCGCCACGACCTTGGCTGGCTTAGGTATTCAACGGATTATAGAGGGTCAAAAAGGTAACAAATAAATATTACTCAGCTTCTATTACAAACTCTAAAAACGATAAAAATCGTTATCCTGTTATTCGCTTAAGCACGGCCATATGTGGTCGTGCTTTCGTTATTGAAGCATCACACCGACACTTCCCATGCGTTTAAACAACACTGAATTCTCCCACTTAATTAAGTTTTTGTTGGTTTCCACAATTTCTTTTTTTTTCGGTGCAATGCATGGCATGTTACAAGTAATTCCGTCAATACGAGCTTGGCTGGATTCTATCGGCAGCCCTTACGGTGGGCCTGGGCACATGATAGATCCCTTGGCACATGCACATATAAACTTAATCGGAGGGTTAGTGATATTAGCAATGGGAACAATGTATTATTTGTTACCCATTATTAGCGGAAAGACAATTTACTCTATACGTTTGATAAACCATTCGTTTTGGTGGACAACTATTGGGGTGTTTTATTTTTATACTACGCAAGTGGTATTTGGCATCCTGGAAGGGAATTTATTACTAGCCAATAACCTGCAAGCGATGGCACAAGTACACCGTTTTTATGGACCCATCGTAGCCAGCTCAGGAATGATCATGGCGACAGGTTTCTGCATCTATCTTGCTAACGTCTTATTCACACTTAAAAATAAAGACCGGTATCTATAAGAAAAGTTTATTGCTAAGGCGACAAGTTCAACGGGAAGCGCAAAATTCCTTCAGCGCCGTTGCGTTTTATTTGCACCTGTAATACGGACCTGGTGCCTGTAGCAACTTTTGCCGCCCTGCGGTAAACACCTACCTCCCCATCTTGTATTGCCTGTATCCATTGATCTTGATCGTCAGTGCGCACCGAAACCATAATGTCATGGACCGGTCCACGTTCACCAGTCACTATAACCAAGAACTCGTTTACTCCAAGACGCGGTGGGCTGGGCCTGGATTCGACACGTACCTCCGCATCCTGCCACTTTTGCGGTTGCGTATCAGCAACTCGGTCTCCGCCACATGCTGATAACAGCACCAAAAAAAATAGTTCAATATATTTTATATTTGTGCTCCGCAGTAGATTAACCGGGGTAAGCAAATTATTTTTCTGCATTGAGCTCATGGGGTTGTTCTTTATTATTTTTATCTGAATCCAGCGTGCCGCCAATCGACGATCCATATAAATTAACCATGAAACGAACAAAAGCGCTTCCGGCAGCGACATAAAACAAAGCAATGATGAATCCCCAGTCCACCCAAGGGCGCTTATCACCCGGACGGAGGCCCCAAAAAGGGAAACTCAAACCCACCGCAACCAGTAACACCGCAACAGTAACTCCTATAAACCAATACGGTATCCTTTTTTGCGATTCCGGAATGGTTTCTACCAGCTCCCAATCTTCAAGCCCACGTTTGGCCATACGTTCTTCATCAGAGGCGTAGCCAAAATGATCGACTGGCTTCTCACCCCAGCGCGGCTCATCTATTTTCGATAAACTTTGAGCTTTTTCACCCATATCGCTGACTATCATAGTTTTCTCCTCTGTTCGGAAAAATGTTGAATAGGAAACCGTCCCATCCAAGTGTCACCTGCAGAAACTTCCACTACAACAGAATATAACCCTCGCGGCAGATCCTGCGTGATGGAAAGCATAATCGATTCTCGTCCGACCGGTGATAATTTAATGTCCTCAGCGCTAAGCTGGTAACTACCTGGCGGCAAACCTAACACGCGCACGTGTAGCTCCGCCGAGTGATACAATTTATTAGAAAGCGCAATGCGATATTCTTGAACCGTACGGCCTTGCTGGATATCCGCATTGCCCACTACTACATGATAAGGCTGATATGACCATAATCCCCAAATAAACATCACCGCACCCAATACTACGAAGGGGGACGTCCAGCCCATTCGGGCTAACAAAGAAATTGCGACGCCACGAAATTTATTTACACTTTTATTCGTGCGCTCAAGCATATCAAACCGTAATAACCCAGGAACGCCTTGTTTATTATGCATACGATTACAAGCATCAACGCAATCGCCGCAATTGATACAACTGTCATAAATATCAGTTTTGCGCGGATCCAGATCGATAAAACAAGAAGTAATACAATAATTGCATTTGGCGCATTCATCACTGCGGCTGGCATCGTATGCTATATGCAAAGTTTGCTTGGTTTTAAACGAGTGCATCCAAACCCTGTAAATACAGGCGTAGCGACACCAGAAATGTCTTATTAACGCAATATCTATGAAAATGATCATGACACATACCACGTAAATCCAATGGAGCGATCCCGCCAACTTGGTATTTTCTTGCAATGTAACAAAAGACCATACCACACTTGGTTGATAGAAATAAAATAATGGGATTAGCGCAAAAAACATAGCCGCCCCCAAAAATGCAACCCCAAGCAGCATCCAATTCATAATCTTATTCTTGGCACCCGCCACGCGCGGCGCTTCGCCGGTTAAGCTTACTTCGGCATGCTTACCCAATAGTTTGTGCGTAAGATTGTTAGCCCACTCGGCCATAGTATTTTGAGGACAAACCCAACCGCAAAACACAGTACCTGCAGTCGAGTACAGTAACACCAAACTACTCGCCAAAAAAAGCCATGCCCCGGTTACCAAGGAAAAATCAGCCAGCCATATCTGCCGATCAAGCACCACAAAAGCAGCCGCACCCGGATCAATACGGAATAGGCCGCTAGCCGGAATCAATACAACAAGGATCAGGACCAGCATCTGTAACAACCGCCGCTTCCAACGGAATTCGGAATGAACTGGCTTGGATCCTACGACCGTACCGATAACCTTGACCGGGATACTGGAAATGGATTTATACTTTACGCCGCTGGCCATAATTTAAGTTAATTCCCTATCGTATTTGCTTCACGGTCAAGCGGGCTAAGCTCCAGTAAGTGCGCACGGCTCAATTCTGCGTGTGCATCACCGGCTTTACGCTCAATTCGCCACAGTGCACGCACCGTTTCTACATGATATGGATTTAGACGCAAAATTTTCTGCAACGCCTCTTTCTCACTCAACCCATACTCGCGCGCCTGTGCTAAAGATGAAAACATATTATCAGCCAACGCATAGGCAATCCAGCGATCTTTTGCATTCGCCTTATAAGCCAACTGCGTCAGTTGATTAGACTGTTGCGTTACGCCACGTGTAGCCGCAAGCCAGCTACGTATCATTAGCTCGCTTCCTACGTAAGCTCGTTCGAAAGCACCTTTATCGTTGTCACGAATGCCTAGCAAATTTGCAGCGGCTTCCATTTTCGGCCTGGTTTTCAGCAAAATCTGTAATAACTTTGCCACATCTAATTCACCTGCGTAGCGCGCGCGAGGCAAACGAAATTCAATCACTGGCGACCACTCGTCTTGCACCTGTTCCCGGCTACCCGGCAATGGCCCCCAATAGCGTCCAAGCCAAGTCCACCCCCCTTCGCCTGCAGTCGCCTCATCCTGTTGCCCCAAGGACATACGCTGCAAATTATGCAATAGCCCTTGCGCTCCCATAAACTTCTGCCGTGGGCCGACCAAGGCTAAATGCATTCCATCGAGAAACATTTGCGCATCTGGAAAAGCCAGCCGAAAGCTGTTAAAAACAACGTTTAAAGATTTATTGTCGAATTGATTAAGTGCCAACCACTGAACAAATAGTCCATTTTCGCTTAGCCGATTACGCACGCGCTGAAATTGCTGCACTGATAATAATGAACTCGAACCTGCCAAATCCGGATGAAACACGTCACCGATTATGACGTCATATTGGTCCCGACTCGCACTTAGAAAATGCCGCACGTCGTCTCGTTCCACTTTGGTTTGACGCAGCACGGTGCGATTTAATGGAGCAAACCAGCTCGCTGCGGCATTAATCGCGCCCTGTGACAATTCAACAGCACTACGCTCTAAATTAGGAAACGCTAGAGAACCAGCCACGGAAATTCCGGTACCCAATCCGAGAAATAGTACCGAGCGAGGCTGTTCATGCAAGAGCAATGGAAGACGCGCTTGATTGGACTGCACAAACACCGCTGTAGGATCAGTTGAAGCATCCATTCTCTGCAAATCGGTCAGTAACACACGCTGCCCGTCTTGTTGCTCCACCACATGAGTCATCGAAATGGCGTCTTCGTAAAAATATAAATCCCTGCTTCCCGCTTGCGCCAGCGGCAATAACATATTGACTGGCGGTAACTTTACAACTGGCCACGCTGCTATTAAAAAAAGCGGTACAGCAAGCCATGCGGAACGCGACTGTGCCCAAGTTAAACCTAGGATCAACAACGCCGAAGCTGCCACCGCCACCGTAGCAGCGCTGCCCCAAACCGGAATCAGTACCACCCCTGCAACTATCGCGCCGAGCGCAGCGCCCAGCGAATTTGCTCCATATAACCATACCCCACCACCATTCGAGCGGCTGTTTAACAAAGGCAACCAAGCTCCAAGTGCCAGTGTAACTGGCAAAGTTACCAGCGCAAGTAGTAACCCTTGCATTCTCAATGCTTCAAATAAAGAAGCAAACTCAGCTCGCTCCACCCATGCCGAAAGCGCAGGAAGCAACCATAAACTTAATATGGTGAATCCTCCAGCAGCAATGGGCAAGATTACAAACCACGCTTGTCTGTGCTGGCGCGGCGCGATCAAGCTGCCTATACCAATACCCAACAGAAATGACGCCAGAATCACTGTCAGCACATACTCGGTACGTAGCATCACCATGCCGAACAAGCGCGTCCAAGCTATTTGCAAGATCAGACTTGCCGCACCGATGCCGGCATAGGCGAACAGAGAAGCTAAACGAGGTCGGCTTGCCCTAGTGCTTTTCTCGGTAACCTGCGCTGTAGTGTAACGCGATGAAAGCAACAACAGCACAACAACTCCCAAACAACCAATCGCGGCAACCACTCTCACCGCCGAGACCCAACCCAAAGCAGGCAGCAACCAAAGTGGTAACAGTGCGCCACAAGCAGCACCTAGCGTATTTAAACCGTAAATTTTCCCCAGTTGCTCTGGCCTATTTCCCAAGGATGCTAAAATTAACGGAAACCCTGCCCCCATGATGAAAGCCGGGAACAACAGCAAACACAATGCAACACTAGCAATAAGACCATACCATTGGTAAAGCGAAAGTTGAGCCGCCGCGCCTGCCATTCCCGCCGACGTCATTTGCAGAATCAAAGGCAAGAGTAGGGCGTAAACAGCAATACCACCTTCCAATGCAGCCAGCAATAACAAAGGCCTTTTGATTTTGGAAGCCCGGCGTACCGCAAACAAACTTCCCGCCCCCAACCCCCCCATAAATGCAGCGACGGTCAGCACCACCGCAAAAATACTCACACCGAATTGCAAAGAAAGTATGCGCGCCCACAATACCTCGTACGCCACGCTAGTCAAACCGAATAATCCATACAGCGCTGCCAGCGGCCAATAACTACGCTTTGAAATTATTGATTGTGACTCTTTCTCCAGCATGAACTAACCTTAAATAGGTAACAATATCATTAAAGCAAATGCTGATAACAGCGCAAGAATGTGAAAATAAAATTTTTTAAATAAAACTTATTAAAATTAAAGGAGTCAGCAGCCGACTTGCAGATGTAATGGCGAGCGCAATTGAGCAAACTATGCAATTGCAGGCGCAGCATGCGCGTTATTTTATAACGGGTTCTAATCGACTTGGTATCGCACTGGCCACCCATACCTCCAAGTAACGCTGAGCCGCTGCGGTATAGCGAGAACGCCAGAACTCGATGAAATCTTCTTTGATGCGCCAACTCCGACCTGTCTTGAAATTCATCTGATGCAAGGAACGAAATATCAAACACTTCAGCACTGCGTCTATAAAAAATAGATTCTGCAGAAAACGATTTTCTCCGTTTAAGTCGAGCGAGAATGCATCTACTATCCCAACAAATTCATCGAAGAACCAACTAGACAGGCAGGGTAAGCGGAACAGTGGGGCATCGTTCAATACGCACAAGCGCAGCGCTCAAAACGAACTAAAGAATATCGAAACATGAATTTAGCAACAGATACAGGCTAAGCGTGGACAAAATAAAAACCAGATCGTTCTGTGATTGAATTAAAACGGATAAAACCAAATAACGCCCACAATAGCGTGTACAAAAGCCAGTGTGATAGTAAGCCCGGCAGAAATCATATGCAACACAAATACTTGCTTACCATATATTCCCATAGCGATGCCCAGCGCCCCAGTAATTAAAAGCAAGATTAACAAAGGCACGCCCAATAAAAACATAGTCAGATGCTTTTTTTGTATGGTTGAGGGCCTATCGACTTTAATCTGACTGGCTTGCTGTTCAAACGCCTCCATTATCCTAGCGCTATCGCCCTTCTGAACATTATCATCAGCTCGCGCAGTTGGTATAGCACAAAATAAAAACAACACTGCTGTAATCAGCCAGCACGCTATTAAACTTGGATAGGAGCTACCTCTTTCACTCGCCATCATTTCTCACTCTCAACTGAAATTGCCTGCTGCTCTTTCGGATCGACTTTGCTTTCCGCATAGTGCCATGTCAACACCGCCATCAGAATAAAGGGAACAAAAAGAACACCCAGCAGGAATAAAAAAATATACCAGAGCGTATCAATATGCACGTGCAGAAAACGGTAGCTATCCACTGCATAGCACATTTTTACAGAAGTTAATGCGAGACCAAGAACCATTCCTAAGTGCCACAAGATTTTGAACATATTCACTCTCTTTTGTCCTTTACCCCGAGATTACTTGCACAGCGGAATCCAAAAAAATCGGAAGCATAATTTGCAAAAGCGAAATTTCGATGAAATACTGCGGACGAGAATGGATCCCCCTTCCATGAGCCACCACGCAATACCTTGTAGCTTGCCTCAGTCGGGACAATGTCAATCTCTTTTAAACTTGTCGCCCGCACGATTTTCCCTTTAAACAAATCTGACGGCGCGTCAGATCCTGGATAAGGCGTAAAATCATCCGCCGTCCACTCATTTACGTTACCCGCCATATCCATTATTCCATATGGACTAACTCCATTTGGATAAGTATTCACGTTAGTTGTTGAACCCACATTGTAATAAGTATTCAACCGCTCCGGTTCCATCTTGTTACCCCACGGCCAGCGCCGACCATCTGTTCCGCGACCAGATTTTTCCCATTCCGCTTCAGAAGGAAGTCGCTTGCCTGCCCACTTAGCATATGCTGTTGCATCATACCAAGACACCATAGTAACGGGGCGCAACATTTCGCCTTCAGGAATTTTGCCTTTTTTCCAATTCAGTGGTGGACGATGTGAATTAGCAACTACAAATTTTGCATATTGCGCATTAGTTACAGGATATTTGTCTATCCAGAAGGCAGGTAATTTAACAGTATGCTGGGGACGATTTTGTACATCTGCACGTTCTAAGTCTGTACCCATCGAAAAAGCTCCCTCAGGGATTAATACCATACTATTTATTTCAAGCCACTCCTCTTTGGAGAGCAGGTTTTCAATTTCTGTAGCACTGTATCCTACTGCATGATTTTTTTCGGCCTCATGCACACTATGCAATACTAAATCTTCACCAGCAGCGCGTATGTGCGATGACTCATCTTTCAATTCATAAGTTGCATGCGTGCGCATTTCACCCATACGTTCGAATCCCTGATTCACCACATACAGGGTAATCCCAATTGCTAACAAGACAAAGCAAATTACAAATGTAGCCGATAAGTAACGTTTGCGACGAGCATAATCTGCAGCAGGAAGCGCAGTTTTTCTGTTCGCAGAAGTAACAGCCATCTAAATATCACTTTCTCTGTGGTCGGAACGTTGCTTATATAAAAAATCTCGCGGACTTCTTCCGTAAGTTCCTTTCACCATGATTTCACCCATGACACCACCGAAAGCTGCCGAAGTCATAACTACAGTCACAAACAAAGCCCACATACCAAATGGAATTATCGATGCATCTTCCGGAATTCCACTTAAATAGACACTATCCAAGTAACTAATTGATTTAACTATTAGCGGCGGAAAATAACATAACCATTTGCCGCCAAGCCCAAAAATAACAGCAACCAATACTCCGACAAAAAAAGGTAGCACTAACATATCGATGACCCACAGACCATTGAAGTCAAGAATGCCACGAAATAATTCGATTTTTACTCCAAGCAACCGGTCGCCAAAGTAGTTCAGCGCACATCCCATGGTTAACGCCAACACACCACTAAAAAATCGGGCTCTGGTCAAAGGCGACAATTTGCTCATGGGTGGGACTCTTGACCGGTCAGTATTTCATATTCGGCTTTACGTGTTTCTTCGAGATACCAATCTTGCACCTTCAGGCTTGCCATATAGCGTGCCAACAGTCGCCGCTCACTTTCCGGTAGGTGTGCATAAGACGGCATTTGATATTCTTTCTTTAAGCGGGATGGCAAAATTGATTGGGGATTGATAGCTGAAAAATACTGATAAAGCCAGTCTTCGCTACGCAAAGATCCCATCCCATCTAATATTGGTGCGGGTACGGCTTTCATAAGATCACGCACCGTCCATAATGAATGGCAGCTCTTACAATTTTGCTGGCGATAAACATCCATGGCCGCGCGTTCCAGAGTAGCAGATGCGGTACTGTAATAAGGTATGCCCTTATCCACCTCCTGAATAGTATTGAGACGCCATAGATTGCGACCCATAAAACCCGTAACTACAATTGCAATTACTATAAAAACTATTTTTTCTCCCGCCTTCATTTGCCCTGATGCTTTTCTAATTCTTGCCGCTTTAAAACGCGTTCGCGGCTTTGTATCTGTTCTGCATTTACCTCGCGGCTTTTAGCATATTCCTCAGGTGACATTTTATCTTTATCGCCCTCGTCGAATACTAAATATTTAATATCTTCATCAAATTGTTCATTCTTCATTCCCCATCTGATCCAATAAATAACGGCAACAATAATCATTCCACCAACGACAAGCCAAAGGTAAATAGACCATCCATCATCCAACGATTGCAAGTAGCTTTCCATAATATTTCTCCATCGATCGTTAGATAACCGTCTTTATAAATAACCTAAAAAAGGCTCCCGCCCAGCATTTGCAGCCCCCCAAAAATTACTGCGACAATAATTCCTGTAATTATCAGTGCAAACATCACTTTCTCGCCAGATCTCATTTTTTTTGGGGCATGGCTCCCGAACATCACCATGTAAACGATGCCCGAAAACACCACTACTCCCAGCAGCATAAAAAAAAATACACCTGTGCTAAATTGCTGGCTGCGCATCCCTTCGATGCTTAGATCCATTTTGGGTGAATATGCCGTGCTAACGGATAAATTTAAAAAATGGCCTAAACTCAATCCTTCAAGAAATGAATAAATAATTTTCTCCATTCATTCCAAATTAAACCTCGTAAAAAGATTATGCCGCCCTTACGGCGGCATACCTTTTTCATTTAGCCTGCAATAGAAATCTAGCTATTTTTTGACCTTATTTGTGGACTTTTTTTATCATAATTATCCACAAAAAAACTGTAGAAAAATGGGGCTAAAAATCCTATTGAAACGACTGCCGCAAACACGGGGGGTCCATAATCAAAATCTATCATTTGATACCTCCATAATATAATTATAAATTAAACGTTATGCCGTCTATCGCCGTGACGGGGGTCAGCATCGTGATGGCGGGGCTGCCATGTATAGGATGGTAACCGTTTCACGGTAATTGTTACACCAACAAAAAACATCGTAAGATAAAACAAGTCAATAGTGAACCCTTTATCCCAAAAAGGCTGTTGGCGTATTCGCTTACCATTAGGGCGAAAATTACCCTCAAAATTCGCAATTTTTACCTGTGGGCCAACCACGGTGTAATCCTTAAGATCTATGTCTGGAATCTTCATTAATTCCTCAATTTGAGGCTTAATGATGCGCAAATCATTCATGCTCAACGGATGCCGACCTTGCTGCGACTTGAATGGGCTGTCTTTATTAATTTCAACGATGCGTTTCATTGCCGCTTCATCACCCTGAGCTTCTTGAAGGGACAGAATTTCGGGAGTATCCATAACTTTGATAAAGTCAACGTAAATGGCAGCTGTAGGACGCTGCCCCCAAAGCGGGATAGTAGTCAAGAAAGCTGTTGCGATCGTTAATAGAACCAGAATTACAACAGGCACAGGCAAACGATTGTTGTCCTCTGTCATCCCACCAAGATCTTCAGCCTCCCAAAGTGCCTTACTTCTTTCCCCGGTCTCTGCATGTGTCATAGTATCCAGCGGTTTATCAAATACCCAAGTCATATTATCGTCCCCCTTAAATTATTTCAGATTAACAACAAAATCAATCAGGTTTCTAATTTCGCTATTCTTTGCGTACATCGGCACCTCTGGAGGAGTAGTGATTTTACCTTCCCGATACTCATCGTATTCAGAACGCCATTTTTTGAAATCGATTTTTTTGCCATCAGCGTCGACCTCGCCCCATAAATAATCAAACCGAGGCATGATAGAATGTGGTTGCACTAAACGAGGATTAAAGAAATGCAGCATCATCCACTCTCTAGACGCATTTCGCGATCCCACGTGCAATAAATCTGGTCCTTTGCGGTCAGATCCAAAAGCAGTTGGTGACTCTCCATTAAAATCGCCTAACATGGGTGGGGCACCAAAAACTTGCCAGTCTTGCGTTTGTTCAGGCAGCAAGGTATGGCACCACCAACAACCCTCACGTACAAACATGGTTTTTCCAGAGCCGGCGTGTAATATATCTGAATCTGCAGCTTGTTTTAAAACTTCATCTGGAGTCCAGCCTTTCGTGGCCGTCGCATTTTCCATATATGAAAGCGGCCTATTCTCAAAAGTCTGAGCTTTATCACTTTGCTTAATCAGAAATACTGCACCGTTTTCTTTTTTTGCCTCCTTTATACGACCCTCTTTGACACTAAGCTCTTCAACACCTTTGCCCAAGTTAGCCGTGTGAGTCACTCCGTTCGGCAATGATGTACCTGCAGGATACACATAAGCATACACAGGCTCTATAGACTCCCCGCTTTTTGGGTCTTTTCTGACCAGCACTTTCAAAGGTTTATTCAAACCGTTAAGAAATGGATCTGAAAGTTGCCACCCAGAATCCCACCCCGAGGTAAGCTGCTTATCCAAACCAACCTCAGATACGATTGAAGCCGCAAGATCAAAACTTGGAAACAACAAAGTTATACTCATTGATAGTCCGAATGCCAATCCAAACATTCTAGAACCGATTTTATACTCTCTAAAATTCATAATTTCCCCCCCTGATTCTGGCTTTAAGTTTTAATTTTAACGTTCGTACGCCAATTCGCTTGGCATACGTCCAGCTGGGATAACGGTACCTTCACGTGCGGTCATCCACATGTTGTATAACCAAATAAGGGTCGAAGAAAATACCATCGTTCCACCTAACCAACGGGCGATCATATAAGGATGCTCCGCAATAACTACATCGATGTAAGGGACTTCATAAATTTTACCAGCGCCCTGAATTAATCCGGCAATCGTCATTGATATCCAATATGTACTGAATCCAATCAGCAACAACCAGAAATGCAAGTTACCTAATGTCAACGAGTACAGCTTACGTTTCATCAATGTTTGCAAACCCAGATAAACGGCGGCCGCCTCAAGAAATGTCGAGAACCCCAATAAAGCAAGATGCGCGTGCGCCACCATCCAACCGGTGCCGTGAATATACCAATTGATCGAGCGTGTTTGCTGGAATCCACCTTGCATATTTAGCGGAATCGCCAGCAATACACCGACCACAGTAAAACGAACCTCGAGGTTTTCAACAAACATGTTCCATTTGCCCTGCATGGTCAAAAGTATGTTTGATACGAATGCAATCGCTGGTACCAAGATCAAAACCCCCTCCACCGATGCGAAGGACTTTAGCCACTCTGGCAAGGGTGCCGACATCAAATGGTGGGCGGCGGGAGTGGAGTAAAAAACCACTATCGACCAGAAATGCAAGTGGCCAATTCGGTGAGAATACAATGGATTTCCCGTCACCTTTGGAATAACGTAATAGGCAATCGCTGCCGCCACAGGGGTAATCCACAATCCCAGAACGTTATGCGCAAACCACCACGTCATATAAGCTTCAGTAAGGCCCGTAAGATGAAAGTATTCCGGCAGATTTCCCACCAAAAATACGATTATCAACATAAAGGTTGCTGCTGCAAAAAACCAGTTGGTCGTATATATACCCTGGGTACGACGCTTGATTATGGTCATCCATACATTAACCGCCAAAGGAATAGATATGAATGCTGCCACAGCAAGATCCAGCGGCCAGGGAAAGTCAGAATATTCGCGGCCGGAGGTCACCCCCATCCACAAAAGAGTCAAACCCAATGCCAAGGAGATATTCCACATCATGCAATTCCACAACCCAAGCTTCTCTGACCACAACCTTGTGTTCCCCAGTATCGGGGTGATATACATCATGGCCATTGCAAACGCCATCGAAATCCAGCCAAAGATTACTGCCAACACATGCACCTGACGCATATGACCAAAGGCAAACATCTCTGTCCCCGTTACAAAATCGGGGAAAGCAAGCTTGGCTGCATTAAACGACCCCAACCCGGTCCCGATCACAAACCACAAAATGGAAGAAAAACCGAAGAAAATCGCCGCCGAACCGACCGGGATAGCCTCATTTTTACCAAATAAATACTTAAGAATCATGCTGCATCTCCTTGTGTTAGCTCTAAGCGGACTTTTTCTGCCGCAATTGGCGTTAGCTCCAATATTATATATTGAAAGTTTATTTCTTTGACGTTTTATGATGTGTTAACGTTGCCACTTCTTCTTCAAGAATATCACCTACTGAACCACCAATTACTTTTCCCAAAGTATCGCTACCGTCCGGCAAATGAATCTTTTTGTGCGGCATCAATACGTACCACGATAACCACATACTAGAAAACGCTAAAAGCATGCAAAACGTCCCTGCTAGTATCATAAGCATGTTTCCCCCCTTATCTTACAGCCGTCAATTTTTGAAGTAATTTTTTACAAAGAAATTTTGCGATCTTTCAATGATGACCTACTGCCTCTAACGTATCATGACGCTTTAAAGCGAGCGCCAGCATCAAAGTAAACGCAAAACCAAATACAAGCATGCACGTAGTCATAAAGCCATTAAATGATGTAGGTATATAAGAGCCAGCACCTACTCCACCCCAATCTTCGAATCCCGCACGCCCCATCCAACACATAAGAGCAGCTCCAAACACGCTGCCATTACCCATACCCGTTACAAATCCCGCAACTATAATTATCCAAAATGACCTAGATGGTATTGACTTTCTTTGCATCTTGCATTCCCCCCCCTGTTTTCACCTAAAATATTCTAGGTGTATTTTGCTTTTTTTCAATCGGAACTCGGCTGTTTTCAATCAATTTTACGCTGCAACCGAATTTTTTCCGCAGAAGCCAGATTGAGATCCGACAATTACTTAAATTCAGCGATATAAAAATGCAGTGATATAATAAAACCCTACGCTTAACCTTGTCAAGGCAAAGTGAACCCAAACCAAACAAGAATGGCGTTTATGAGCATAAATAATTTACTGTCGCGTATTCCTCTACGGTATTGGGGATATTTGTCGTTGTCATTATGGGGCGCTCTAACCCTTTTTATGTTGCGCCCGGACCTCTACAATTTGGATGAAGGCTCCGCCAAAGCCCTTTTACTGGTATGGTCAGTAGCTGATCAGGTGGCAGCTTCAGTTGTAACTTTTGGCGCGCCCGATTTGCGCGCATTGTTGTTTTTACCCGTGGCATTTCTTTGGACGGGCAACGTTTTTGCAGCAAAAGTTTTCACCGCTTTGTTGACAGCATTTGCCATCTGGTTGTTTTACTTTTGGAATAGACGTAATTTCAATGCTGAAAGTGCACTTGTTGCCAGTGGCTTGATAATAATATCACCGATGATCCTGGAGCAAATTGATTCACTTTCACCTGGCATTTACTTGCTACCAGCCTTTGCATTAGGTGCATGGCTGAACGATGAATATCGCGCAAACCCTCGCACAGGCGGGGGCTGGTATTTTTCCCAATTAGTCGTCAGCGCCTTTAGCGTAGGCTTGCATCCCATTGGTTTGGCTTATCCATTAGCTCTTCTTTGGTCATGGTACAAAGAGCCTCTGGATGCAAGGCAACAGAAATATTTTTTTATCGGGGTCAGTTTTGTTGTCCTTTTTACCTTTTTTATAACCAGAGGTTGGAGTTACATAGAATGGTTTCAAAACCCTATTAAAAGTCTCGCTATTAGTATAATTGGGTCATCGATTGGCAGTGAAGTAACTACTGTCACCTGGGTAGCAGGAGGAGTAATCCTAGCGGCGCTTTTCTTCGTCGCGATCAAACAATACCGTAAACTATCCTCCGATTTTACTGGACGCATGTTTCTAATTGGTTTGACGCTAGGAATTACAACCAGTGATTCGGCGTGGGGCCTAGTTGCGTTAAGTTTTATTTTGTATTTTGGAATCCCTTTGTTATTACAATCGCCTCACATCCTCGCAGGAAGGGGGTTTGTGCAACAACGCGGCTTGATTATGCTATTTATCATTATTTTTTCAACTGTATTGATGAGGGCAGATAAAAGCCACTACGAAATTCAAAAGTCAGGCTTTCTATCTGCAGAAGATCAATTAATTCACCTTATTGTTGAAGAGGCTGAAAATGCGCGCAAAATTGCTGAAGAAGACAAGGACGCAAAAAATCCTGTTCATTTACGTGTAGCCAGCCAATGGCCAAGCCGTACCATGATCGCGTGTAAATGCGATACTTTACCTTTACCTCCCGCAACCATAGATCCACAAACTCAACTCACCATGCTGCGAAGCATTACCCACTTATTATTCAACCCGAGGCAAGTCAACAATACAGCGCTCGCCCGGAATCTTTCTGTCCTTGGTGGGGGAATCGTTGAAACTGTGGCATTACAGCCCGGCGGGGTACTTTTGCATTTTAAAGACGTCGATACGCCAGTCAATCTGAAAAATGATAAATAAGTTATATACGAGTTACGCAATGTTCCAGATATTATTTCCGGCGACTCTAAGCTAGGGACTGGCTTGGCTTTGTCGACTTATGCCACAATTGGCGAAAAATTTACTTCGAAAACAAGAATGAAAAAGCTCATACAAGAAATTTTAGTTTATTTGGTTGTAGCGCTCA
>Ga0105048_10007632_pt1 | contig 17382 bp, 13 predicted proteins | sample MAT05_FD_78382 | JGI IMG/M metagenome (GOLD analysis project Ga0105048, IMG submission 78382) | Freshwater microbial communities from Lake Fryxell liftoff mats and glacier meltwater in Antarctica - MAT-05 | ecosystem: Environmental > Aquatic > Freshwater > Ice > Liftoff microbial mat | place...
CTGAAACGGAAAAGTGTTACGCGGCCATCACGCCCTAATTTGCCGCGACCGCAAAAAATCCGACCCACCAGGATTCAACGTTTTCAGCCTTCCAGCCCTTCAGCCTTTCCGCCTTCCTCCCCTCGTGCTCTCCGCCTTCCTGCCGAAAGACTTTGATCCCCGCAAACCCGTCGCGCTCATCGCTGGCCAGGGCATCTATCCCATGCTCATCGCCGCCGCCGTCCGCCGCGCCGGTGTGCCGTTGCGCCTGATCGCTTTTGAAGAAGAAACCCGCCCCGACCTCGTCGCGTCGGTCCCCGAAGACGAGCGCCGCACCCTCCTCGTCGGCCAGCTAGGCAAGGCGCTGAAAACGCTCGGCCAATTCGGTGCCGGCTACGCCATCATGGCCGGCCAAATCACGCCGCGCCGCCTCTTCAAGGGCCTGCACCCCGACCTCAAGGCCGCGCAAATTCTTTTTTCACTGAAACGCCGCAACGCCGAAACCATCTTCGGCGCCCTCGCCGCCGAAATCGAAAAAATCGGCGTCCGCATGCTCGATGCCCGCAGCTTCATCGACGACCACATGGCCTCGCCCGGCACCATGACCGGCGGCAAGTTTCCCATCGACCGCGACTACCTCGAACACGGCATCCACATCGCCCGCGAAAGCGCCCGCCTCGACATCGGCCAGGGCTGCGTCGTGCGCAAAGGCACCGTCCTCGCCGTCGAAGCCTTTGAAGGCACCGACGAGATGCTCCGCCGTGCGGGCACCTTCAAGACCGACGGCTCGCTCTTCGTCAAAACCGTCAAAGCGCACCAAGATTACCGCTTCGACGTCCCCTGCTTTGGTCAACGCACGCTCGAGACCATGCGCGAAGCCGGCCTGACCGCCGCCGCGCTCGAAGCCGGAAAAGTTATCCTATTGGACAAACCAGCCGTTATCGCCCAAGCTAAGTCCTGGGGCATCTCCTTGCACGGCTTTGAGTGATTTCCGTGTCAACGTAGCCGCCTAGCATTACATATCTCAGCATTTTCCGGATGAGCCACAGAGCCAAGCCGGAGCCCAGACACAAAGGAAAGGCAAAGCGGATTTCAGTACGCTCAGCCTCTGTGGCGCTCCGTGCATCCTCAGTGCTCTCGGTGTCCCAATCCGAAATCAGACAGCAGAACCAAATCGCAAACGGCCCCCGCTAAGCCGTGGTTGCATCGGCTCGGCAAGGACGCCTCGCCCTACCCAATAATATACGCGAGACTAACACGGCTCCGCTTTTTTATTTAACTGCCTTTAGGGTAAACCAAACACCCTCACGCCCGATGCGCTCCCCTCGCTGAAGCGCCAAACTCGGGCCCGTTATTCAGCCCCGCGCACGGGTTATCCCAGCCGAAAAAAGGGGTTAATTCGTCTACAGGGCATGTTTCTTTGTGCCGTGTATTTTTATATACCCGGAGGCATCCTGACCGCGAGAGGACAAGAGGTTTCCCTAGGCATCCTTCTCCTCCCCTTTTCTAGCCATCGCGCTGACAAAATTCGCGCAAATTTAACTGAGCTCCATTCCCCCAGCCTCCGACCGAACGATGAAAAAAATTGCCCGCCTCCTTCTCGCCTCAACCTTTCTCTCCGGCGCTTTTGCGCTGACTTCGCTCGCCGAAAAAGCCGCCGCGTCCGCCGCCATTTCACCCGCCACCGCGCTTGCCCGTCTCACCGAGGGCAACAAGCGCTTCGTCGCCGGCACGCCCAACCGAACCGGCCCCTCCGCCCAACAGTGGGCCGAGCTGACCAAGGCCCAGCACCCGTACGCCATCATTCTCACCTGCGCCGATTCTCGCCTCTCGCCTGAAATCATCTTCGACCAGGGTCTCGGCGACCTTTTTGTCGTGCGCAACGCCGGCAACCTCCTCGATGACCATGTGCTCGGCAGCATCGAGTACGCCGTCGAGCACCTGCACGCGAAACTCATCATCGTGCTCGGTCACACCAAATGCGGTGCCGTCACCGCAGCCGTCGCAGGCGGCGAAGCCCCCGGCCACATCAAGAGCATCGTCGAGTCCCTCTCCGGTGCCGTCTCGATGGCCAAGCGCAAACCCGGCGATCCCGTAGACAACGCCATCCGCATCGCCACCAAGCTAACCGCCGCCGCTCTCGCGCAAGCCGAACCCATTCTCAGCGAGGCCGTGAAATCTGGCGAGGTGAAGGTCGTCGCCGGGCGCTATGACATCGCCACCGGCCAAGTCGAAATCCTCCCCTGAAAATTTCCCAACAAACCGAAACCTATCCCCATGTTCAAAAACCTAAAACTCGCCGTCAAACTCAACGGCTCCTTCATCGCCGTCTCAATGCTCACCCTTATCTTGGGTGCGCTCGCCGTTTTCAGCATGTTAAAAGGCAAGAATGCCTCCACGGTACTCGCCGAAGAAAAAGTTCCTCAGGTCGCCGTAGCCAGCAACGTCGAACGCTGGTCGTTAAAAACCATGATGGAGATGCGCGGCTACGGCCTGTCCGAGGAAAAAGTTTATCTCGAACGCGGCCGGGAGTACCTATCCAACGTCAAAAAATACCTCAAGGACGCCTCCGACCACGCGGAAAAACACAACCTCGCCCTGCTCCGCCAGAACGCGCGCCTCGCCAGCGAAAAAGTGCAACAATACGAACAGCTCGTCGGCGAGACCGTCAGGGTCACCGAAGCAATGGACAAGAACAAAGCCGACATGTACGCCGCCGGCGCCGCCTACATGAAGGCGTGCTACGGCTTTCTGGACGGTCAGTTCAAGCAACTTGACACCGACATCGCCGCCGCGCTCGGTGAAAAACTCACTGAGGACAAACTCAAGGAGCGCCTGAAAAAAGTCACCCTCTCCAACGAGGTCATTGATCTCGGCAACGCCGTCCGCATCGGCGCCTGGAGGTCCATCGCGACCCGCGATCCCGACGATTTCAAGGAGACGATGAAAAAGTTCCCCGAGATCAACGCGAAGCTCGACGAACTCAAAGCCATCACCCGTCTCGAAGTTAACCTGAAGCAAATCGCCGAAACACGCGCCGCCGGCAAAGACTACCTCGAAAACATGCAGGGGTTCCTGACCAACTGGTTCGCCCGCGAAGAGCTCGGCAAAAAACGCAACGCCGTCGCCAACGAAGTGCTCGCCGCCGCCGAAGCCACCGCCGAAGCCGGCATGAAAGAAACCACCGACTCCGCCAGTCAAGTCGCCTCCACCCTCTCCGCCTCGTCCACCCTCCTGATCATCGGCTGCATCGTCTGTGTCGGCCTCGCCCTCGCCCTCGGCATGATCATCACCCGCATGATCACCGGCCCCGTCCGCCACCTCGTCGCCGGCCTCGGCCAGATCGCCATCGGCGATCTCACCGCCCGCGTCAAAGTCGAATCCCAAGACGAAATCGGCGACCTCTCCACCGCCGCCAACACCATGGCCGAAGCCCTCGATGCCAAAGCCAAAATCGCCTTGCAAATCGGCGACGGCGATCTCCGCCAGGACGTCGTCCTCTCCTCCGATAAAGACACGCTCGGCCTCGCGTTGAAGAAAATGGTGACGAACCTCCGCGACGTCGTCGCCAACGTCCGCGCCGCCGCCGAAAACGTCGCCTCCGGCTCCGAAGAAATCACCGGCACCGCGCAAACCCTTTCCACCGGCGCTTCCGAACAAGCCGCCAGCGTCGAAGAAGTTTCCGCCTCGATGGAGGAAGCCACGGCCTCCATCCAACAAAACACCGACAACGCTCGTCAAACCGACAAAATCTCGACCAAGGCCGCGCAAGACGCCCAGGAGACAGGCCAGTCCGTCGCCCAGACCGTGCAGGCCATGAAAGACATCGCCCAAAAAATTTCCATCATCGAGGAAATCGCCCGGCAGACCGACCTGCTCGCCCTCAACGCCGCGATCGAAGCCGCCCGCGCCGGCGAACATGGCAAGGGTTTCGCCGTCGTCGCCTCCGAGGTGCGCAAACTCGCCGAACGCTCCCAAAAGGCCGCCGGTGAAATCTCCAAACTCTCCAGCTCCTCCGTCGAGGTCGCCGAGGCCGCCGGCCAGATGCTCAACAAGCTCGTGCCCGACATCCGCAAGACCGCCGACCTCGTCAAAGAGATCACCGCCGGTAGTGAGGAACAGAATACCGGTGCCACCCAAATCAACAAGGCCATGCAGGAGCTCGACAAAGTCATCCAGCAAAACGCCTCCGCCTCCGAGGAAATGGCCGCCTCCTCCGAAGAACTCGCCTCCCAAGCCGAACAACTCCAATCTGCCATCGAGTTTTTCAAGGTCGATGACGCCGCCCGCGCCGAGAGCTACAAACGCGCCAAAGCCGCCAAAGCCCACGCCCACGCCGCCACAGCAAACGGCAAAACCGGCAGGAATTTTAAGCCCAAGGCCGCCGATAAAAACGGCGCCCCCGGCGTCATGATCGAACTCGAGCAGCCCTCTTCCAACGGCCACGACCAGGACTTCCAGCGTTTCTAATCCTCCCACGGAAAAACCCATGAGTACCGCCAAAATCACTGAGACCGCGCGCTACCTGACGTTTCGCCTCGGCGAGGAAGTTTTCGCCATCAACGTCTTCAAAGCCCGCGAAGTGCTCGACCTCTCGCACATCACCCGCGTGCCCACCGCGCCGGATTACCTGCGCGGCGTCGTCAACGTCCGCGGCAACGCCATCCCCGTCGTCGACCTGCGCAGCAAGTTTGGTCTCCCGCAGACCGCCGAAACCCTGCACACCCGGATCATCGTCATGGATCTCTTGATCGACGGCCAGTCCGTCATCGTCGGCGGCCTCGCCGACGCCGTGCACGAGGTCCTCGAACTCGAACCACACGAGATCAACGACCCGCCCTCGCTCGGCATGCGCTGGCGCACCGACCTCATCGTCGGCCTCGGCCGCCGCGACGACAGCTTCATCATCATCCTCGACATCGAAAAAGTTTTCTCAACGGAGGAACTCGCCACCTTGACACCGGAAACAGCTGCCATCGCCTAAATGGCGAGACCCTGGGGAGGCTGCACATGCAACAAGCCGAACTCACCAATCAACAGTTCTCGGATTTCAGCGCGCTGATCGAAAGCCGGCTCGGCATCAAAATGCCTCCAGCCAAACGCACGATGCTGCAAAGCCGGCTGCTGCGCCGAGCCCGTGAACTCGGGTTGGAAGATGTACATGCCTACCACGCCCGATTCTTTTCCAACGACCAAGATCAAAGGGCTGAACTCGAGCACCTTATTAACCTCGCCACCACCAACAAAACCGACTTCTTTCGCGAGCCCGACCATTTCGACTTCCTCGGACAGCAGGTGCTACCAGCCTGGAGAAAACGAACCCCCTCCGCTTTCTTCAAGGTCTGGTGCGCCGGCTGTTCGACGGGCGAAGAAGCCTACACGCTCGCCATGGTGCTGCTCGAACAACAGGTGCGCGGCGCTTTCGATTTCTCCATTCTCGCGACCGATGTCTCCACCCGCGTCCTCGAAAAAGCGATGGCCGCCACCTACGACGAGGAGCACGCCGCGCCCGTCCCGCCGCCCCTCCGCAAAAAATATCTCCTGCGCGGCACCGGTGCCACCGCTGGCCTCGTAAAAATCGCGCCCCAGGTCCGCAGCCATGTGCGCTTCGGCCACCTCAATTTCCTCTCCGAACGCTACGGCATCCGCGAGAAATTCGACGTCATTTTTTTCCGCAACGTGATGATCTATTTCGATCGCGACACCCAGCGGCAGATCGTCAGCAAAATGTGCGAATTGCTTTCGCCCGGCGGCTGGCTCTTCACCGCCCACGCCGAGACGTTGCAAGGCCTCGGCCTACCGCTGGAAACAGTCGCCATCGCCACCTACGTCCGCACCAAGGGAACGCCCTCGCCATGATCAATCAACAAAGCGTTCCCTTCCGGCATGTCCCGCGCCTCGCGCCTCCGCCCGTGGAAAGCGAAGTGGGCGAAGAAACCCTCTGGGCCGGCGACATCCTCGTATCGGAAAAACGGATTCGCATGACCACCGTCCTCGGCTCCTGCATCACCGTCTGCCTTTTCGACAGCCTCCACAGCTTCGGCGGCATGAACCACTACCTCCTCCCCGGCCCCGGCGAAGGCGGCAAACACGGCGAATGGTCCATCCGCGAACTTCACCAGCGCATGCTCAACCTCGGCAGCCATCCCCGCAATCTTCAGGCCAAGGTCTTCGGCGGCGGCAGCCCACTCACTCTCGCAAATGAGATCTCCGCCGTCGGCCCCGACAACGCCCGCGTCGCCTTTGAAACCCTGGCTAAACTCGGCATTCCCGTCGCCAGCCAAAACGTGGGCGGAAATTATGGCCGCCGCATTTACTTTGAAAACTGGAGCGGCCTCGTCCTCGTGCGCCCTCATCGTGAAAGAACCGAACCATGAGCGACGCCATCAAAGTTCTCATCGTCGATGACTCCGCCGTCGTGCGGCAGACCCTCACCGATATTCTTTCCGCCGATGCCGGTATCAAAGTGATCGGCAGCGTCGGCGACCCGTATCAGGCGGTCGAATTCATGCGCGCCCACAAACCCGACGTCATCATCCTCGACGTCGAGATGCCGCGCATGGACGGACTCACCTTCCTGCAAAAAATCATGGCGCAGCATCCGATCCCCGTGATCATCTGCTCCAGCCAAGCCACCGCCGGCGCCGCCACCACGTTGAAGGCTCTCGAATACGGCGCGATCGACGTCATCGCCAAACCACGCCTCGGCACGCAGGAGTTTCTCCAGGAATCGAGCATCACGCTCTGCGACGCGGTGAAAGCCGCCGCCCGCGTACATCCGCTCCGACTCCTTCCGCGCGCCGAAAGAAAACTCTCCGCCGACGCCGTGCTCGCCAAGGCCGCCTCACGCCCTTGCTTAGAGACCACCCAGAAAATCGTCGTCGTTGGAGCCTCCACCGGCGGCACCGAAGCCCTCGTCGAGTTTCTTTCCGCCATGCCGATGAACGCGCCCGGCATCGTCGTCGTGCAGCACATGCCCGAGCACTTCACACACTCCTTCGCCCAGCGCCTAGACGCCCTCTGCCGCATCAGCGTTAAAGAAGCCGAACCAAACGATGTCGTCTCACCCGGCTGCGCCCTCATTGCCCCCGGCGGCAAACACACCTTGGTCAAACGCAGCGGCGCACGCTACTACGTCGAGATTCGCGACGGCCCGCTCGTCAGCCGACACCGGCCCTCGGTCGACGTGCTCTTCCGCTCCGCCGCCCGCTACGTCGGCCACAACACCATCGCCGTCATCATGACCGGTATGGGCGACGACGGCGCGCAGGGCATGAAAGAACTCCACGACACCGGCGCCCACACCCTCGCCCAGGACGAGGCCAGCTGCGTCGTCTTCGGCATGCCGAAAGAGGCCATCCTCCTCGGCGGCGTAGATCAGATTCTCAGCCTCAACCAACTCGCCCCCGCAGTGATCAAACAAACCTGTTAACCCGATTCATCATGCTCCCACTTCAGCAAACACAGGCCATATCCACGGACGCCAAATCGGTCCTCATCGTCGACGACTTCGCGAGCGTTCGCTTCTACCACGCCAACCTCCTCCGTCAGGCCGGCTACCGCTGCTTTGACGCCCGCGACGGCTTCGAGGCCTTCGAAAAACTCCGCCTGCAACGCATCGACCTCATCCTGCTCGATCTGATCATGCCCAAAATGAGCGGCGAGGAATTCATCAAGCGCATCCGCACGATGCCCGACTTCGCGACGATTCCTCTGCTCGTCATCACTTCCGAATCCGTGGAGGAAAAAATCCGCCAGCTTGCCGAAACCGGCCGCATGGGCTTCGCGATCAAGCCGCTCGTCCCCGGCGTCCTCCTCGAGTCCGTCCACAAGCTTCTCGCCTGATTTCAGCATGTCGTCCCACCTGTCATACCCCACGCCGCAGAAGCCGCCTGACGCACGCACGCTCTTGCGCTCGTTGCGTCGGCAAACCGTGGCCTTGACGGGCAAACTGTGGCCGAAACAAGTCATAAGCCTAACCGGCGGCCCCACCCGCGCCATCTTGGAACTGCTGCCCGGCGTCGAAGAGTGTCGCCAGGCCCTGCTCGATTTCGGCCAGGAAACCGACACCGAATTCACCGAGCTCGCCAAAGGCCTGTCGAAACTCAACAGCCGCTTCACCTCCATCCGCGAACAAAGCGAGGCCCTCGACAACATTCTCCACCAACGCGACAAGGAGAACGTCCTCGCCACCGCCTACCAAGTTTACAAAAGCTCCGTCGACCTCGTCCACTCCAGCATGGGCATCGCCCTCTCCGAGCAACAACAGATGGCCCAGGTCGAGATCGCGCTCACCCACGCCTGCCGAGTGCGCGAGGTTTTCAACCGCAACAACATTCTCCTGCGCATCATCACCATGAGCATCCGCATGGAGGCCTCGCGGGTCGACCCGGAGAACCAGTCCATTTTCCTAAACGTCGCCGCCGCCATCGCCGATATCGACGACAAGATCGCCAAAACCACTGCCCTGGCCTTCGGCCGCATCGAGCAAGTCATCACCGAGGCCCGCAACGAGCGCAACGCCCTCCACGGCATCGAACAAAGCCTCCAGGGCCGCGCCCAGCAGAGCATCGACAAGCTCCAACAGGAGCTCACCGACTACAAAACTTCGCTCCTTCCTTGCGCCGACCTCAGCTGCAAAATTGGTGAGCTCTTCGCCCAGACCGGCCCGCTCACCTTGGAGATCATCACTTCGCTGCAATACCAGGACATCGTCCGCCAGCAGCTCGAACACGTCGCCGCCGGTTTCGAGGACATATCGAACCACCTGCAAGAGCTCGACAAATCTTCCGACTCCGCCCGCCAGCCCGAACTCGGCTTCATCCACCACGCTGCGAGCGTCCAGCAGGCCCACCTCGATTCATCCCGCGCCGCGATTGAAAAAGCCGGCGCCGAGGTCTCCGGCGGCATCAGCCAGCTGCTCACCATCGGTGGCCAACTGATCACCCACTTCACCGAGCTTGAGCAGGCCGCCCAAGCTGCCTTCAGCCGCTCCCGCATTGCCGAGCTCTTCAAACACGAGATCCATCAGCTCACCCTCATTGCCGACCAAAGCGAAAAGGCCAATGAAAAGATTTCCCGCCTCGTCGAGCGCATCGACGAGGTTGTGCGCGTCTTCTCCCAAGAGATTTCTTCCCACGAGTTCGATGTCAAAATCGTCTCGATCAACGCCCAAATCGCCGCCGCCCGCATGAGCACCGCCAACGCGCTCAACAAGCTCGCCGAAGAATCCAGCCACGCCTCCAACGCCAACGCCCACGCCACCACCGATCTCACCCGCGAGCTCCAAACCTGCCTCAACCAACTTCAAGGCATTAAAAACGACGCCGACGAGTTCATGCGCATCGTCACCGAGGAAAAAGGCGACCTCGAAACCAACGCCAACGCCGTCAGCGCCCGGCTCGCTAGCCTAGGCGCACAGATCGGCGACCGCTCCAGCACCGTCCGCCGCGAATTTGCTTCCGTTCACCAAGAGCAAAGCGGCCTGCTCGACCGCCTGCGCTTCGGCGCGCTCGTCAAGACCTGCTACGATCCCGCCGCGCAGCTCTGCGCGAAGCTGCGCGAGGCCACCCACGCCTTTGCCCTGCCCGAAGACCTCACCGAAGAAGGCCAACGCAAACTCGCCGCCCACCAGAACCGGTACACCATGGAGCACGAGAACAACATCCACTCGCAGGCGCTGCAAAACCGCGCGCCCACCGGCGGCAGCAGTGCGATGGGCGGGGACATCGACCTCTTCGAAGATTTTACCCCGCCGAAAAACGAGCCACCCGCTGTCCTCCTCGATCTGCCACCAGCCGAACCAGTCTCGTCGCCTCCTCCGCCCGCAGAAAACGAACCACCGGGTAAGCCCAATCAAAAGAAAGCGGATTTCGGCGACGGCATAGAGTTGTTCTGAACGCCCTCATGCCACCTCGCATCCTCATCGTCACGGCCCAACCCGAGCTGGCGAAAAACCTCGCCCAGCAAATTGCCGAATTGGGCTACAGCCCTGCCAGCCAGGCTGGCAGCGACGATGAGGCCTTGGCTCTGGCGAGTGGACAAACAATCAATCTTGCCCTCCTTCATCTTGACCCATCCCATCCGGCGGATGCCGTAGCGCTCGCCACCGCGCTGCGCACATGCTTCGGCCTAAGCACGATTTTTCTCTGCTCCGCCGCGCTTGAAACCGGGGTTGAGCACGCGCTCGGGGCCCAGCCCGGCGACTACCTCACCACGCCCTTTACCCAGCGCGAACTGCACCTCGTTCTTGAAATGACCTTTCAACGCCAGCGCGCGGAAGCCCGGCTGCGTGAGCATGAGGAAAAATACGCGACCGTGCTGCGGGCCTCGATGGACAGTTTTTGGATTGTTGATGAGCAAGGACGCATTCTCGACGCTAACGAGTCCACCTGCCGCATCACGGGCTTCAGTCGTGCGGAACTGCTGCAAATGGCGGTGTCCGACCTAGAACACGAGAAGACACCGCAACAAATCGCCGAGGGCATCACCCTGGCTCTTTCGCATGGTTTTGTTCAGATAGACCGGCTGATCCGGTGTAAAGACGGAGGCCTGCGCCTGATCGAGATGCGTCTCACAAAATCGTCGGGCAAGCGCCTGTTCTGTTTCGGTCGCGATATCACCGAAAGCCACCGTGTCGAAAAACGTCTCAATCTGCTCAATCGCGCCGTAGAACAAAGCCCCGCCTCCATCGTCATCACCGACCCGTCGGGCAACATCGAATATGTTAACCCCTATTTCGAAAAACACACCGGCTACAGCCAAGAAGAAGTCCTGGGAGGAAACCCAAAAATTCTGAAAAGCGGCGCCCAGTCGGACGCATTCTATAAAGAGCTTTGGGAGACCATCAGCGGGGGGCTGGAATGGCGGGGCGAATTCCATAACCGAAAAAAAAACGGCACGCTCTATTGGGAACAGGCGTCGATCTCCGCCGTGCGCGATGAGAGCGCGCAAATCGTCAATTTCATCGCCGTCAAAGAAGACATCACCGAACGCAAGCTGGCCAACGAAGCACTCAGTCAGCGGCAGTCCTTCCTTACTGCGATCATCGAAAACCAACCAGGCTTGGTCTGGCTGAAAGACCTTGTCGGATGCTTCCGTGCGGTTAACCAGCGCTTTTGCGAAGCGGTGGGAATGTCCGCAGAGTCCATCATCGGCAAAACCGATTTTGAGATGGGATTCGGAGATCACGCCGAAATCTACCGGGCCGCCGACCAGCAAGTCATCCAATCCCGCACCACCCAGATCATCGAGGAATTCATCTCAGTCAAAGGCGAGTTGCGGGCACATGAAACGTTCAAGGCCCCTGTTTTTGATACCTCTGGCGAAGTGATCGGCACGACTGGTTTCGCCTACGACATCACCTCCCGAAAAGCGTCGGAGCAAAAACTGCAACAGCGAGAGTCCTCACTGCGAGCCATCTTTGAATGTCAGCCCGGACTCGTCTGGCTTAAGGACGGCCATGGCCATTTCCTCTCGGTCAACCATGCTTTTGCCAAAGCCTGCGGCCGCGCGAACTCCGCCCTGGTGCTCGGCCTGACCGATTTCGACGTCTGGCCCAAAGAGCTAGCCCAGCTCTATCAAGCAGACGACCTCAACGTCATGCGCTCCCTCAAATCGATTGCCGTGGAGGAGCTGGTTGAGGTGGCGGGCGAAAGACGCTGGTTCGAAACCTTCAAGACGCCCGTACTCGACGAAAAGGGCGCGCCCATTGGCATCACAGGCTATTCCTACGACATCACCGAGCGCAAACGCGCGCACCTGGAGCTCATCCGTGCCAAGGAGGAAGCCGAATCAGCCAACAAAGCCAAAAGCACCTTCCTCGCCACGATGAGCCACGAGCTGCGCACGCCGCTCAACGTCATCAACGGCATGGCCGCGATCCTCGCGCAGGAAAACTGGCCACCTGAGCACAAGCACGCCATCAACCTCATCGCCGAGGGCGGGCACACCCTCCTTAGCATCATCGAGGAAATCCTCGACTACTCCGGCCTTCAGGCCGGCAAGACCAAGCTCGAGGAAACGCCCCTTTCGCTCATCACCGTCGCCAGCAGCGCACTCCGCCTCTGCGCCGGCACGGCCCTAAACAAGGACCTCAACCTCACCTGCTGGCTTGATCCAAAAACGCCCGCCGAACTGCTCGGCGACCCACGCCGCCTGCACCAGGTGCTGGTCAATCTGCTCAACAACGCGATCAAGTTCACAGAAACCGGCCGCGTCCACCTCGACCTGTCGGTAGCCACCTTGACGCCGGACACCTGCGCCCTGGAGTTTTCCGTTTTCGACAGCGGCATCGGCATCGCCGGCGACAATCTGGAAAAACTCTTCCGCCCTTTCTCCCAAGCCGACGATTCCATCACCCGACGTTTCGGCGGCACCGGCCTCGGCCTCGCCATCACCAAGTCCTTCGTCAACCTGATGGGCGGCGACATCCGCGTGCGCAGCCGCCTGGGCATGGGTTCGGTTTTCACCTTCACCGTCAGCCTCAAAACCACAACCAACCGCTCCCCGGCCTTACAATTCCTCTCCGCGCCCGTGCTGCAAAAGCGCCGCGCCCTCCTCCTCGGGCAAAACGGCGCTCAGCGTCGCATGCTCACGACCCTCCTGCGCGCCTGGGGCTTGGAGCCCGTCCTCCTCTCCTTCGATGACGCTGCGTATCCGGACCTCCGTTACGACATCGCCATCCTGCCCCTGCAAGCCGCCACGGACCGCGCTCACCCCCTTTCTGCCTGGCTCGCGTGTCCGGAGCGCGATCAAACCAAGCCTGTCATCTGGCTCGGCCGCCGCGATGTCGAAGCGCCCACCTGCTGCACCGGCCCCGCCCAGCACATCGGCACATTCATCGACCCCGCGGAGTTGAGCAGCGCCCTCGTGGATTTGCTCGGCAACACCGGCGACGCTCAACGCTCCGACAAACCCGAGAAGCCAAAACCGCTCGCCGAAACCCTGCCCCTTTCCATCCTCGCCGCCGAGGACAACGCCACCAACCGCGAAGTCATTAAACTCGTTCTGCGCCACCTCGGCTACCGCGTCGATCTCGTGGAAAACGGCGCCGAAGCCGTCGCTGCCGCCCAGCATAAAAAATACGACCTCCTCCTGCTCGACATGCAGATGCCGGTGATGGACGGCCTCTCCGCCGCCACCGAAATCTGCCGTCTCATGCCCGATCCCGCGCAGCGCCTCAAAATGGTCGCGCTCACCGCCAACGCCCTGCCCGGCGACCGCGAAAGCTGCCTCGCCGCAGGCATGGACGCCTACCTCAGCAAACCGATCCTCCCCGTCGATTTGCAGTCCTGCATCCGCCGCATTTTTGACGCCGGCTCCAGCGCCTCACCCATCGCCACCGCCAAACCTGCCAGCGTCGCACCCGTTTCCTGGGCCGAGCGTCCCTTGGTCGACTCCGAGCACCTCGAAACCATCACCATGGGCATGACGCCGGAGCAGATCCTCGACACCCTGCGCCAGCTGCACCTCTCCGTCTGCACCGATTACGAAGCGACGCTGCCCACCGTGCTCGAACTTTGCGAACGCCAAAGCCAGTCCCACTTCGCCGAAACTATCCACGGACTCAAAGGCTGTTTCATGATGATCGGCTGGAGCCAGGTCGGCACCCTCTGCGCCGAGTCGCTCACAGCCTCCCGCAAAGGAGAATTTAAGGACTGGCCGGTTTTTCCCGATAAATTGAAAGCCGCCTTCGCCCGCTCCTCCACCGCCATGACCGCCCACCTCGACGAGCTCAGCGCGCGTATCCAAACCACCACCACCGCCGACGCCGCCCTCAGCACCGCCGACAACCGCTCCACCCCATGACCCCCTTCGCGCTTCAACCCGCAGGCAACACCCTGCGCCTCTCCCTCGCCGGGGATATCACCATCGAGCACGCCAAGTCCCTCGCCACGGAACTCAAATCCTCCCTGCGCTCCGACCAAACCCTTGAAGTCGACGCCTCGCAGCTCAACCGCCTCGACGCTGCCGGCCTGCAAGTCCTCCTCGCCTGCGCCCAATTCGCCGCCGACACCACCCTCAGCGCCGCCAGCACCGCATGGACCGACGCCTTCGCCCGCTACGCCTCTTCCGACCCCTTCCGCCTCGTCTAAACGAACTTCCTACCATGCCTAAAACCGTAATCGCTGTGGATGACTCGATGAGCATCCGAGAAACCGTCAAGATGACGCTGCACACCGTCGGTTACAAAGTGCACACCGCCGAAGACGGCGCGCGCGGCCTGCTGCTGTGCAAACAGGAAAAAGCCGACCTCATCATCACCGACCTCAACATGCCCAACGTCGACGGCATCACCCTCATCGCCAATCTCCGCGCCCTGCCCCAATACCGCTTCACGCCGATCCTCATGCTCACCACGGAGTCAAACGACGAAAAGAAAAACGCCGGCAAACGCGCCGGTGCCACCGGTTGGATCGTCAAGCCCTTCGACCCCGCCCGCTTCCTCGCCGTAGTCCAAAAAGTCTGCCCGCCTGTCTAACCCCACACCCCGCGTGAATCTCGACGAAATCCAACAGCGCAGCCGCGAACTCTTCCGCATCGAAGCGCACGACCTCCTCACCGAGCTCGAAGCCGCCCTGCTCGAACTGGAGTCCAACCCCGGCGACCACGGCGTCATCAACCGCGTCTTCCGCGTCATGCATACGTTGAAAGGTTCTGGCGCCACCAGCGGCTTTCTCGACCTCTCCAGTTTCCTTCACCACGTCGAGGATGTCTTCAACGCCGCCCGCGAAGACCGCGTCACCGTCACCTCTGCGCTCATCGACCTCACGCTCACAATCGGCGACGCCATCCGCCGCTACCTCGCAGCCCCCACAGCCGACGCCCCCGCCATCCTCACCACCGAAAAACCCACGCTCGACGCCCTGCTCTGCTTTCTTCCCAGCGAGCAAAAAGCCCCGCCTCCACCCCCGCTCAAAAACCGCCTGCGCCTGCGCTTCCTGCCGCACCCGCACCTTTTCCAAACCGGTAACGATCCCGGTGTCTTCCTCGACGACCTGCGCAAACTCGGCCCCTGCTCCATTGAGGTGCTCGACAACAACCTGCCCGCCATCGACAAACTCGACGCCGAGACCTGCTACCTCGGCTGGACGATCGAGTTTTCCGCCCCCGTCGACGAAGCCGCCGTGCGCGACGTCTTCCAATTCGTCGAAGGCGATTGCGACCTCGACTTCCAGCCCGTCGTCGACGCCCCGGAAACGGGCCCCGCCGCCGACTGGACCCTCTCCTTCGAAGTGACCGCCAAACACCTCGAAACCCCCTCCGTCCTCCAATCGCTCTGGAACGATCTGGCCGCCCTCGGCTCCGTCACCCCCGTCGCCCAGCCCCCCGGCGGCGCCGCCCTGCCCGGCGCTTGGACCGTGCTCCTCACCACCGACGCCACCTCCAACCAGATCGCCGACGCCTTCGCCTTCATGCCCGGCTGCGCCCTCAGTATCCAGCCCATCACGACAGCCGTACAACCCGCCACCGCCAACAGCGCCACTCCCGAGCTCGCGCCTACCCTCGCACCCGTCGCCGACGACACCCCGCGCCCCGCCGCCCTCAAAACCGCCGCCCCCGCCGACACCCTGCGCGTCTCCTCCGACCGCCTCGACCGCCTCGTCAACCTCATCGGCGAACTCGTCATCCTCAAATCCGTCGTCACCTCCACCTGCGAACGCCACCCCGACATCCCGCCCGAACTCCACACCGCCGCCGAGACCCTGCAAAGCCTCACCACGCAGCTCCGCGACGAAGTGCTCAACATCCGCATGATGCAGATCGGCCAGACCTTCTCCAAATTCCGCCGCCTCGCCCGCGACCTCTCGCGCGACCTCGGCAAAGAGGTCGACCTCATCCTCGAAGGCTCCGAGACCGAAATGGACAAAACCATTCTCGACCGCCTCAACGATCCGCTCGTCCACCTCGTCCGCAACAGCCTCGACCACGGACTCGAAACTCCCGACGAACGTCTCGCCACCGGCAAGCCCGCCACGGGCAAACTCCGCCTCTCCGCCTCCCAAAAAGGCGACCGCGTGGTCATCACCGTCTCCGACGACGGCCGCGGCCTCGACGTCGCCCGCATCCGCGCCAAAGCCATCGAACGCGGCCTGCTCGCCCCCGACGCCACCCTCTCCGAAGCGGATTTGCTTCAGTTTGTTTTCCTCCCCGGCTTCTCCACCGCCAAAAGCGTCTCCTCGCTCTCCGGCCGCGGCGTCGGCCTCGACGTCGTGAAACGAACCATTGACCAGCTCCGCGGCCGCATCGAACTCCACAGCCAGCCCGGCAAAGGCACCGAGTTCAGCCTCTCGCTCCCGCTCACCCTCGCCATCATCGACGGCCTCATGGTCAGCGTCGGCGGCGACCGCTACATCCTCCCGCTCAGCGCCGCGCGCGAAGCTATCGACCTGCCCGCCGGACACCACACCGGCTCACAACGCCGCAACCTCGTCGACCTCCGCGGCGAATTCATCCCCTACCTCCGCCTGCGCGACATCTTCGACTACGGCACGCCCCCGGCCAATCTCCGCGAACGCGTCGTCATCATCGAAATGGAGCAAACCCGTCTCGGCCTCGTGGTGGACGAAGTGCAGGGGAACCATCAAACGGTGATAAAATCACTCGGCTGGATCGCGCCCTCCGCGCCCGTCTTCTCCGGTGCCACCGTGCTCGGCGACGGCCGCGTCGCCCTGATCGTCGACATCCCTGCCCTCGTCACCTACTCGGCGAAAAAACATCCTCCCGTCACGCCTCCACACGCTCGTGCCGCCTGAGCCAGCCTCCGCGCCCACAGGGCTCGACTTCACGTCGAAGCCCCGCCGCGCATTCCCGCCTGAAACCACTCGTCGAGGAAACACCGAACACGAAATCCTTGACGCTGAGAAAGCGGTTTATACCGTCCCACTTCCCTAGTCGCGAAAGCGGCAAAGAGAGAACGCCAGAGTAGCTCAGTGGTAGAGCAGAGGACTCATAAGCCTTTGGTCGCCGGTTCAATCCCGGCCTCTGGCACCATTCAAAAAACACGCGGGACATAAACGAAGGTTGCGGTCAACCGTTCCGCCCGTCTCAATTCTGTTTCCAGTTCATGCGTACCCCGGAGGTGGCTGTCTGCCTGCCCAGCGGTATCACATCCCCCGTCACCGCTGGATCATTCTTTTCCTAAATGGCCCGCTCCCGCACCGCCTCAGGCTCCGATTACTCCACCGCCGACCTCCAGCAGCGCACCCACGGCACCGTCTTCGACACCATTACGCGCCAGACCTTTGAGACGCTCGACGGCATCTTCCCGCCCGCAAACCTGACCGCCGCCTTCGACCGCAGCGTCGCGCCGCTGCTCGCGCAAATCCGCGCCAACCTCCACCAATCCCGCACCCTCGCCACCCTGCGCGACACGCTGCTGCCGAAGCTGCTGAGCGGGGA
>Ga0105048_10007633_pt1 | contig 17376 bp, 9 predicted proteins | sample MAT05_FD_78382 | JGI IMG/M metagenome (GOLD analysis project Ga0105048, IMG submission 78382) | Freshwater microbial communities from Lake Fryxell liftoff mats and glacier meltwater in Antarctica - MAT-05 | ecosystem: Environmental > Aquatic > Freshwater > Ice > Liftoff microbial mat | place...
GAAAGCTGCCGCTACACAGCCCATACAGTATACCATGCATTGGCCTACGCATCACCTGGGCAAGCAACAAGGTAAGCGCCAGTAAGAGCATCAACCCAGCCAGCAAAATACGCGCCGAAAAGCGATCCAACAGGCGACCCATGAGCAGATTGCCCACAATCGAGCCAACGGCTACCACTTGAAAAAGCGTTACTGCCGATTCACGGCTCAACCCGCGCATGACAAAAAGCGAAGTCTGGTGAAAGACCAATCCTGCTGTCACCATAGCCGTGACACAGAGGGCCGCCGCAAAAACCCAGAAGGCACCGGTTTGCCGCGCCTCGGCCAATGTCCAGTTCGTTTCACCCGTTACTACGACATGTTGCTGCGCCTGATCATCCGTGTCGCCATCTGGTTGTAATCCGTAGCGTTCAGGCTTATCCCGATAGAAAAACCAACCAATCGGCAACATAATCAGCCATACGAAAACGCCAAAGGCGACCCAGGCACCGCGCCAGGAAAATTGGGCAATCAAGAACTCGCCCAGGGGTGGATAGATAAAGAGGCTGATCGCCAGACTTTGGCCGGCCAGCCCCATCACTAGACCACGCCGCCGAACAAACCACTGGGTGATCAGCGTTGTGCTGACCAGATGCATAGCGCCAAAGCCTAGAAAGCGCAGTGCCAATAACCCGAGGAGCAGGGTTGTAATGCCTTGCCCTCCGGCCATTGCTATGCAGGCCAATCCAAAACCAAAGGTCGTCGCCACCATGACCGCCGTGCGCCATAGTGATCAATCGACCGGCCTACCAGGGGCAGGAGAAAGGATGCGCCTAGCGTCGCCAAGCCATATAACAAAGAAATGGTGGCGCGCGAGATGTGCAGGTCGGTGACCAGCGCATCAATAAAGAGGCCAAAGGTAAAGGTTTGGCTGGGCCCCATCATCACGCTGCCCCACGTGCCGGCTGCCAAAATCACCCATCCATAAAAGAAGGGGATGGCGTTGATCAGGCGACTGGTGCGGATGGCATGAATTGTCATGGGTAAATGAAATCTAGCTTGTGCGCAAACAAGGGCTGTATAAAACAAAATTGAGAGAGTAGAGACTGCGTGTGTGAATACGCTACTCTCTTACTCTCTCAATTCCATCGCTCAGTTAACGAAAGACTGGGGCGTTGTTACTGTAAATCTCTTGGGAACAGTGCTGTCAGATCGTCAGGTCGCTCAATCGCGGTGGCGGTCTTCTTTTCTTGCAGCCACGTCTGATAAGCTTGCTGGCGCTCTTGTTCTAGCGCACTGGGGTCTTTGGGACGATTTGTATCTTTTTCCAAGACCTCAATGATATGGTAGCCAAAATCGCTTCTGATCGGTTCACTGATTTCCCCGATTGGCAACGAAAAGGCTGCCTCTTCAAACGGCGCTACCATGCTGCCCCGGCCAAACCAGCCTAGGTCACCACCCGCTGTAGTAGAAGAGGTGTCGCTGCTATACTCTTGCGCCAAGGTCGCAAAATCTTCACCAGCCAGCAGGCGTTGACGGATCTCTTCGGCCAAGGCCCGTGCTTCCGCGTCTGTACGCTCAACCAGTGCAGGCGGTACTGCCGCAATGGTATCGGTGAGGCTTGTGCTGTCCGTTGGGGCAACCGTGCCTGTTACGTTTGCTGTTGTGGTTACCGCCGCACTTGTGCTAAGTTCAGCCGTTGTTGTCATATCTGCCGCGGCGGTTACTGCTGCCGTTGCTGTGACATCACTGGTGGTTGTGACAGCGGACGTCATTGTCGTTAGCGCAGTGCTGGTTACCGTTTGTGTATTGGTTACAGGTTCACTCACCGTATCACTTACCATGGCCGTTGCCGTGGTGGCCGCGGTCGCGGTGGTGAGCGCCATCTCTGTCACGGCATTGCTCGGCAAGATGGGTGCAGTGATTGTGCCTGTATCCGTAATCCCGACGGTCGGGGTCACGACTTGGATCAGGATATGGCGTGCACGAACCTGTTCTTCGGTCGTTGTCACCGTTTCTGTGCTAACAATTTCGGCGACTTTGTCGGCCAGCAGCCGCGAACGAATGACTTCGCGATAATTTGCTAGATCAACTGTGTTGAGGGTGGCAAGTGTCTCTTCCAACTGCGTGACGCCTTCGGTATAGCCAGTTGCCGAAAGAATGACACTTGTCGGCAACGGTTCGGTTGTCGGCAAGGGGGCCGCCGTTGCTGTAACCGCTAGATTGGCATCAATCGTCGGTGTGGGCGTGGGCGTCCAAAGCGTAGCCGTTGCTGTTGCATTCACGGCGGCTTCGGCGGTAGAAGTCGCTTGTGGCTCGGTGATCGTATTGCGCCCGCTGGCAATCTCTTCGCGCAAAGCGGCATCGACTTCCTCATCGGTAACCGCCACGCCCAGTGCGCTTGCTTCTTTGTCGACAATGCGCTCATCAATCATTTTATCTAAAACGGTTGCCCCAAGCGCAAACGGGCTTTGGAGTTGTGCCTGAATCTGATTGATCTGGGTAGCAAAAAATTGCTGGCCAAACTGTTCTTGCAACTGCTGCATATTGATCATTTGGCTTTGCAGTTGACTACGCTCTAGGCGCAACCGTTCCCAGTAATCTTTGGCAATAATGCGTTCACCCGCGACCGTAGCCACAGTTGAATTGGGTACGTATGCAAACTGATAAATGGCTCCGGCAATGATCAAGAGAAGTGCCAACCCGATAGCCGTCCCCACCCCTAGGTAGAGGACACGGTCGCGTTCGCGACGGCGGGCGCGTAGACGGATCTCTTTGGGGTTTACTTCACGTTCTACTTTTTCTTCGGCACGCTTATTTCGCTTGGCCATAAATTAGTTACCTGCGCTTTCGCACAATTCGGCTTTGGTCTGCTGTATAGGGCAAGAGTGCCAGGTGACGTGCACGTTTGATCGCCGTCACAATGCGACGTTGAACTTTGGCACTCACTCGGGTCTTGCGGCGTGAAAGAATGCGCCCGCGTCCGTCAATGAACCGGGTCAGCATTGGAATATTCTTATAATCAATCTCATTCACCCGAATGTTGGCGCCAATGCGGCGGGGGCGACCTACGGAATCGGGTTGAAATTCACTGGGGACACTATACGCATTGCTGCTCTCTGCCGGTGCGGCAGCTGGTTGTGCGGGTGCGGCAGCTGGTGCTGGTGCCGGAGTCGGCGCGGCAGCTGGTTGTGCGGGTGCGGCAGCTGGTGCTGGTGCCGGAATCGGTGCGGCAGCTGGTTGTGCGGATGCAACAGGCGCTGCCGGTGTCGGCTCGACAGTTTCCGTTTTTGGCTCTTCAGCTGTGGGATTTGCTTGCTCAGTCATTTTTCATTCCTTCTGATATTATCTACTATGGATCTACTATCAATGGTCAACTACACTACACCGTCCAACGTTGCTGTATCAACGTCTCTAGACATCGCTAGACAAACATTATTGGGCAAACGAAGTGCGGCAATTGCTATCGTGGTCAGACTTCCGCTAGTAGCTCAGAATTATTCGTCAGTGCGTACAATCAAATAGCGCAGCACATCTTCATTCAGGCGCAAGAAGCGTTCTAGTTCGTTCGTTCCTTGTGCCGGCATCTGAAAGCGTTGCATTACATAATGACCGGTGAAATTCTTTTTAATTGGATAAGCCAAATTCCGGCGACCCCACGGCTCTGTGCTGATCACTTGGCCGCCATAGGTCACAACTGTCTGCGCAAAGCGCTGGTTTAGCCCCGTCACACCTTCGTCGTCTAGCGCCGATTGGGCTACATAGACGGCTTCATATTCGTGCAAATTCACTTCACTCATGCAATCTAACTCCCTTTGCTCGGTTCATTACATTGAACCTACTACTTTCTATGGAGAGGCCCGCAAGACCATCCTACGAGCAGAAAGAACGGGGATCGGTAAAAAACCGATCCCTCGTTGCAAACCGTCAGATAGTGTAACATAAGCTGTTGTAGACTGCAAAAAAAGATTCCTGAAGCAGTAAACAAAAAGCGTGTGTGGCTGAGCCACACACGCTTTTTGTTTACCGTTCCTTAGGCCTTATTTCGTACAACCTAAGTCTATTCCTCAGCTATAATGCTTATTCGGCAGGGGGAATAATGACGGCGTCAATTACATGAATTATGCCATTGCTGGCTGCAATATCGTTGGCAACAATATTGGCCCCATTAATCTTGGCCGCTGCGCCATCGACTTCAAAGTTGACCCCTTTGCCTAGCAAGGTGGTTGCTTGTTCGCCATCCGTGAGCGACTCGACCGTGGTCATGCCGTTCAGGACGTGATAGCGCAGAGTGTCGGCCAGTTCAGGCAGCGCCAATAGCTGCGCTTCGCTCAAGTTGAAGCGTGTACGCAGGGCCGTAAAGGCTGCATTGGTTGGCGCGAAAATCGTATATTCACCAGTGGTAGCATCTAATGCACTGCTCAATCCAGCTGTATCCAACGCTTTTACCAGCGATGAATAGTTGCTATTGGCCGCCAGCACATCATAAATGCTTTGCGACGCTGCTGGCGCTGTTGTTGAACCAGTGGCGGCTGTTGGTGTGGTTGCCGTCGTCGATGTAACCGCCGTCGTCCCCGTGACAGGGGTTGTGCCTGTGACGGCTGGCGTAGCCGTTGCTGCCGCGGTGGTGGTCGTGGTCGGCGTGGTGGCGCGTACTGCCGTGGTAGCAGCCGGTGTAGCCGTTGCCGCTGGCGCTGTCGTATTCAGTTGGGCCGTTGTCGGCAACTTCACAATGTCACCAATTTCGATCACATTACAGTTGGTAATATTGTTGAAAGCACAAAGCTGTTCGTACAACTGGACATTGCCATAAATGTCGCGGGCAATGAGTGCCAATGTATCGCCCGACTTCACGGTATAGGTGCCGCCCGGTTGGCCGACGCGTCCCGTTGCCACGGTGGTGGTGGTGGCCGTGGTTGCTGTGGTCGCTGGTGTGGTGGTGGTAACCGTGGTGGTGACGGTGGTCGTTACCGTACCCGTCATTGCTGTCGAACCGGCGGCTTTGCCTTCGTTGGTTTGGCCGGCATCATCAATCAGCAGACCGCCTTCAACACTGAGCGTATAGCTGCCAGGGACAGTGGCGTTGTTATAAACGATCACTGTAAAGGCACCTGTGCCCGAAGAGCGGAAGCTCGCGACGCGCTCATTGTTCTGGCCGCGGAACACGCGATTGCCGGCAGCAATGGCGACATCACTGGCATCAGCACCGCCGATAACTTGTTGGAAGCCAGAAGCAGTCAACACCCAGAAATTCAACCGGCGAGCTAATTCGCTGTTATCTTGTGGGTCAAAGGTCAGGCGCAGCGTCATCTGCACGTCGTTGCCATCTGGTTGCAGACCCAGGAAATGTTGGGCATCCTGAATGGGCAACTCGCCGCTCAAGCTTGTTGTGCGGACAACACCGGGTGTGCCAGCAACAGCCGTCGTGGTGGCGGTGGTGGCTACGGGTGTGGCTGTGGCTGCCACGGTGGTGGTGGTGGCTGCCGTGGTTGTCACCGCGGTGGTTGGCGCAGGCGTGGCCGTCGCCGCGACGGTCGTGGTGGTCTCTGTTACGGCGGTAGTTGTCGTGGCCGTTGTTGCAGTGATGGGGGAACTGGGATCGACAACTTGATTTGAGTCATCCAAGATAAAGCCATTGGTCACGCGCAAGATAAAGCTGGCATCCTGGCTCGACTCATTGGAGACAACAATGGTGTAGGGGCCAAAGCCATTGGCATTGAAGGAAGCCCCAACGGTATTGTCGGGCGCATTCACATCAAAGTCTGGATTGCCCGCACCGAGCGCAATCGAGCTCATGGATTCTTCACCCACACGGCGTACACCCTGCTCGTCCAAAAGGAAGAAGTTCAAACCGCTGGTCGAAGGATTGCTGCGATCCCATTCGGCGACTACAGTGACCTGTGCGCCAGAAACTTCGGGGACAAGGCCCAACCAAATTTGAGCAAACTGGCCGCCAGTCAATGCGCCACGTACTTCTTTGGCGCGTACGGTTTGCGCAACGGGCGCGGCTTTTCCGGTTGCACTGACAAGGGTAGTAAAAACAACTGCTAGACTAAGTGCCACCGCAATTGCAGTGAACAGCTTGTACAAACGAACATTCTGCATCATTTCCTCCGATAATCCATATAATTTGAGCATGTCTTTTTGCGCTGTATCATACATGCAACTAAGTCGTTTTTGATGACGCTCAACAGGCGCAAACTCAGCGTTGACTCAACGCTCTCCTCCGAGAAACTGTTTGATACTTGATTCACTTGCCTGTAATGGAGTAGTCAATCCCCGGTGAAGCTATCAACAATTTCCCTACGTCTCTACCAAGTAATTTTCTGCTATTTTACCCTCTAGAAAGGTGTTGGCCTTCTGAAAGTGATTGCAAATCTCGCGTTGATTTTCAGATAATCGTACCGTTCAATCGATTTCGGCGGCAGTGTTAGGAAGTACGATTGTATAAGAGACTCCTCCAAGTAACAAATCGTCACTGACTCGCATAGAGAGCAATTGCCAACGTTCAACGCTCCCATGCGCGGGCCGCAAGGCAAATATTATACTTCGTTCGCAAAAGACCGGCAAAAAACCGTTTGATCAGGAATCTACATTTACTAGATGCTTTTACGGTCATTCATCGGTACTATGACGTATGCGCGCCACATCATTATCGAACGGGTACACAATTTACCCAAACGGCGTAGACGTGGGCGTAACCGGGACAGGCGGCCTTGCCACGCGTATTTGCGGCACAATAAAGTCAAGTGCGCTGCCATTTTGGTTGATCACGCGCAGGCGAAAATCATAGGCTCCAACTGGCAGCTGCGCGAGATCGAGCGTAGCCAGGGTGCCATAGGCTGGCACAGGTGTGGTGCTATTGAGCAAAACTGTCCAATCTTGTGCGCCGCTGGGGCGCCACGCCAATTCCCACTCGGCAAAATTGGCTGTATTCGCCGCACCAATCACTTCGATAATGCCGCTGACATTTTCGTTTGGTCGTGGCCGCAAAATGCCAATCGCAATTGGGGTGGGTGTCGGTGTTAGATCGCGCACCGCCGTATAATTGGCAATATAGACATTGCGCACTTCATACTCGCTATAATTGGCATCGCGATAGACAAGCCGTAGCCGTAGATCGTACAAGCCATCGGCATAGGTGGTTGTGTCCAGCACGTAGAGGGTGTCCTGCCAATATTGGTCCGCACTGACCCGTAATTGCTGCCAATCTTCATAGCCCGCTTGCGAGATTTCCAGTTCATAGCGCGCAAAGGGATTTTTGGGCGTGCCATTGGCTGTGCCCTTGATCGCATACCGACCGCGCATCACGTCATTATTGATCGGCGAAAAGATCCCTGGTCCATTGGGCACAAAGCTGATGAACGGTGGCACAGGGGTTGTGGTAGGCGGCGCAGGCGTAGGTGTATCGGACGGCAGTGGTGTGCCCAACGCATTGCGTACGGGGGTTGGCGTGGGCGGGTTGGCGTTGCGAATCTCGAAATCATAGACGAAGGCTTCGGTATAATTGCCGTCATCGCGGATCGACCGCAGGCGTAGATCGTAAAAGCCGTCGGGCAGGCGCGTGGTATCAAAGCGATAGAGTTCGTCCTCGCTGATAAAATCGGTGCCGGTCACCAACCAGCGCCAATCTTCACTGCCCGCGGTGGCGATGGACAATTCATAGCGGCGAAAGCCTTGGATGAGCGCGGTGCCGTAGATGCCAATTGTGCCCGCCACCGCGGTGTTCGCCTCTGGCAACAAAATTTCGGTGACGATCCGGATCACGCGGCTCGGGGTTGGGGTGACAAGTGGGGATTCTTGTGCCCGCGCCGGTGGGGTGTCGGGTGTAGTCGCAAAGGTAATCCACAAAATCAAGGTTAGCAGCAGTGTAAAGGCGATGAGGCTTCCATGCAGCGTGGTTCTGCTCGCTTTTCCGGTTGTCATCAATGCTACCCGCCCTGTAATACAATGTGATGGCACGGTGCATCGCCAGCTTCGTCGGAGCCATGCGGTACGATAATGGGCGCGCTCAACGGATTGCCGCTGCCATCGACCACGGTGATGTATAGCTCATGCGGCGAACCGGATGAAATTGGAAAATCAAACATGCCGTAATCCAATGCCCCCTGTTTGCTATAGGCTTGCGCTTGGTTGCCCCACGAGTCGCGCAAATTGATCGCAACATCGGCCACAGGAGCCCCCGCGCGATTGAGAATCAACCCCATGATGTAGCTACCGGGACAATTGTTATCGTGCACGATGGGTCCGCTCAAGCTGTATTGTCCCGCCGCGGCGACGCTGGTCCCAATCTCGACTGCGCCGCTCAGCGTGGCAATATCGACACTTCCGTCGCTGGCCACTGCATTCACATCTGGATTGGCGGCGGCGGCAACATCGACTAGGACGCGCAGGTCGCTGCCATCCGGCAGGGGGGACAAGCTGAAAGCCTGTTCGACCGCGTGCTTTAGTGTATCACAAGCGCCCAGATCAAGCATGCTACTTGTTGAATCGCGTAGCGCCCATGCCAAGGTTTGCAATTGGGCCGGTGCAAAGGTACTCGTATCGCTGAGAACTGGGCTGGGGGCGAGCAAAGCCGTTGCGGTTAGGGTCGCTGTTGATGTCAGGGTGGCAAATTCGAGTGGATCTGCCATGCGCAATAGCCGTCGTTCGGCTGCGTTTTCCATCTGACAGAAGCCTGCGAGGCGGCTACTGTCGCCTTGCTGCACATAGACGGGCGCACTAGAGGTCAGCGTGGTACTGTCGGCCAACACGTCGGCTGCGTTACTTTGTATCCAAGCTGTTGTAAAATATTCGCCGCCAGCGCGACAGGTAATACCCGGCGGGCACTCGGCCCGTTGTTCGATCCCGGCTGACGGCGTAAATTGCCATGCGGTTTCATCGGTGGGTATCTCAAGCGTCGCTAGCAAGGTTGGATCGCCTAGTACCATCTCCATAAAATCATGCCAGATGGGCGCCGCGCCGGTGACGCCGCTGGTATTGCGCATGGGGTGGCCGTCACTATTTCCCGCCCACACGCCGGCCACCAAATAGCGCGTATAGCCGACCGTCCAGTTATCGCGATAGTCGTTGGTCGTGCCCGTCTTGACCGCGGCGGGGCGACTCAGACGGAGCGGACTTTGCTCGCCAAAGGCGGGTGACCGCGCCGTGTTGTCGCTAAGAATATCGCTGATCAGAAAAGCCGTTTCTGGTTTGAGGGCAGGTACTGGTTGCGTTGCTTCATCCAGATAAAGGGGGCGTTCCTGGCTATCCGTCAAGGTGAGGAGGGGTGTGGCGGGCCAGTAATTGCCATCGCTGGCAAAGGTATGAAATGCGGTTGTGAGCTCCAAGAGTGTGACTTCACCACCCCCCAGCGTGAGACTCAATCCATACCAGCCGGGCGCTTGGTTGAGGCTGGTAATGCCCAGGGTTTTGGCAACTGTTAACATGCGTTCCACACCCAGCGCATCCAGTAGCTTCACCGTAGGAATATTATAGCTATTGGCCAGGGCAGTGCGCGCCGTCACCGGACCATGAAAGGTTTGATCATAGTTGAGGGGTGCATAGATCTCGCCTGCCCCAGCCGTATAGGTAATGGGCGTATCCCACAACACCGTGGCCGGGCTGATCAGGTTGTCGTCGAGCGCGGCGGCGTAGAGCACCGGTTTGATGGCGCTGCCGGGTTGGCGCAGGCTGCGAGTCACGTTGACCTGGCCGGCAATTGTGGCATCGGCAAAATCGGCGCTGCCCACCATCACCAGGATCTCGCCACTATTGGGGCGCATGACCACCATGGCCGCGTTGCTGAGATCGTACGGCTCACGAAATTCGGCCACTTTGCGCGCCACCAATTGCTGCGCCATTGCTTGCATCGGCAGATCAAGCGTGGTATGAATGTTGAGCCCGGCGCGCGCAATGTCGCCTGTGCCCAACTTGGCATTGACTGTCTCCACTACATATTGGACAAAATGGGGAGCAAGGTTGGGGGCCAGTGAACGATTATCTTGGATCACCAGCGGTTCGGCATAGGTGGCATCGGCTGCACTGGGCGTTAGATAGCCGTGACGCACCATCAGATCCAAAACAATGCGTTGGCGACGGCGCGTGGCATCAAAGTTGCGGTAGGGATCGAAGTTGGCCGGCTGCTGGGGAATGCCCACCAAATAACTGGCTTCGGCCAATGTCAGATCGGCGGCGCTTTTGCCAAAGTAGATTTGGGCGGCGGCTTCGGGGCCATAGGCCAGATTGCTATAGTTCAGCAGGTTCAGGTACATTTCCAGCAATTCGGGCTTGCTGTAGAGCTGCGTTAATTCCTGGGCCAAGCCGGCCTCTAGCAACTTGCGATCAAAGTCTTGATCGTACCGTTGATCGGGGCCGATAAAAAGATTGCGCGCCAGTTGCATGGTGATGGTGCTGGCACCCGAAACGATCTGGCCTTCTTGCGCATTGCGTACCGCGGCACTGACAATGCGCAGCGGATCGACACCGGAATTGGCAAAGAAGGTGGAATCCTCGGTGGCAACAGTGGCGTCGATCAGGTGGCGCGAGACTTTGTCCAAGCCGATCCAGGTGCGCCGCCCTTCGTCCATCAATTCGGCCAGCAACGCCCCGTGGCGATCATAGATGCGGGTGGTCTGGAAGACCCGCGGCAGATCGCCCGGCTGATATTTTTCCAGGTACGTTTCGACTGCATTCATCGGATCGGCACCGTCGCGCATGGTCAGCGCTTCGCTCGATACCACACTGTTATTGGAACGGCTACACCCCGTAATAACCACACCCAGAATGACAAGCAGCATACTTGCTTGTCGCATAAATCCCTTCATTATCAACCTTTATACTCAGTGAATTATACTCAGTCAATCAGCTGATAAGGTGGCTGGTGGGGGTGCGCTGGTTAGCGCGCCGTCCAGATCAGATGATGACACGAAAAGTTTTCGTCGGTACCCCGTCGATGTTGAATGTAAATCGTTTCGCTCAGCGGGTTGCCTGCGCCATCAACAACCGTCACATAGAAATCGCGTGCCCGGCTCCCAATGGGTAAATCGTAACTGCCGGCGTCAGTTTCTGCGCTTTTGGTGGTTGTTACATCGCGATTTCCCCATTGATCGACATAGGCTACCTGGACACCCATCAGTGGCGCGCCGCCTGCATCGAGTACCTGGCCCAAAATATAGTCGCCTGGGCACAAGTCATCGGTCGTCATCCCCGCAAGTTGATAGGGCCATGCGGTCTGGGCTGCCGGTTGTGGCGTTGGCTGTGCTGACGGCGTTGTCGTGGCAGTTGCAGTTGCAGTTGCTGTCACCAGCGTTGTCAAGGTTGGGGTTACCGTGGTGGTCGCTGTAAGGGTCGGCGTTACCGTGCGCGACGCCACTGCTGTGATCGTTGGCGTGATCGTTGTGGCGACGGTCAACGTGGCACTAGGCGCTGCTGTGCGCGTGACAACGGGTGTGGCTGTCGGCCAGACGGTCTGTGCTGCGCCCACGGTTGGCAAAGCTGTCTGCGTTCTGGTAGCGGTTGCCGGTTGCCTTGTATTCGTGACCGTTGGCACAGGGGTTGGCGTTTGCCGCGTGAGTTGTATTGTTGGGATCGCCGTCGCCGGTTCAGGCGTACTGACCGGTGTACTTGCTGAATTGGTTGGCGTTAGTTCCAGTGTTGGCGATACCCGAATGCCAATTGTGCTGGACACGATAGTCGCGCTCTGCACAGTCGCAGTTGCTGCCGTCGTCGCGGTTACATCTGCGGTGGCTGTCGGTTTATCAGTCGCGGTTGGTTCTGCCGTTGCCGTTGGTTCTGCCGTGTTCGTTGGCACTGGTGTCGCCGTTGCCGTGGGTACCGGTGTTGCCGTTGTGGTGGCCGTTGGCTCTGGCGTTTGGGTTGGCGTGAATGTCGGTGTTGGCGTGAATGTGGGTGTGAAGGTTGGTGTCGCGGTTGCTGTTGACGTCGCTGTGGGGGTCGCCGTCGGCGTTGGTGTTACGGTCGGTGTTGGCTCAAGCGCAATCACTTGACGATTTGCTGTTGTCTCGACTGTGACAAAATTTACTGCGTCACCCCACAAGGCGCGCACGGTCGCTCGTAGATCGTCACATTTACCCAGATAGAGCGGTGTTGTAAGCCGTGAACTCCAATTGAGAACGGCCAACTGTTCTTCGCGCAGGCGTTCCACATTGGTAGTTAGATTGATTTGGGGTGCGCCCAAGCCTGTAAGCGAAGTCAAGCGCGGTGGATTTAAGGTGCGCGGTAACTGAGGCGTATCGCTGTTTCCCTGGCTATTGACCGGCGTTGCCATCGGTGCGACTGGTCCCAACACCCCAATGGATTCGGGGATACGCAAGGCGACACCCGGTGTGCCGCTATCGATGGCACAGCGCCCCACGCGTTGCTGACCACTATTGCGATTGAGATAAACGGTTGCCAGGGGGGCTTCCACAAAGCTATCATCGTGCAACTGGGCCTCGCCCATTTTGCGCAGCCAATCACGCGTAAACCATTCGCCAGTGGCGGGACAAGCCAATGGCGCGGGACATTCAACCACACGGCGCACAGCAGCGGGCGGGGGAACGAAGGCCCACGACTCGGGCGCCGCAGGTGCTTCTAGGCTTGCGCGCATGGCTGGATCGGCAATGACCGCTTCCATAAAGTCATGCCACATGGGCGCTGCCCCTGTAACACCACTGGTGTTGCGCATCGGCTGCCCATTGCTATTCCCAGCCCAGACTCCAGTCAAAAGATAGCGCGTATAGCCAACCGTCCAGTTATCGCGCCAGTCGCTCGATGTGCCGGTTTTGACGGCGGCGGGGCGGCTCAGGTTCAGCCGGCTATTGGCCCCAAAGGCTGGTGTACGCGCCACATTATCGCTAAGAATATCGGTGATCAGATAGGCCGACTCGGGCGAAATGACCTGGGCAGAGGGTGCGGACAGCGCGGGCGGATAAGGCACGCCCCGATTGTTGGTAATGGTGCGCACGGGCGTAGCTGCTCTATAAAGACCCTGATTGGCAATGGTATGATAGGCAGTGGATACTTCGAGTAAGGAGACCTCATTGCTGCCCAGGATCATGCCCAAGCCATAGGTGCTGTCACGCCGAAAGCTTTCGAGGCCCATGGCCACCGATTGTTGGCGCATGACATCTATCCCCACGCGATCCAATAGCTTGACGGCTGGAATATTGTAACTATTCGCCAGGGCTGTGCGCGCGGTAAGCGGTCCGTGAAAGACGCTATCATAGTTGCGCGGTTGATAAATTTGCCACTCGTTGATTTGATAGCGGACCGGTATATCCCAAAACATGGTGGCCGGGCTGATCATATTCTGATTGAAGGCCATGGCAAAGAGCAGTGGTTTGAGCGTGCTGCCCGGTTGGCGTAGACTGGTGACCAGATTCACCTCGCCAGCAATTGTGCGATCATTATAATTGGCACTGCCGACCATGGCTAGAATTTCGCCACCCCCGGGCTTGATCGCGACAAGCGCGCCATTGGTTAAATTGTATTGGGGCCGCAACGTCTGCACCGTGCCCGATACGGTGGTTTGGGCTAGGCGCTGCATATTCAGGTCGAGCGTGGTTTGAATTTGTAGACCACCACGCCGTAGATTGAGCGTGGGCCAGTTGTTTTGCACAAAGTTTTCGGTGTAAAGAATAAAATGGGGTGCCTGTGCCAACTGATTTTCTGCGTCAGTTGCTAGCGTCACCGGCGCGGCGTAGATGCGCTCGGCATCGCTCATGGTCAGATAGCCATGGCGCAACATGAGGTTAATGACCGTACGCTGGCGCTCTTTGGCCCCCGCAAAATTGATAAAGAGATCATATTGCCCTGGCAGTTGCGGTATGCCAGCCATCAATGTTGCTTCTGCCATAGATAAATCGGCTGCCGACTTACCAAAGTAGGCCTGGGAAGCGGCTTCTGGACCGTAAGCAAGATGGCCAAAGTAGATGAGGTTTAGGTACATTTCCAACAGCTCATCTTTGGTATAGAGCGCGGTTAGATCGCGGGCCAGAAAGACCTCGTTGATTTTGCGATCCATCGTCTGTGCAAAGCGTTCACTAGGCGGGTAGAAGAGCTGGCGCGCCAACTGCATGGTAATGGTACTCGCCCCAGAAACAATATCCGATTGTTGAACATTCTGGGCAATGGCAGCGACCAAGCGTTTTGTATCGATGCCTGGATTGGTATAGAAGGTGGCATCTTCGGTGGCAATCACCGCAGTAATCAAGTTGGGCGAAATCTGCGACAAAGGCACCCAGCGCCGTCGCCCTTCATCATACAGGTCAATCAGCTTGTTGCCTGTGCGATCATAGAGCGTGCTATGTTGGAAAACGCGCGGCAACGGCCCAGGCTGGTAGCGCTGTAAATAGAGTTCGGCTGCCTCTTGTGGGCTAGCGGCTGGGCGCGGTGAAATCTGGTAGACACCCGCATAACGACTTTCGTAATAGTTGAGTTGGCGCGTCGAACCATCACCAAAGAGGAAGACTGGTGATAAGGAAGTGGTTGAACAGCCTGTTGCCAGCCCAACAAAGAGCATCAACCACAGCGTATATTGCCACGCGGCCGGTTTGCCGTGGCCTAGCTTGCATAACAAGCGGAAGAAAAAAATGAGTTTCATACCATATTTTGGACAGCTAGCGTGTAACAAATTGATAACGTTCATTGCGCGCACAAAGTTCCCTAACTTACTAAAACCGCATAGCACCAAAGAATTTTCCTGCAGAACTTACCGGGGCGAAATTTTGCTTTGTATTTACTTATAGATAAAACCCTTAAAAGTCATAGATACGCTCTCGTGTATTACCGGGCTTATTTGTATGACTTTTAAATGGTTTGTCCATTAGTAAGGCATTATTCTATCACTAAGATCGGAGTTTTCGTACAATGTAAGCATAAGCGAATATGTCGAATTCCGAAAGAAAAAATAAGGCCAACCCTGTTAAACAGTGGTTAGCCTTTGGTATGCTTCTACAATTATTTGTTTATGCTATTGTTTACAGGATGCGCTTGCGTTCTTTGCGTGCGCCGGGAGCAATCCCATTTTACTTAAGACAATTCAGAGGCGACGGCCGGATTCGAACCGGCGATCGGGGTTTTGCAGACCCCTGCCTTACCACTTGGCCACGTCGCCATAAACGTACGCTTACCAGAGTATAATTACAATTTTACCAGTAGTTTTGCACGCCGATTGCCAGTCTGCCGCCGAAATTTCCTACTAAATAATAACCAATGACTACTAATTTGATATTGGTTATTATTTGATATTGGTGATTATCGACAATTTCAGTACCAAATCTGCCTACCGGTGTGCAGCATCTCGCTAATAATGATAAAATAGTAGCAGTGAATGACTTAATTGTCAAATTGTAAAGCGCTGCAAGGGTATATTTATGGCCAAACGAAATGAGCAAAACCAGGATGAGACACGTTATTGCACGCGTTGTGGCATCTCTTTTTTGTGGTCAAGCGAAGACAAACACCACAACCGCACCCTCGATCCAGCGTCGGCTCAACAATGTCCTGGCTGTCGCCACCTGCTGCCGCCCCCAACGCGCGAACGTGGATTGGTCAAGTGGTATCAGCGCCAGAAAGGCTACGGCTTTATTACGCGCTATCAGCAACCAGACATTTATGTGCATCGTAGTGCTATCCAACAGGGCCGATTGGTCCCCGAAAGCCTGGTAGAATTTTCTATCGGTAGCAATCAACAAGGTCCGGTCGCCCAAGCTGTTGTGGTGCTAGAGACCGAATGAGTGGGCAATGCCCCGTATTTTTCTAGACGCATTTCTCTAGATGTCAGATAGACCGCACGCTTTGGATAAAAGACTACTTGTCATCTGGCCGAAAATTGGGTAGAATAGGGTAGAATAAGTGTCGGTCGGATTTGCGACTAAACGCATAGAATGCTGAGTAGAGGTGGGGTAGGTTACGTGTTTATTCGGCATTCTATGGGCAAATTGGAGCTTGTAAAAGGACAGGCGCGACCATTATCTCTCCTGTAAAGGAGCAACCACGTAGGTGATCCGCCCTTTTCAATTTGGCGACTTCTGGTTAATTCACAATTTACGTAGGCAGACAACAAAGCTTAATGCTAGCATTGCTTTGTCCCAACCCTATTCTGCGTTTGGCGCTGCCCTCACTTCAATTGTTCCATGGAATGATGCCAAAATTGTTACCTATGTGCTGCAACAGCACCAACATGAGCTTGCCCGCAATGGTTTCCTTCAAGCACAAAAACGCCCAGGGCGTCCAGAATCCGACATTCTGCTGCTCGCGCCAGCCCTAGATGTCGCGCAGGGTCATCCGGCAATTTGGGAAAAGCTTCTGTCGCACTACAGCAATGAAGCGACAAAGCAGCAAATTGCGCGCATTTATGCCGATGTCCCCGACCAACCCTTGTTGATCAATACCTTCATGCATGTTGGCTTTCGGGTGTACACGCGCCAGACAATTTGGCGTTTATCCGCCCAGCGTACAGAAATGTCCGACCAGTCCCATGGTGCCACCATTCGTCCGCAACAAAAGCAAGATGATTGGGCCTTACAGCGTCTGTATCGGCAAGTTACGCCCACGCCTGTGCAACAGGCCGAGGGCTTGCAAGCTGATCCTGACCTGACTCTGCCAATTCTGGACTGGTGGCAGCCTTTTGCCCACAACAGTTTTGTGCTAGAAGCGGCGGGGACAGTGTGTGGATGCATTCGCATTGGCTATGGAACACAAGGAATTTGGTTACAGATCTGGCAGAACGCCCTGGCAACTACGCATCATCACCTGCATCAATTGCTCTGTTTCGCGCTTGGCGAAATCCGCCAGCAGCGCATGGCCGGGCTGCCCGTTTATATCGGGGTGCGCGACTATCAGGGCGGGGTGGGCAGTGTTCTCGCCGATTATGGCTTTGCGCCCTTTCTAGATCGCGCCAAAATGACCAAACATCTGGTGCAATGGGTCAAGCAGGCTGCGACCGTATCGCTGCCCGTGTTAGAGGGGCTGCCAGAAATTGCTACGGCACCTTTTGCCACACAAGAGGCGCGGCCAGAAAAATTTGATTAATCACCGTTTACTTATTTGTCACTTGTCAACCACCTTCTGTGCTTTGGGTAATCCGCAACATACCAACCCAAATTACGTAGTATTATGATTGTATATTATTTTTATAGGGTGGATATACAACCGCTATCCACTGTGTCCGAGAGGTGCATCATGAACAACATGCAATTTCTGTGATGGGTTGTTCCTACTGTTAGCAAGCGTATACATAACTCATGTTACGCAAGGTAGGGGCATGAGGGGGTGGGCGGATAAAACTTTCGTTTTTCCCGTAATTTTCTTCGCCAACCCCCGCGTGCCCGTCTTGATCTAGATCATTGGGCAAGGACGGGCACGCGGTCGGCGGCGAATCAAGTCACGGGTCTTTACCAAAGGTTGAGCCGC
>Ga0105048_10007636_pt1 | contig 17372 bp, 9 predicted proteins | sample MAT05_FD_78382 | JGI IMG/M metagenome (GOLD analysis project Ga0105048, IMG submission 78382) | Freshwater microbial communities from Lake Fryxell liftoff mats and glacier meltwater in Antarctica - MAT-05 | ecosystem: Environmental > Aquatic > Freshwater > Ice > Liftoff microbial mat | place...
GCGATTAGCGATGGGCGTGGGAAGTGTGGCAAACGACTCTAGCGATTCAACACGCCCTTCGTACCTCAGAGCGTGCCACCCAGTTTATAGGTAGATTTCAAACTGCCCCTTGCCTTAATTACTTTATCGTTGCATTGGCGGGGACTTTATCCACTGCATAACGCCAGTTTTTAACGTACCAAAGCAAGTCGGCCATTTCCCTCGCCGAAATTTGCGACTCGACTCCCTCGGGCATCAGCGATGTGCCAGAACTCTTAAGCTCTTCGATTTCCAAACGGTTCAAAGTTGTTGTTGTACCGTTCTGGCTCAACAATGTGATCGTTTGCGAGTTCGAATCCTTCAGTAATCCCTCGACTACCTTTCCATCTTCCGTGCGAGCCAAATAGCGGAAGTAATTCGCATCGATCGAACGATTGGGATCCAAAATCGAGATGAGCAGCTTCTCGAAGGTATGCACACGTGAGTCTGAAATATCTGGTCCGACCATGGCTCCAACATCATCGATTCGGTGACAAGCGGAGCAGTTTTTGGTGAATACTGCCTTGCCACGATTGTTGTTTGGATCGACTTCGATCGTTGCCAATTGCTTGGAATAGTCATCGATGACTTTTTGACGATCGGAGTTGATCGAAGCCGACAGCAGCTTGGAAAGCCGAGGGGTCACAGAATTGTCTCGTACCGCAGACAGATTTTGGATCTGCGACGCATCGAAGATTTTGGTGGACAACTTGCCCGACTCCAAAGAATCGACCAACATGCCAAGTCGCTTAGAATTGGTTCGAATCGCGTTGAAGATGTCTTGCCTGATTTCAGGTAAAGCAGACGGAAACCGATCGAGCAACCAAGTTGCAAACTCTGGCGTGTCGTGTACCGAACATGTAGCAACGGCAATCTTGAGCAAGACGCGATCCGAACTGTTTAGCAGATTTAGGGCGATCGCTTTAGAGGAGTCGGATTTGCTTGAAGCGAGCATAGCAATTGCGGCTCGTTGATTGATCGGGTCGCTGTCCGCAGTAGCGGTTCGTTGAATGAGCTTCTCAAGGGTGCTATCCGGTTCGATCGAAAGCTTGCCTGAACGCGAGAAGCCTTCCAATATTGCAAAATCCGTAGTTCTTGATGTCTTAATTTGGCTATCGATTAACATAAAGGCCATCGCATCAACGTGCTCTTGTAGCGACCAGCCCTTGAATGGCTTTTGGGCTGCCCGCGAAGCCAATCGAACAATGGACTCTCTTGCTATCGGCGTAATTACTTTCTCGCTTTTGCTTGCAGCCACTTGGTAGCTGGACAGGAATGGAAGCAAGTTATCGCGGCAGGCGGCGGTGGTGGCCAGCCAGAGATATGGGGGATCACCGTTAAGAAATAGTGACTTAGCTGCCAATCCAGCATAGCGCTCCATCATGATGGTGTACCAAGACGATGTTTCATCGATCGGTTGAACGGCAATAAACCAAGCAGCCGCACACAATTCATCGACGGAGGCGCTTGGGTCGTTGAACTTGTCTATGGCCGTAACAATCCACTTACTGTTCCACTTCACAGAAGTTTGACGCATGGCCGTCCAAACCATCGATCGAAGTTCGGGGCTCTTCGATTCGAACAGTGTGGCAACCGTCGATTCATCGAGTGAATCGCAAGCTGCCAAAAGCGAACAAGCATTGGCGGTAGACCCGATAGGCGATGATTCAGTGCTGCAAATCGCCTGGAGAGTAGGAACCAACGATTCCTTTTGTCCAATGGCTGCGGCCTCAAGAACTGTGTTCGTTGCAATGTTTCGATTCCAAGCGTTTGCATGGGTAAGCCAATCGGCGGGACTGGAAACACGATTTTCGATTGGATTGGTTTTCAGCTCTTTGTCTGCTTTCCGCGAAACCCGATAGATCCGGCCGTGCGCATCACCCAATCTTTGGTCGGGGCGGTTTTTCAATTCCGCCGGGACCCACTCTGGATGTTCGATGACAGCGCGATACATGTCGACGACATAGATATCGCCGCCGAGACCTTCATAGAGATCGACCGGCCGAAACCATGGATCGTGACTTGCCAACCATTCTCGTTCGGGAGCTTCGTCGCTTACTTCCGAAACGCCATTCAATCGCTTGATAGAACGGCGTTGCACGAGCGAACCGGTTGGTTCGCAAGTCAGGGCAGTGGCAAACGGGGCGTCGAGAAAATGCCGGCTATGCGTTACGAGTAGCCCGCAGGCAGCCGTAAATTGCCCTGCATGAAGATTGGATGTGGTCCACGCGTTGACGAGCGGATGGACTGTCGAAGCTGCGTTGCTGGGGGACACATCGTGCAGCGGTGTGGCGATCCCGGAAAGAGGACTCAAACTCACATCGGCTCGCTCGCTAACGACCTCAAAACAAGGATTACGGTTGGAACAGCCGTATCGGTGCCCAAATTGGTCAAACGAAAGTCCAAACTGAGTCGGACCAGCAATGCACTCAATGCGGCCAGTGAGCATGTGGACTCGAAGATCGCCACCGGTCAAATCGAGCAGCTCCGATGTTTTCGTTCCAAATGGAAGTGTCGCTTTGATCTTGCCGCCGCGGAGACCGCTCGCAATATAAAGCCAACCGTCGGAATGAATGACAGGATGATTGGCTCGCAATTGAGGATTGCCAATGGCAAACCCGTCGAGCCAAACTTCGGTGGAATCGGATCGCAAGTCCCCATCGATATCGCGCAGCATCAACAATTGCCCTTGCGCCGTGACTATCGCACCGTTTTGCCAAGGTTGAACGCCGGTTGCAAAGAGGAGCTTGTCCGCGAAGACCGTTGAGGATTCAAAAAACCCATCGTTATCTTTATCTTGAAGCACTACGATGCGGCTCTTGGGTGCATCGTCTGAATTTGGATAGTCACCCATCTCAACGACCCACATGCGTCCTTTGGAATCGATCTGCATAGAAACCGGATCGACGATTTGAGGCTCAGCCGCTACGAGCTCTACCTTGAATCCAGGTTCGGTCTCCAACCATTTGAGGCTTTCCTGCGGTCTGACGGGCGATTGCGGTTTCGATTGGAGCGAAACGGGTTTTAGTGCAGCTTGCCTCGCGTGCAAAGTTTGCATGGCGCGGGTTAAGCCCTCAACCATCTTCGGTTCGGCTTGTTCCTCCAAGCAACTGCTTCGACATCGCCAGGTTGTATAACCTCCCAGTTGAAACAGTTCGGGTGGCGGAATATAGCCTGCGTGGCCATTGGCCAGTCCGATATTCATGGTCAATCGAAACGGGCTGGCTTGACGGAGTTTTAGGCCTGTCTCGTTGTACGATTCGCAAGGGTTGGCCACGATGACGAAATCATTTAGCCGGATGGCTTGCAAGTTGAGCTTGCGAGTGGGTGGCATTTCACTGAGCAGTACGGTCTCACGTGCGTAGTTTTCGTCGAGCGTCTTGGGCAGTCGGTCTTGGAGGTGTGTTTCGATGTATCGCTTTGCGGTTGTGACTTCGGCTGCACTTGGCATGCGAACCGCGAGCTCGATGGAGTCGAGTTCGACATCGAGATTAAGTTGCGACGAGTATTGGATCGATGGCAGCACGGATAAGATTTTGTCGGAGACGTAGGTTCCTACTTCGGTATAGGTAAAGGGTGCGGCTGGTTTGCTGAAGTCGACGCAGTTCGCATTGCCACTGGTTGCATTGGCCATGAGCCCCACGAATAAATCAGGCGAGTCAGGGCGAAGCGATTTTCCGAGTCGTTCGCAAACGACTCCAAAGTAGTCGGCGGAGAGATTTGGTGCGCCAGCGTAATGAGTGCAGAACGATGCGAGGACCGAAATAGGCTTGCCCTGCAGGTCTTGAATAGCAAGGATAGGGACGAGGGTATCGACAGGACCTATGGGTGCCATTTTGTTTGGGTTGTCATGCCCCGGGTTCATATTGACCGAATCGCTGGTCCTGCCTGAAAACGGAGATGAGTTTGCTTTACCAGGTTTCATGAGCCAGTCACGACAATAGATATACTGCTCGCAGACCACCGTTGCGGTCCCCCATTGGGCAGGCACCATTCGCTTTTGGGCTTCTGCGATTCCTTCTGCGATCCAACCTGGGAGCGACTCGGCGTAATCCTGTTGGACAGGCGTACCATGCACTCCATCCACAGCGACAGCAGAATGAGTATGGGTCGCTGCAATCAATATGTGGTTAATCGCAATGCCAGTCTTGGATTGTGCTAGCTCCTTGGCCTTATCGACCAACTGCAGCGGAATAATGCAATTGTCGACGATGCAAATTGCGATTTGCATCTTGCCATCACCTAGAACCAAACAGCGCGCATGCAGAGGGTCATTGATCCGATCCACTTGCTTGCCAGAGATGCCGCCATTGACCCACACGGGCAAGTTGACTGGATTGATGTTCTTTGCGAAAACACCAGCCATAAGGTTTCCGCCAGCTTGTGTTGAGGGTTCTGTTGCGTTCGCGAAAAAATTCGTGGTGCACGCAAGGAACAAAGCGACAAGGTGTCGCGAACACGTGCCGAAGATGGTCCAAGAAAACTGCATCGGAGGGAGCCTATTAAAAACGTTTCGAGGTGGACTTAGGTGCAACACTTTGCTTATAGCCGCGATGGCCTTTCGACCAAATGCTAGCATCCCATAAAAATATTTTAGCGAAACTGGCAACGAATCGCTGTTGTTTTCTTGGAGTTTGCTATACTTCCAAAAATAGTTGGCATCATGCTGGGAAGTTTACTGGTTTTGGGCAGGAATGTAGTCTTGTCCTGGGCTTCTCATAGCAAATGACTTGCTGCATAAGGGTGAAAATCGAATGACTCGTATTCCCATTAGCCAAGCTGACGAACACGCACGTCGGATGAAGAAACGTTTGGAGCTGAGCACGGCCGAGATTGGTCTGCAAGTTCGAACGACAAACTGCCTTGAGGAGAAAGGAATCTTCACCGTTCGCGATCTATTGCAGAGTTCGCCCGAAACGCTGTTGAGCATCGCCAATTTCGGTGAAAAGACACTCGAGGAAGTGTATCTCGCGCTGGAGAAGATTGGTTACAACCGGGAATGGCGAAAGCCTAGATAATTCCAAGTTCTCGCTAGAACGGATGGTCAGCACCCCTCGCGTAAAGCCAGGGGCATGCCAAACATCAAATCTATTGCGTTCGTTGGTCGCAAGTCCCTAGAACGCAGGCATTGCAATACCATATCCATTTGAGCTACGCTTTCCGCACGCCAGTTAGCGTCGAAGATTGAAATACGATAATAAGCAGAACCAGAACAGAAAAACCACGACGATACACGCAAGCCAAATCTTAAACGCGATTGCAACACCCTTGTTTTTTCCTACGTCGAGCTGATTGCCGACTTGCGGACTGGTAGCAATGGCTAACACGAAAATAACAATTGGCATCGTCAACACTACGAAATGAATCGCGAATAAGCTGATTCCGATAACGGTCAAACCAACGGTTCCCCAACGGAACAACGCAAATGGGATCGCAACCGCAGTGGTGATCAACAACAAATGGCGAATTCGGATTTGCATCAGGGACGATTCTCAGACTGGATGTCTCTTGCTGCATACTTCGCAATTCGGATTCCTGTGAATCCTGCGGCGTGCAAACGTCATCATGGACAGGTCCATCGCCAGCATGCTGCCCGAGAGCGTTTCACCCACTCCTGTGATCAGCTTGATCACCTCCATGGCGGCCATGCATCCGACTGTCCCGGCGACCGCGCCAAAGACAGGAAACTCTCGGCGCCAAGCGGACGGCTCAATCGGCGATAAGCATGCGAGGCACGGCGTTATTCCAGGCAAAATCGTTGTCAGACTCCCTTCAAACTCATACATCGCGCATTCCACCATCGGTTTGCCTTGATGGACTACGGCACGATTCATCGCAAAACGCTCTGCAAACAACGGTGCGCAGTCGACGACGACGTCCGCTTTGCTTACCAACGCTTGAGCATTGGCTTCACTCACATTCTCGTCAAATGTCTCGACAATCAGTCGTGGATTGAGGTCCAACAACCGAGCCTTGGCGGTGTCGACGCGCGATTGACCGACCCGATCATAGGTCATCAGCAGTTGCCGGTTCAAATCGCTGTACTTGATAGGGCCTGCATGCGCAAGAATGATTTTGCCGACTCCAGCCGCTGCCAACTGGAGTGCAACGGTTCCGCCAACCCCGCCGACGCGTGAAATCAGTACGCTAGCTGCCTTCAGCTTGCGTTGGCCCGGTTCGCCAATCCCTTCCGCCCACATTTGCCACTCGTATATGGAGCGATCCAACGCATCCAATGCAGGCAGACCGTCCAAGTCATCACGTCCAGGCTTGCTCTCCGACATTGCTAACCGCCCGAAATCAAAGTCGTAAGTGTCAATTCCGATCCATCGTGCAGTACCAATAACTGCTCCTTAGAAACAAGATCGTCGTTCAGAAAAACGAGGATGGACGAACGAAGCGACTGCTGGTCATCCAGCAAAGCCGTGCGCAACTGGTCCGTTCCAACCTCTGCAACCCGTTCGACAATCTGCTGCAATGTAGCAGAGGGTTCGACGTCCACCGAGATTCGATTGCAGCCTGCTAGCCGTCGCACTTGTGAGTCAAATCGCACATGCACTAACACTTGAATGCACCCTCCCTCATGCTAGAACTCCATCCTTCATGTGAACAACCCGGTCCGCTAGTTGAGCTGCCCGCGAATCGTGAGTCACTAACAAAACAGCCCCTCCGCCTTTGGAAAAACGGCGAAGTTCTTGCAAGACGATTTGGGCATTGGATTCGTCGAGGCTCCCGCTGGGTTCATCCGCGAGAACGAGTTTCGGATCATTCAGCAACGCCCTAGCTATGCAACATCGCTGACGTTCCCCAACACTCAACTGCGATGGATAGTGACGACTGCGGGCGGTCAATCCAAATTGATCCAGCAACTGCTCCACTTTCGAATTCGTCATTCGTTGCGAAGCGGGCAGGCCAAGCGACGCCGCTTGAACATTTTCGGAAACATTCAAATAGGGAACCAAATGAAACTGCTGAAAAACAAAGCCGATATGCTTTGCTCGAAAGGCCGCTCTCTCATTGGCGGGCATGGCGTAGGGGCTCTCACCTAGGAAGGAGACTTTTCCAGAATCCGGTGCGAGCATGGTCCCCGCCGTGAACAAAAGCGTCGATTTTCCGCTTCCGCTAGGGCCCTGAACCGAAACGAAGTCCCCTTCGTTCAAGCTCAGCGAAACCTGGCATAACGCCTGGACCTTGGTCGATTTCGTCGAATAGACTTTGTTAAGTCCCTCCAAGCACAGCAACATCCCCTATTCCCCTTGCAGTACGATAGCGGCATCTTGTCGGATCGCTTGGAAAGCGGCCAGCCAACTCGCTACCACCGTCAAGAGAATCATCAAAACTGGAATCCCGGCGGCCGTCGATGTCAGCGATGTCGCCGTCCAAATCTCGATTAACGAAACGGAGGGCTGCATGCGAACGATTCTTGTTGCAATGATTGCGATGCCAACAGCCACTCCGATGAGGCCACCTAACGCACCTAACAGTATTGCTTTGCCAAGGAACGCCCCCAAGATACTGCGAGATCCAAATCCGAGAGCCCGCATCAAACCAATTTCTGATTTGCGTTGACGAAAGTTATAAAAGGCCAGTGCAGCGACGATGCAGCAGCTCAACACAAGCACGGTTGGTTCAAGTACATTGTTTAACGACTGTTGCTGTTGCAGTATCGCCGTTCTCCGTTGACGTTCTCTGTCAATGGTTGCTTTCCCCTCGGATCTTGCCATCGCCAGAGCTTCCTCGGCAGATCGTTTGGACTCGGAGCGTGCCTCCGCCCTAGTAAGTGCTTGGCTGTACCGCTCAATGACTTGGGTACCGGGCAATATCTCTGCAATCTCGCGCCGGATGTCCGAGATGCGGTCGCCCGCGCACTCGCATTCCAATGCAAGAATCGCGTGGATTAGATTCTGCATACCCAGCATCTCCTGAGCGGTTGCGAGATCGATCCAAAGGGACATGTCATCGATGGACCCTCGTTCGGTTTGAATCTTGGAGATGGTGAAATCGCGTCCAAGCAGAGTCACCGTTTGCCCCAACTCCAGTTTAAGTTTCTGCTGGATGGTTGAGCCAACAACCATTTGGCCCGGAGCGACGGCATCCAACATGGGTTGCTTCAGTGCCCGATGCATGATGGGGATTTCGCCGCGTGTGCCGTTGACAACTACGTCCATTTCCTGCTCGGTCCAGTGGACTCGTTTCGTAACGCTCGGCAACAGATGGTTTACGGTGACGATGTTCGAATTGGCCAGCTTCTCAGCATAACCTAATGGCATGGTCTCAGAAATACTGCCATCCAGGTGCAATGCAGCAACATCGACATCCTTCGGTAAGATTAAGATGTTGAACCCGAGGGTCAGCATCTGCTTGCGAACCGTATCCTGAAGCTTAGCACCAGCCGTTGCTACAAGCTCTTCGTGCATCTGGATGGATTTCTCTGTCTCTTCTTGTTTTTGTTGGAGAAAGTCTTTGGTCCTTTTTTGATCCACACGCAACAAGGCTTCGGAACCGAAGATCATGGCTGCAGCTGCCGCCACCGCCAATGTGGCCAAAAGAAAACTCCATTTGCGAAAACGAATCTCGCGGAGGATAAGACCGTACAAGGTAAGTGGACTGGGACTGGCGTTCGGCATAATTTCCCTTAAACGTTACGATTTGGGACCGAACAAGAATATCCAACCAATCGTGATGCAACCCACGATCGCAGCTAACGCGCCGAGCGTTATCAACGGAAACGACGAAGGGTTGGGCATTTTCACTGGTGTTACCGAATGGACGGATTCAACTATTGAGTGTTCCGCAAGAATCGTAGACTCTTTTACACTGCTCGCGTTGGAACCGCTCTCGTTTACTGGGGCGCTTTCGCCTACTGGGGCCAACTCTGGGGCCAACTCTGGGGACAACGTCTTCGCTGGATCCAGGGCGGCCACCGGACTAAGCGATTTTGGTCGACTCGCAAACGCCCCCAAGCCGGTCAACGGCACATCCTCCTCTTTCTTTGGCTCCGTGATTTGAACGTTTTCGTCCCAATCGAACGCGACCAATAAATCGACCCCGGGGTTTTCAGCCTTGACCGTGCATTGGCAGGCCCCCGCTAAAAATCGGCTGGCCTCCTCGATCATGCCCGTCGAAATTCCGTCCCCCAGCAATGCATACAAAACGCGACCTCGACCAAATACCGGAAAAGCCATCGGCGTTCCTTTGCCAAACTCCTCGCGAAGGTCTGATTCTTGGGACAGCAGCATCGATACGAAGGCCGCTTCCGCAGCATCGTCGCGAGAAAGTCGATGGGCAGAAAACTTGATCTTGAGTTCTTCGGGACTCTTCGACAGATCCTTCAGGTCGGCTGGGTCGATCACAGGCAGCTTGATCACGCTTTCGAGTCTTTTCAATTCCGAATCAAGCTTAAAAAACTTCGCGTCATCTACGACCGGATCACCCGATTCCAAATACACCCAAGAGACCGAATCCTGGTCGACGAGCCCTTTGCAAATCTTTTGACGCAGAGGGCTAGTAAGCAAGCGACCGATTGTTTCCTTGGTGAATGCACCGTCCCATGCTACCGGCGATACGCTATCTATTTTCTTCCCCATTTCCACCACCAACCAGGCAGAATCGCGATTCCTATACGGCTGAACGATTGCCTCGGATTCGTCGGGTATTGACTTGGAACCATCGCTGACCTTCAACCGAATATTGGCGGTTCTACCCAATTCCTTCAATTCACTGAGCAAGGCCATTTGGCTATCGTTCAATGGAGTGGAGGCGACAATATGAACCGTGAATGGTTCTGGTTTCCAGTGCTCCAGTGCGTATCGGAATACCGGGATGGAACAACATAGTGCCATTGATGCAAAGATGGCTAGGAATCCGACGGTGAGACATAGTCGCGCGACGATTCTGGAAGAAAAACGAAATCTGCTCGGCAGGCCCAATAAACCGAACCAGGCTGGTTTTCGAAAATTTTTCATGCTTGCTTGCTATTCATCGAGCTTAGTAATTTCTACTCCCGACAGGACTGGGAGTCCGGAGATCGGCTTAAAGTTCAGTTCTAGGATTTCGCCGAGCATAACTCGTTCTAGAGTTCTGACAAGTTCTTGACCTTGCGAAGGATCGAGTTCGACTTCGGTGGATTCGACTTCGGTGGATGCGATATCATCTTGTACGGAAACTGAGAATTGGCGTTTTGAGCTTCCGATACTCTTGGGCAATCCGAAGTACAGTTTAACACGGTAAGGGCTTCGCGCCACGTTGGGATCTGGCAGGATTCTGACTTCTTCAGTGTCCACAATCAACTGTGCTGCTCCCTCCTTGCCAGCGGTGAAGGCGGTCGCTACCCTTTTTCCTTTACCGCTTATGAGCAACGCGATGGCATTGCCTGGCTTCCATTCGGGATGTTGGATGACTTCCTTAATCAACGACGCCAAGTTCGGTGTTCGCTGCGATTCTCCACGTTCGTCCGCTTTCGTCCATGGAGCGGGCTTCCAAGATACGCTTTGGGTTGACTTAACACGAGACGAAATGTTCTTTTTGGTTGGGTCGAATGGGGAGGCCGATCCAACCATCTCGGCGTGAATCTCCAGTTCGGTTTCTTCCTCGTTGGCCGCATGGGCGGTGAACTGAACGTAAGCCGATCGGATCTCGCTCGTCGAGGCTATGTTGATCTTGTCGAAACGCAGTCCTACGATTTGTTTGGAGTCATCCTGTACTAACTCAAGATCGCTGCTAGACGTATTTGCAACTCCATCGGCACCTTCCTCCGCATCGTCCGCCGCTTCTATGACAGGAATGCCTGTGCTCAGTTTGGTTGAACTCACCGGCTTCAACCAAACTCGCAATCCCGAAAGCCCTTGTACGCCCGATGCGGATATCCAAGGGGTCTTGGCCCCAGGCATGGTGGCTGGATGGTCCTGGTAAGTGGTATATGGACCTTTGACTTCGATTCCTAGACTCGGGGAATCCCCTGCCAGGATTGGAAACTCGATCCAGGATACACCATTGGCATCGCGGCGGTCGCCGGGTGCGCCCAAATTGATTCCAAGTTGCACCACGCGATCGGATTTGTTTTGGACAATGGCGGCGTTGTCAATCGACCAAGTCTCAAGTTCCGGCATGTGTACCAAGCCGATGGAGGTCTGATTTTGGTAGGAACAACTGCATGTGCGGGTCATATCGGGTGCATTGAGAATCCCGTTGGCAGCCACGAGGTTCGACGTACAGCCCGATCGAAAACCGCCAAGGTTTCCTGTCCCGCTCTCGGTCAGCAAATCGTAGTAACTGGCTGCTCCCGAGCGAAACGTCAGGAAATTTTCGCAAGCGGAAATCGTATTGCAACCGTAAGCTCGCGTGATCTTCCACGGTTGCATCCGGCCGGAAACCGGATTCTTCACCATCTTTTGCGAGCCATCCCGCAGATAAAATGCGCCTGCGGACTCAGTGTATGCGTTTGCGTTCGAAATGATGAGATCATTGTGCAAAATACAAGGGCCTGAATAGGCCAGAGAAGGCTTGGACCATACCACTGAACCATCTGTTGCCCGATACACGGTCATGCCTTGTCCGACTTCCGCAGCCAAACGGTCACTGGCAGCTGCGCTGGCTTGCAACAACATGTCGTGGGCTGGTGAATACCCCAACCAAGTGCCAAAAATGCCTTCGTTGACTTCCCATTGCTTTTTTCCGGTCAGCGCGTCAATCGCGATAATACGATAGGTTTTTGGAAGCTCTCGGCCGCGACGCTTTAGAAGATCTTCGACCGTTTTGGGATTGCGATCAAGGGCGTAGATTTTGCCGTTGCCTGCCACGATTCCGTTGTGCCAAAAACTGTGCAACGCATCGACTTGCCACAACTCTTCGCCTGTGTGTCGATTGAACCCTACGATCGACATGCTCGCCGCTCGATCCAGGCTTTTGGTTCCGAAGCCGGCCTTGGATTTGGAAAGCGCGGCGTCATCCTCTTCGGATTTGAGATCAAGCCGCGACCGGTACTTCGCGAAACCAACGCCGCCTATCAAAACGTCCTCGTAAATGCCGATGTAGCCCCACTCCTGCGAACCTTCTTTGGCCTTTTGCGGCAGCGCTATGTCTCGAACGTGTTCGCCTGTCGCGGTATTCAGAACTTTGCACAAGTTTCCTTCCACGATGTAAATCAAATCTTCGGTCACCACGAAGTTCGTGCCACGTCCGTTGGCGCCCGGGATATGCACTTGGTTGTACGCCGGATCGAGAGGAGTATCGGCATAGGTTGAGTCATAGAAGACATCAAACGTACCGAGATTTTCAAAGGCTTTGTGCCACAGAACTCTGCCAGTGTACACATCGCGAGCTGTTAGGGAGTTCATGCCTTGGAGAATGAGGCGTCCGCCGACCACTTGTTCGGGCGGGCCGTGTCCATGTCTAGGAAGGACATCGACATTGCTATTCCCTCCAAACCACAATACACCTAACGGCAATTTGACCAATCGATCATCCGATTTAATGGTGTTGGCGATATTGCCATATTGATGTGACCAATCCGAAGAGCCCGGCAACGGGCCAACACGCTTAACGACGATGCTGTTTGGCGTGCGTTTGATTTCCGCTTGCTCCAGTTGGATTGCATTAACGTCCGCTAGTATCTTATCTAGATTGTCCGGCGATGAAAGCAACTGTAGGACTCCACCGTACGGTCGTACTGAGTTGTAGATTTGACGAATGCACTTTGGATCTTGAACGACGGCTTGCGAAAGTTCTTCACCAATGAAAATCATGTTGGCAATGTAAGGTGGCGCACGGAACTCAAGTGGTTTTGCAACATGGGCCGTCCCGCGGCTTCCGTACCACTGACGCGCATCCCATTCGCGTCGCAGTTGACCGACACGCTCCGCGTCCTCGTCGACGACAATCATTTGCTCAAAGGCAGAGGACTCTACGATTGCATGGAGCGTATTTCGAGCATTCGCATCTCCAATCCCAAACCAAATTGCATAGCCCGACGCGTCACTTTGAGAAAGCATCTCCTCGGCATAGGCGCGTGCAACATCTTCCTCGCTCGTCGTTGTCGATGGATCGGAGGCGCGAACCAACTCCAATTGTGACTTCGTTGGATTTTGTCCAGCGTCCCCTAAGACATAAACGTTGCCTTCCATGGAAACTGCCACGAGCTTGCCGTTGCCAGCGATAAGGCGTTCAATCTGTCCATCGATTGGCATCGACCAAAGCGTCTGCGGTACTGCATCTTTGCCTGGCAAACGAATGGCTGTTATCAGACTCTTATTCTCCGTAGTATCGGGCAACGGTCCGGCAGCGTAAAGAACGCCACCCGCTAGAATGAGATCTCCTCGTCCTTCGCCCGGAACATCCCACAGCTTGGTGCCGTCTGGTTTCCATGCGCAGATTTTGGCAACCTCCTTTTCCATTTCCGCTGAGTAAAGCACATCTCCAGCCAGAACAGGTTCGTTTGGCATGAACGCGGTCTTGACGCCGTTACCGAGTGCAAACTGACGGGTCCCTTTGACTCGGGTGTGAACGTAGAAAAAATCATCGTTGGCTGTAACGAAAGACCCACCGGTTCCCTTACCACCGGCATTAATTTCGAAATAGCGTTGCTTGCCGGTATGTCGGTCGAATACGGCGGGGACAGATCTTCCGCCTGGGACAATGAGAGTATCTTGGGTTGCAACCAAAGCACCTTGCGGTCCAACGCCAGCAAACGATGGAGCGCTATGCGGCTGCTTGATGTACTGCGATCCAGTCTCGTCGTTGAGCCAAATGACTTCACCGGTCTTCTTGTCGAGAGCGTAAATGAACGTGCCCATGAATGGCCAGATGCTAGACGCAAAGTAGACTTGATCACCGCAGATGACCGGTCCACCGCGGGCAGGCCAAGCTGAAATCAGGCGACGGTTCCCGATCGCAAGGTGATCGAGCGGTGCACCGCGAAATCGCCAAAGCAATGCGCCCGTCGCAGCATCCAGCGAATAAAGACAACCATCGTCACTTGAGAAGTAGACAGCTCCATCGGAGGCCGCCAGAGGCAATCGAACTGGACCATCCGTGTAATAAGTCCAGATCACCTTGCCCGAAATGAGATCATACGAGACGACTTTGTCCGAGTCGTTGAAGCCTACAAACAGTTGCGAGCCTAAAATGATCGGTTCAAAAACGCGATCAAACGACATTACATCCATATTGAGCGGGTCATCCCAAGTCTGCTTTCTGGGGGTACCTGCAATCACATGCTCGATCCGTAGGCGTGGCGGAAGGGACTCCGCCGACGCCGCACTTCGCATGGAATCGCCTCGCCACATCGGCCAGTCTGCAGCAATCAACGAACTGTTCGTCAAGCCTAGTGCGAGCAAAAGGCAGTATAAGGCGGCTCGGAAGCAAGGTCTTTTGACCCCGTAAACGTTTAGATCCATGATTTCCTTTTGAAAATTAATGTGCTCTGGAATGGTCCCGCAGTTGTCGTTAAACCACAATACCGTTCCATTATTTGTTTAACGGTCAGCCGAAGGCGTACCCAGTACCATGAACGTACGCCTACGGCTAACCGTTAAACGAAATTTTGCGAAATTGGGATTTATTGGACGGTATTAGGGGCAACGAATGAACGCGGCAAAAACTCCCCGTCCACTCCCACCTCGATTGTAGACAGTTCTTTGGTACAGCGAACACGCCTTGACGAAAGTAGGCAAGTTTCATGCTTTCGCCAGAGTGCAGAGCGAAAGTATTTGCGAATTCATCAAAACTTGTTCGAGAGCAACACATCTTGTAACAATCCTGCCCTAGGATAATGGCTCAGATGGGGAGGGTGTGGCTCCTGCCGAACCAATTCGGCGCCAGCTCGGCAGGAGCCTCGCCCCGCCCGTTGTTTTTTACGCGAGCACCGGCTCGGCGACGCAATCTCAAATGGGAGACAATGATGCAGATGAAACGGCAGCTATTTTGGCACGCAATTTCTTTCCTAGTTAGCGGACTGCTTGTTACCCACTCCTGGGGATTCGAAAACGGAGCAACGGACTGGCCAACCTACCGCGGTGGAAATGACCGGCTCGCTTCAACCTCAGACAATCTCAATCCAGCGCCAAAGCCGAGCTGGATATATGAGTCGCCCGCAGCCCCCAAAATGTCGTGGGGTAGCGCTGAAGGCCGAGTCATTGAAAACCATGTGATCGGCAACCGCAACAAGTACGACGACTCACTCCAGCCCGTGGTCGTAGGGGAACAAGTCTTCTTTGGTTCGTCGGTCGACCATCACCTGCATTGTCTAGACCTCAAAACAGGCAAGGCGCGTTGGACGTACGCCGTGGGAGGCCCCATCCGTTTAGCACCTGCCGTATACCAAAATCGAGTCTACTTCGGTGCAGACGATGGTTTCGCCTACTGCCTATCCGCCGCGGATGGTTCTTTGGTTTGGAGAGTCTACGGCTCCTCCTCCGACAACAATTGGCTTTTGGCCCGCGGTGAAATGATTTCGCGATGGCCAGTTCGAACCGGCATTACGATCGATGATGGAAAGGCATTCTTCGGAGCCGGAATCTTCCCGCACGAAGAGATTTTCATTCATTGCGTCGACGCTGTGACCGGCAAAGTCATTTGGAAACAAGATCACGTCAGCGAAACCGATGCCGGTCGAAATAGCTTGTCGCCCCAAGGCTACTTGCTCTCAAATAAGGACGTACTATTCGTCCCTTCGGGTGGTTCATTACCGGCAGCATTCACCAAGGCGACGGGTGAGTTTCTTCACAAAAGAACTTTTTCTTGGCGAACTACCGCAGGCGGAGTGGTCGGTGGCTTCCAAGCGTTGCTCGCCGATGGTCAGCTCTACACCAGCGGAGCCCATCACTGGCTGGCCATGGATCAAAATGGAGGGGAAGTGGGCTACGGATGGTTTCAAGGTCGCCAGCTTGCGGTACATGATGAGCAAGCGTTCGTAACGACCGGCGAGCATGTTGCTTGCTTGGATCGAACCGTCTACGCAGTCAATAGCCGTCGCCGTCAAGAACTGGAGTTGTTCGTCAAAGAAACCGCATCCAAATTGCGTGCGCCAGTTCCCGACGCCAAAATACTCAAAGCCAAACTGAAACAAGCCGAAAAGGAACTCACGGCCATCGCCGACATCGGGATCGAATGGAAGCAAGCGACCAAGGACAACGACTGTCTCATTGCGACCGCAAACCTAATTTATGTCGGCGGAGACAAGCACGTCACCGCCTACAACCGCGCTAATGGCGAGCAAGCGTGGCAAGTCGAAGTCGAGGGAACCGCCAGCGGACTCGTCGTCGCCCAGAATCATCTGCTCGTTAGCACGACCACTGGCAAGATCTACGCGTTTCCTTCGACGGACGCTTCAGCACCAACAGTTGCTAATCGTGTCGCATCGATATCCAGTAAAGGACCAAGCCCAAGCCCATTTCCGAATGATGAATTGTCAGCGAGTTATGCATCGGCAGCCGATGAGATCTTGCGCCAGCTCGGCCGTCGTAAGGGTTTCTGCCTAGTTGTCGATAACAACCAGGGAAGACTTGCCTACGAACTTGCAATGCGAAGCGATCTAAAAATCTACGCTGTCGATAGCGATGCTGCCAAAGTGACGGAATCGCGAAAGCTTTTGTCTAAGTCGGGGCTTTATGGAAACCGAATTGTTGTTCATCAATATCGAAATGATGAGCTGCCGTATTCCAACTACTTTGCTGATCTCATCGTATCCGACGAGAATGTGCTGAAGGGTTCATTACCGATTTCTCCTGAGTCTCTGCAGCGTCATTTGAAACCGCTGGGAGGTACGATTGTTTTGCAACAGAGCGAGCCGGCTGGACAGGTTGCGACGATGGATTGGTTGAAAAAGCTTGGATTCGATTCCGTTCTGCCTGAAAGGAATAAGAACTGGGCGAAGCTGGTGCGAGGGACTTTGCCGGGAGCTGGGAATTGGTCGCATCAATATGGCAATCCGGCCAACACTGCGATCGGAACGGATACCCTGGTCAAAGGGGATCTCAGCGTTCTTTGGTACGGCGATCCTGGCCCCGGCGATATGGTCAATCGCCATGAAGGAGCCGTTGGTCCGCTATCAACCAATGGCCGCCTATTCGTTCAAGGAGAATCCGAGATTCTGGCTTATGACGCGTACAACGGGACCTTTTTGTGGAAATACAGCAATCCTGCCGCCGTTCGGACCGGTGTGTTTCAAAATCAGAATCCAGCCAATCTGGCAGCGGACGACGACCGACTGTTCCACTTTGCTAAGGGCGAGTGTTTTGAACTGGACGCGGCCTCCGGGCGAGTGCTACGTGTACACCGCCTTCCACCACTGTACAATGAGGGGCAGTATGAATGGGGTTACGTTGCAACTCAAAATGGATTGCTTTTTGGAGCTGCAA
>Ga0105048_10007637_pt1 | contig 17372 bp, 13 predicted proteins | sample MAT05_FD_78382 | JGI IMG/M metagenome (GOLD analysis project Ga0105048, IMG submission 78382) | Freshwater microbial communities from Lake Fryxell liftoff mats and glacier meltwater in Antarctica - MAT-05 | ecosystem: Environmental > Aquatic > Freshwater > Ice > Liftoff microbial mat | place...
CGGAGGCTCGTCGGGCCTCGCCTGACTCCAGCTTACCAACGAGCCTCCGGGTTCATCCCGGAGGTCCGAGATGGTGTACCTGTAGCGAAAGCTTGGCATCGTCAGGGGAAGGAATGATGTCCCTGCCTCCGGCACAAGCCCGGAGGCTCGTCGGGCCTAGCCTGACTCCAGCTTACCGACGAGCCTCCGGGTTCATCCCGGAGGTCCGAGATGGTGTACTGTAGCGAAAGCTTGGCATCGTCAGGGGAAGGATTGATGTCCCTGCCTCCGGGACAAGCCCGGAGGCTCGTCGGGCCTCGCCTGACTCCAGCTTACCGACGAGCCTCCGGGTTCATCCCGGAGGTCCGAGACCATGTCCTTCCTCCGGGATGAACCCGGAGGCTCGTTTTTTGCGACGTTACTGGAGATTCGAGATGAAGCTCAGCGAATTGAAAACGGCCTTGGCCAATGACCCGAACGCCGCCCTGCACTGGATGCTGCCGGACGGCGACTTTGTCCCACCGCACTTCCACGTCACCGAAGTCGGCCGCGTCCGCAAGGACTTCGTCGATTGCGGCGGCGTGCGTCGATCCACCTCGGCGTGCGTCCTGCAACTCTGGACCGCGGACGATACCGATCATCGCCTCGTTGCCGGGCGGCTCGGCATGATCCTCGGCTTGGCCGACGATCTGTTCGAGAACGCCGAGACCGAAGTCGAAGTCGAATACGACCGCGGAGTGCTCGCAAATTATCCGCTCGGCGGCATCGAGTTCACCCCCGCCGGGCTGCTCTTCCACCTGGGCGCCAAACACAGCGCCTGCCTCGCCCCCGAACGCTGCGGCGTGCCGGGTACGGCGGCCGCCGGGTGTTGTTGAACCAAACTCAGCGGGACTGATTCATCCGCACCTGCAGCGCGTTGCCGGACTGGTTGGCGCCGAAGGAATAGCCGATGCCGGGGCGGGCGACGCTGATTCCCTTCCAGCCCGGTTTCAGGTCGGCTTCGGTGTGGAGCACGTCCGGCTTGCCGTCCGCACCGGCGCGGACGATCTCCAGGCGGATGGTCCGCTTGACGTCCATCAGACCGCGCGGCAGCGGCGGCAGATTGATCGAGGCCATGCCGGTCGTGCCCGCGATGACGCCGCTGACGGTCTCCGGCGGTTGAGCGACGATCGCCGTTTTCTCCTCCGTGAGGATGAGCGGAATCATGGCATCCGACCCGCCCGCGGCTTTGGCGAGTGCCTCGCCGGACGTGGCCCATTCGCCGACGAGCTTGCCGGACTTCTTGTCCGCGGCCAGTTCCAGCTTCACGTTCTTCACAACGGCCGCATTCAGTTTGCCCATCTCGGCCTTGGCGATCGTGAAGCCCGGCTCGGCGGTCAGCGGCTTCTCGAAGGTCTTTTCCCCCTTCTTGGGAAGCGGAATCGCGGCGACGCTGTTCACCGTGCGGCGTGCCGTGGTCGTGCCGCTGTCCGTCACGCGGGCGATCACGGAGACCGAACCGGCCTGCGGTGCGGACACGTTCACGATCGCCTCCTGTTCGGTGGCGACCTTGCCGCTCACACCCATCAGGCGAACGGCATACATGCCGGCGGTATCGAAGACGACGTACTTCTCGAACGGCCCGTTCTCGGTGTCGACGATCAGCGGCTTGTTGCCGAGCCTGAAGATGACGCGCTCGGCATTGGCGACTTCGCCGGTGATGCGAAAGCCGGCCGGGGCCACCGCCGATCCGCCCAACGGCTCGACCTTCAGCCCCGTGATGCTCGGCGTCAAGGTCTTCGGTGCCGCGGCCGAAAGATCGACGGGCACCGTGCGTTCGTTGTCTTCGAGCAAAATGTTCCGCACCGTGAGCTTGACGGCATAATTGCCCGGCTTGGCGTAGGTGTGGCTGACGATCTCCTTGGTCGACTCGAAGGGTTCGAGCGCGGTGCCGTCGCCGAAGTCCCACCAGCCCGAGTCGCCGCCGGCGAGGTTTCTCAGGTTCACGGTCAGCCCGTCGGCGGATGCCTCGAAGTTGGCGATCGGCTTGGTCGGCCGCACCACCTGATTGACGATGGCGTTGGAATACATGACGACGACGCCGGACCCCACGCCGACGAACAGTCCGAGAACCCCTTTGAACCATCCGGAAACGTGCCCGGTAATACCTTTGCGAGCCGGTGCGTCGGCCATGAGAATTCCTCCATGAATCGGCTGAACGTTGGTTGAGCGCGTCACGGTAATCCATCGCCGGGACGGCGGGAAGCCGAAGTTCGATGACGTGACCAACCGTTGTCGGAATCGCAGCTGACCGATCTACTTCTTCGCGTTCAGCAGGGCCGCGTGGACCTTGGCGATGTCCCACATATAGTGCGATATCGGGAATTTGTCGGCGGCGAGCGTGAGGTGCTCCTTGGCTTTGGCGGCGTTGCCGTCGGCTTCGTGCCACAGGCCGATGTAGAGATGGGCGTAGAAGCGGGCTTCCTTGCCGTCGGCCGTGTCCGCCTTGAGTTTGTTCGCCGCAGCCAGGACATCGTCGGGCTTCAACAGACCCGCATAGAGCTTCTGAATCTCGGCCATGGGAATCCGCGGATCCTTGGTCACCGCGATGAGTTGCTTGACCGCTTCCGCCTTGCCCACGACCTTGACGTTGCAGAGGTAGTGCCAGGCCGCGTTCTCGACGTCCTGCGGGTTGGCCTGCTTGTGCGTCTCGAACTGCTTCACCCCCTCGGCATGCTTGCCGAGGTAATAAAGCGCGATCCCGCGCCGCCAATGCTCCGGCGCGAAGTCGGGCCTGAGCTTCAAAGCCTCATCGAAGTCGGCAACGGACTCGGCAAACTTCCCGAGTTTGAGATAGGCATCGCCGCGGCGGTCGAGTGCCGTGAACGTCTTGGGTGCGAGCTTCAAGACTTCGGTCAAGGCCGCAACCGCATCCGCGTGCTGCTTCAGTTGTCCGGCGGCCAAGCCCATGAGCAACCGCGGCTCGACCCGCTTGGGTTCCGCATCGGCGGCCGCCTTCGCCAGGTCGTACGCGGCCTTGTACTCCTCCTTGCGGTAGGCTTCCTCGGCCTTGGCGATGTCCTGTGGGACGAGGAGACACGTCAGGAGAAGCGAAGCGAGCATGGGGAGGCACCTCGAAGGGACAACGACCGGCGAGCGGGATTCGTCAATCCCCTGAGGACTCATTGTGCAGTCTCAGGGGGCTGACGTCCCCCGCTCGCCACAGCAAAATCAAATCCAGCCCGCGCCTTCTTGGCGCACGATGGTTTCCAGCGCGTCGATCCACTTCGGGTGATCGTTCAGGCACGGGCAGGCGCGGAGCAGTTCGCCGCCGTGTTCGTGGAAGACCTCTTCGCTTTCGTGGCCGATTTCGTCGATCGTTTCCAGACAGTCCGACGTGAAGCCGGGCAGGATGCACATGACCTTCCGCACGCCCTTCTTTGCCAGCGCCTCCAGCACATCGTCGGTGTAGGGCTTCAACCACGATTGCGGGCCGAAGCGGCTCTGGAAGGTCCGCGTCCATTTGTCGCGCGGCCAGCCGAGCTTCTTCACCAGCGCTTGGGTGGTCCGCACGCAGTGGGTCGCATACGGATCGCCGCGCTGGGCGTACTTCTTCGGGATGCCGTGGAAACTGAAGACGAAGTGTTCCGGTTCCCAATCGAGTTTGGCGAGGTCGTCGTGAATCGTCGCGGCGAGGGCGTCGATGTAGGCCGGGTGGTCGTAATGCGGCGGGATGACGCGGATGGCCGGAACGCGCCGGACCTTGGTGAGCGTGAGGAACAGAATGTCGGTCGCGCTGGCGTAGGTGGTGGCACTGTATTGCGGGTACATGGGCAGGGCGATGATGCGGTCGAAGCCCTCGGCGATCATCTTGTTGATCTCGACGTCGAGCCGCGGATTGCCGACCTGCATGCCGAAGCGGACCGGCGTGTTCGGGAAGCGTTCCTGCAACAGTTTCACCTGCTGTTTCGTGTAGTGCATCAGCGGCGAGCCGGTTTCCTTGTCCCAGATGCGGGCGTATTTCTCGGCACTCTTCTTCGGTCGCGTCAGCAGGATCGGCCCGTTGAGGATCGGCCACCAGACGAGCTTGGGAATCTCAATGACCCGCGGGTCCGAGAGAAACTGCTTCAGGTAGGGCTTGAGGGCTTTCTTGGTCGGCGCGTCCGGGGTGCCGAGTTGGATGATGAGAATGCCGGTCATGGTTCGTGTCGCGTCCGCAGGGTTCGGGAAACGGTGTCGGGAAACGAAAACGCCGAGCATCCCCATGATAGGAACGCCCGGCGTCGGATGTCGATTCGACTCAACTCTTGGACTTACAGCCGGGGCCTTCCTTGGGATCGTGCTTGTCCGTGATGTGGCCGCCCACCTTGAGTGCGGCGGCCTTGTCCTTGTTCAACTCGATGTAGCTGGACCATTGGCCCGGAAGATTGCTTTCCGAGTAGATGGCCTCGACCGGGCATTCCGGCACGCAGGCTTCGCAGTCGATGCAGTCGTTCGGGTCGATGTAGAGCATGTCTTCGTCTTGATAGAAGCATTCCACCGGACAGACGACGCAGCAGTCGGTGTACTTGCAATCGTGGCAGGCGGCGGCGACAACGTGGGCCATGGTCTCGATTCCTCGTGAGGGTTGTTGTGAATTCTTCGGCTCGACGCGACGGCCGGACCAATCTTTCTCTGCAATTACCATAGCAGCCCAAACTGTCAAGGGAAGCAAGTGCTTGGGGTGCTTTTCCGTTTCGTCTTTGGATTCAAACCGCAGAAAAGCTCCCACCACAACCTCGGGCAGACTCAGGCAGGTGTTGTGGCGAGGCCGTCCCTCGTCTGCATGACCCCACCCGCCTCCCTCGGCTGGATGAACGTGGCCCGCTCCGCTATGCTCCCTGATCGGCACGCCCATTGTTCGGGCGGGCTGATGTTCCGGGGAAGCAAATCATGTCCGACGTCGCGTTGAAATTGCCCGATGGTTCCGTTCGTACCGTGCCCGCAGGCAGCCGGCCGCGCGATGTCGCCGAGGCCATCGGCAAACGGTTGGCGCTCGCCGCCGTCGTCGCCAAGGTCAACGGCGAGTTGGTCGATCTCGACCGCGAGTTCCCCGCCGAGCCGGCGGAAGCGACGTTCGAAATCCTGACCGACAAGGCACCGGAAGCCCTCGACGTGCTGCGGCACAGCACCGCGCACATCATGGCCCGCGCCGTCATGCGGCTTTTCCCCGGGGTGCAACTCGCCTTCGGGCCGACCACGGACACGGGCTTCTATTACGACATCGATTCGCCCAAGCCGATCGCCGAGGACGACTTCCCCCGCATCGAAGCGGAGATGAAGAAAATCGTCGCCGAAGCCGAGCCGTTCGAGCGCTTTGAGCGAAGCATTCCCGAAGGTCGGGCACTGATCGACGGCTTGAAGCAACCGCTCAAAGTCGAACACATCGATCGGGAACTGTCGAAGTTCGATTCGGTCAGCTTTTATCGCCAAGGCGAATTCGTGGACTTGTGCCGCGGGCCGCACATCCCGCACGCCGGCAAGGTCGGCGCCTTCAAGCTGCTGAGCATCGCGGGCGCCTATTGGAAAGGCGACGTCACCCGGCAGCAGTTGCAGCGGCTTTACGGCACCGCGTTCTTCGATCAGAAGGCACTCGATGCCTACGTGAAACAAGTCGAGGAAGCGAAGAAGCGCGATCACCGCGTGCTCGGCCGGCAGCTCAAGCTCTTCACCATCAGCCAGGCCGCCGGCCAGGGGATGATCCTCTGGATGCCGCGCGGCGCGGTGCTTCGCAACGAACTCGAACAGTTCATCCGCTCCGAACTCGTGAAACGCGGCTATCAGCCGGTCTATACGCCGCACATCGGCAACCTGAACCTGTACCGTACCAGCGGGCACTTCCCCTACTACGCGGACGCCCAGTTCCCGCCGATGTACATGAACCCGCTCGTCTCCACCGTCGACACCTGGTTCACGCTGATGGAGAAGAACCTGCTCACCGATGCGCAGGAAGCGGCCTTCCTCAAGATCATCGAAGCCGTCAGCGAGGGGATCGACCCGACGCCCGAGCAGGACCTGCCGCGTTACGGCCTCGGCCAGATGAAGCTCGATGCCCGGGCGCTGTTCCTGAGCTACAACGCCGCGACCGCCAAGGACGAGAAACTGACCGAACTCAAGGACTGGATGAGCGGGCAGGAAGGCTATCTGTTGAAGCCGATGAACTGCCCGCACCACATCCAGATTTTCAAGGCGACGCCCAAGAGCTACCGCGACCTGCCGCAGAAACTAGCCGAGTTCGGCACCGTCTATCGCTTCGAGCAGTCCGGCGAACTCGGCGGCATGACCCGCGTCCGCGGCTTCACGCAAGACGACGCTCACCTCTTCGTCACCCCCGAACAAGTGGACGAAACCCTGCGATCCGAACTGGAACTGGTCCTGTTCATTCTGAAGACGCTGAACCTGACCGACTTCCGCGTACGGGTGAGCGTGCGCGACCCGGAAAGCACGAAGTACGTCGGGGCCGATGAGCTTTGGAACAAAGCGGAAGCGACGCTTTTGGAGATCGTGAAGTCGACCGGCCTGAATTACGTCGTCGGCGTGGGCGAGGCGGCGTTCTACGGACCGAAGATCGACTTCATCGTCAGGGACTGCATCGGCCGCGAGTGGCAGCTCGGCACCGTGCAACTCGACTACAATCTGCCGGAACGCTTCGCCCTGGAGTACGCCGCGGCGGACAACACCATGAAGCGGCCTGTGATGATCCACCGCGCCCCCTTCGGCAGCATGGAACGCTTCTGCGGCATCCTCATCGAGCACTTCGCCGGCATGTTCCCGCTGTGGCTGGCACCGGAACAAGTCCGCGTGATTGCGGTGAGCGAGAAGAGCCACGACTATGCGGTTGAAGTCGAAGCCAAGCTGAAGGCCGCGGGCCTGCGTGCGACCGCCGATCTGCGACCCGAGAAGATGCAGGCCAAGGTGGCCCAAGGCTCCGTCGAGAAGGTGCCGTATCTGCTCGTCGTCGGCGAGAAGGACGCCGCAGCGGGCACGGCCGCGGTCCGCGATGAGTCGATCCCGGACCAAAACAAACGCAACTTGGGTGCCAAGCCGCTGGCCGAAGTGATCGCCATGCTGACCGAGGAGATCGCCGTCAAACGCATCCGCAACCTGGCGGAAACGCCTGCGTAAGGCTGCTTGCGGATTTGATTGGGTGTGGCACAGAGTGAGGTTGTACCGTCCTTTTTCGACGAGGTGACATCATGGCGACCGGCGTTCCCCTCCATTCTTCTTCCGACGCTGTCCCAGGCATGCTGCCGATTCCTGCCGAGGTCTGGGAACGTCCCAATGCCGAAGTCCGCGGAATTGAGCAATCCGGAGCCGATCCATGGCTGAAGACGGCGCCGGATCAACGTTCAGCGTCGTTTGGCTCGATGTTGCGAAGGCCCCGATGAACATCGGTCGTCTTTGGCTGCCATGCCGAAAACCTACCCCAACCGCGCTTCGTCCAGAATCACCTTGGTTGCCGTCGCCCCGACGCGGCTGACACCCAGTGCGCGGACTTCGAGCAGCTTCGCATACGTGCGGACGCCGCCGGCGGCCTTCACCTGCACGTGGGCGGGGGCATACTGGCGCATCAGCTTGAGGTCCTCGATGGTGGCCCCCGTTTCGGCGTAGCCGGTGCTGGTCTTGACCCAATCGGCACGCACTTCGCCGCAGATTTTGCAGAGTTCGATCTTGTGTTCATCTTTGAGGAAGGCGTTCTCGAAGATCACTTTCACCTTGGCTCCGGCGGCATGTGCGATGTGGACCACCGCGGCAATGTCGTGGGCGACGTAGTTCCACTCGTGGGACAGAACCTTGCCGACATTCACGACCATGTCCAACTCGGTCGCCCCGTCGGCGAGCGCGATCTCGGATTCCTTCACCTTGATTGCGGTGACATGGCCGCCGTGCGGAAAGCCGATGGTCGTGCTCGTGTGGACGGTGCTGCCGGCGAGTATCTTCGCGGCGAAGCGGACCGCGTAGGGCTTGATGCAGACCGAAGCAACGTTGTACTCGCGGGCCAGGATCAGCCCGGCTTCCAGGTCGGCGTCGGTCAGTGTGGGCTGCAGCAGGGAGTGGTCGAACATCTTGGCCAGTTGGGCCACGGTCGGCGTTGCGGACATGGGATCACCCTCGGGAGACGGCAAAGGGACATTGTCCGATTGCGCCGCGACTTCGGCCGGCCCGAGTTGGCGAAGCGCGCTTGCGTTCACGCCGGTGTGCCAGTCATAATGGACCGGCTGCACTCTCCCCCATGTCGATGGTTTCCTCCGATGCTTCGGTTGCTTCTTGTCGTCAGTCTTTGCCTCCTCACAGGGTCCGCATCGGCCGCCGACCCGGCGTCGGTCGATTTCTTCGAATCGAAGATTCGACCGGTGCTGATCTCCGAGTGCTATTCCTGCCATTCGGCCGAATCGGTCACGAAGAAGAAGCTCCGCGGCGGGTTGCTGTTGGACACCAAGCCGGGCATGCTCGCAGGCGGCGATACCGGACCGACGTTTGTGAAGGGTAAGCCGGCCGAAAGTATGTTGGTGAAGTCTCTTCACTACGCCGGAGACTTGAAGATGCCGCCGAAGGGCAAGCTGCCGGACGGGGTGATCGCGGACTTCGAAGCCTGGATTGCCGCCGGGGCAACCGACCCGCGGAATGGTGCGGCGCCGACCAAGAAACAGGTCGGCCCGAGCATCGCGGAAGGCCGCAAACTTTGGCCCTATCAACCGTTGAAGCCGTCCGACAAGTCGATCGACGACCTGATCGACGCCAGGCTCGCCGAGGCGAAGCAGGCCCCGGCGGTGCCGGCGACGAAGGGGGAACTGCTCCGGCGCGTCACCTTTGACCTGACCGGCCTGCCGCCGACGCCTGCGGAACTGGCGGCCTTCGAGGCGGACGCGGATGCGAAAGCCTACGAGCGTGCGGTCGATCGGCTGCTGGCCTCGCGCGGCTTCGGCGAGCACTGGGGCCGGCACTGGCTCGACGTGGCCCGCTATGCGGACTCGGTGACCCTGCGCGGCTTAGTCTTCCCGGATGCATGGCGCTATCGCAACTACGTCATCGACTCGTTCCAGGCGGACAAACCCCTCGATCAACTCATCCGCGAACAGATCGCCGGCGACCTGCTCGACCTTCCGGGTCTCGATGCCGAACGGAATGCACGGATCGCCACGACCTTCCTGATGCTCGGCAACACCAACCTCGAAGAGCAGGACAAGAAGGCCCTGCGGATGGACGTCGTCGATGAACAACTGGACGTGGTCACCCGCGGCTTTCTGGCGATGACCGTGACCTGCGCCCGCTGCCACGATCATAAGTTCGACCCGATCCCGACCAAAGACTACTACGCGCTCGCCGGCATCTTCCGGAACGCCAAGGCGATGGAGCACGCCGGCGTGAGCAAATGGCTCGACGTGCCGCTGCCGGTGCCCGCGGCGGACGACGCGGCCTATAAGGCGCATGAAGCGGACGTCGTTTCCTTGACCAAAGTGATCGCACTTATGAAGGCCAAAGGCGGCAAGCCCGGTGCGATCGCGGTGGCCGAGGTTCCCGGCATCGTGGTCGACGACGAGAAGGCCGCCAAGGTCGGTGCCTGGAAAGCGTCCACCTACACCGGCGTCTACATCGGCGCGGGCTACGTGTACAGCGATATCACCGTGAAGGAAGAAAAGTCGCTGACCTTCACACCGGAGAAACTGCAGCCGGGTAAGTACGAGGTGCTGCTGTCGTATTCCCACTCGATGAGCCGCGCTTCCAATGCCCCGGCAACCGTCTTCAGTGCTGACGGCGAGACGACGATCACCGTCGACATGAAGAAGACGCCGCCCGTCGAAGGGCGGTTCGTGAACTTGGGCGAGTTCCGGTTCGAGAAGGACGGCCAAGCCCATGTGATCGTCTCCACCGAAGGGACCACCGGCCACGTCACGGCCGATGCGGTCGTGTTTCGCTCGACCGCCGAAGCCGCCGAAGTCGCGGGCAAGCCGAGCGGCGATGCGAATGCGGTCGCGATCAAGGCACTCGAAACGAAACTGAAGACCCTGAAGGAGTCCGGCAGAAAGCGGCCGACGGTGATGAGCGTGGTCGAGGAACCCAAGATGGAGGACGCCCGCATCCACATCCGCGGCAGCGTCCACGCCCTGGGGGACGCAACGCCGCGCGGCGTGCTCAGCGTCGCCGTCGTGGATCAGGCGCCGAACTTTCCCGCGAATCAGTCGGGCCGCCGGGAACTCGCGGACTGGATCGCTTCGCCTACGAATCCGCTGACCGCTCGGGTGTACGTGAACCGCGCCTGGCATTGGCTCATGGGCAAAGGGATCGTCCGTACCGTGGACAACTTCGGCCTCACCGGCGAAACGCCGTCGCACCCGGAACTGCTGGACGCGCTCGCAGCAAACTTCCTCCGCGACGGCTGGTCCACCAAGACGCTGGTCCGGTCGATCGTATTGAGCAAGACCTACCAGCGTTCATCGCGGGCCGACGCGGCTCTCGTCGCCGCCGATCCGGAGAATCGATTGTTCGGCCGCGCCGACCGCCGTCGGCTGGAAGCCGAGAGCCTGCGGGACGCGATGCTCGCCGTCGGCGGCAATCTGGACCGCACGCCGGCCGAACGCGCCTTCGCCGCCGGCTTGGCTTCCGACTATGGCTATAAGTTGGACTCCAGTAAACGCAGCATCTATCTTCCGTACTTCCGCAATGCCATGCCGGAAATGCTCGCGATCTTCAACGCCGCGGACACGAGCATCAGCACCGGCGCCCGCAGCACCGGCACCGTCGCCCCGCAGGCGCTGTTCCTGACCAACCACCCGTTCCCCGCCACCCAAGCCAAGCTCGCCGGAGTGAAGCTGCTCGCGATGAAGTTGCCGGACGACGAAGCCCGCATCCATTTGATTTACCGCGAAACACTGCAGCGCGACCCCACGCCCGGCGAACGGGCCGCCATCAAAAGGCACCTGACGGCCAACCCCGGCAACTGGGCCGGCGTGTACCACGCCGTCTTTGCGTCCGCGGATTTTCGGTATGTGGATTAAAGGGAATCGAGACTTCAAGGAGCCGCGCACGAAGTAAGTTAAGTGCTTAAGAACCAACCGCTTAATTCGTGCGCGGCTCCTTCAAGATGTGACTATTTTTTGAGGTCTTACGCGATGCTTCATCCTCTCTCTCGGCGGGAATGGCTCTCGGCCTCGGCGTGCGGATTCGGCTCGCTGGCGTTTGCAGGCTTGGCCGCGGCGGGTACCAACCCACTCGCCGCGAAGACGCCGCACCACGCACCCAAGGCCAAACGGATCATCTTTCTGTTCATGCAGGGGGGCGTCAGCCATGTGGACAGCTACGACTACAAGCCGCGCCTGGAGACGGACCACGGCAAGTCGATCGCCTTCGACGATGCCCGTGCGATTGCCCTGATGGGCGTGCGCGGCAGCTCGCAGCGGGTCATGAAGCCCCTCTGGAAGTTCGCCCAACACGGGCAGAGCGGCAAGTGGGCGTCCGACTTGTTCCCGAGCATGAACAAGCACCTGGACGACCTCTGTTTCCTCCACTCGATGACCACCGAGGGAGTCGCCCACGGCCCGGCGACCTTATTCCTTCACTGCGGCAGCACGAGCTTCGTGCGGCCGAGCTTCGGGAGTTGGGTGCAGTACGGTCTCGGGGCCGCCAACGAGAACCTGCCCGGCTTTGTGAGCATCGCCCCGAGTCAGGGCAATGGCGGCTCGCGCAACTTCGGCAGTGCGTTCCTTCCCGCCGTCCATCAGGGCACGCCGCTCGGTTTCGCCGGCGGCCCGATCGACGACATGACCATCCGCAACCTTTCGGCCGGAGCCGCGCCGCTGGGACTTCTGCGGGATCTGCACGCCGAGCAGTTGGCCCGCACGCCGGGGGACACGGAGCGGGAGGCGGTGGTTCAGTCCTTCGAGTTGGCGGCGCGGATGCAGAAGAACGCGCCGGACACGCTGGACCTCAGCAAGGAAACCAAGGAAACCAAGGCCCTCTACGGCATCGACGAAAAGCCGACCGACGCCTTCGGCCGGCAGTGCCTGATGGCCCGACGGTTGGCCGAGTCCGGCGTTCGCTTCATCCAGGTGACCTATGGCGACGGCACCGCCAACCCCGCGTGGGACCAGCATACGGACATCATCAAGCATGCCGATCACGCGAAGAAGGTGGACAAACCGATCGCCGGGCTGCTCGAAGACCTGAAGCGTCGCGGGCTGCTGGAGGACACGCTCGTGTGGTGGGGCGGCGAATTCGGCCGCACGCCCTACGCCCAGAACAACGGCACCGGCCGGGACCACAACCCCGGCGGCTTCACCGTCTGGCTCGCCGGCGGCGGCGTCAAGCGTGGGTACAGTCACGGAGCCACCGACGACTTCGGCGCGGTCGCCGTCAAGGACAAAGTTCACATGCACGACCTGCACGCGACCATCCTGCATCAACTCGGCCTGAACCACGAGAAGCTGACTTTCACCCACGCCGGCCGCAACTTCCGCCTGACGGACGTCCACGGCCGTGTGGTGACCGAAGTGCTGGGGTGACGAGCGGCAAACAGGGATTCACGTGAACCAGCCGCGCGGACCGTACCACGGCTTCGTCTCGTCGGGTCGCGGAGGAGGCGGTCGAGTAGTCGAGCATGGCGGCAAGGCGGCCAAGATGCCGACCGTGAGGTGGTCATCTGGTTCCAGTTTGCCGCGTAGTGCGACCAACGGCAGACTCAGCGCCACGCAGCGGCCCAGCGCGGCGTGGGCGAAGGCTTGTTCCTTGTTCGAGCAGAAGTACACGGACTGTCTGCATTCGTCGCAGTGCCGGATGCCGGGTGTTTCGTCATTGACCGGCAGGCTTTCCCAGCGTTTGGGGGCACTCGAACTCGTATTCGACGGCCTCCTCATGGCCGCACGTTTGGATCGGCACGCGGCTGATGGAGGCGAGCCAGGCGTGCGGCAAACCTTCCGCGGACTGGTAAAACGCCTTCTTCAATTTCAACGGCGCACGCGGAAGCCCCTGCGCGAGATCCTTCGCATGAGCTTCGCATTCCATCCGCAAAAACGCGCCGCCCGGGCGGTCGTGATCGCCGAGCCAATCGGCATAGACGTAGCGCAGCAGGTCGTTGTCCGGGTCGGCTTGGATCGTTGCAAGGAAGGATTCTTCGTCCGTCATGGTCGGGAACTCCGTGCCGCGCGGCCGTGCCGGCGTTAGACTGATTTCATCCAAACCATTCGCCACACCAGCGGGGCAGCTCATGGCCGCAGCACCATTTTCCCTGGCCCGCGACTATTTGCAACAGTCGGCGGTGAAGTCGTGGATCGCCCGGCTCTCGGCTGTGGCTGCGGCCGTGTGCGTCGTCGCATTCCTGCCGCTCTTGTACTTGTTCGTCGATCTCATCGACTCGAACGGCCGCGTGGCCACTTATGCCGCGTTGCCGACGGCGAAGCAGTCCGCGTTCCACAAGGAATGGGAACGGGACTGGCAGAACAAGCCGGAGATCGCCGAGAACCTGCAGCGGCTCAAAGTGCCGACACTGCCGGACCGCCCGAGTACCGCCGACTGGGAAATCCGCCGCAGCCTGGCGGTGCACTCGTACTTGAACAGCCACGTCGGCACCGAAGCCGCCGAGGCTTACTTCCCGTTGGAGCAACTCGCATCAGGCGGTCCGCAGGCGGCACGGACCGATGAACTCGGCCTGCTCGGGACGGTGGCTCGCGAGCGCGGCCGCTGGATGGGTCGGCTGCTCGCCTCCGTTGCCTCGGCCTTGCCGTGGACGTGGCAGCCGGACGGTGCCGCGTCCGCCAACTTCGCCTTCCTGGTCGGCCTGACGGTGCTGGCCTTGGTCCTTGCCACCGTACGCGGCCTGTGCCTGAATCTGAATGCCTACATGGCAACGGCGGCGGTGCTCGATGCCGCGACGAAGATTCGCCGCGAAGTCTACAACCACAGTCAACGGCTCTCGTCGGTTGCGTTCCGGCGCAACGAACAGGAGCAGGTTGGCCTGCTGGTCAGCACCCGCAGCGACGCGATTCAGGACGGTCTCGCGGCGTCGCTCACCGGCGGCCTGCGCGGGCCGATTCTGATCGTCCTATTGACCATCGTGTTGGTCCTCGTCAACACGTGGCTGACGATCGCGCTGCTCAGCGCCGCCTTCGCCGTCTGGCTGATCGCGGGTCAGGCGGCGGCGTACTTCCGCCGCGATGCTCGGATCAGCGAACGCCGAGCGACGGCACGGCTTTCGGCGATGCGCGAATCGTTTTCGACCATGCAGCTTTCCAAGTCGTACCTCATGGAACGCTTCAGCCAGACCCGCTTCGAGCGTCAGCTCAACGAACACAGCCGCGCCGTCTGGAAGCAACTCCGCGGCGAGACGTTCAGTAAACCCACGCTCTATTCCGTGGTCGCGTTCTTCGGGATCGTCTTGGCCTTCCTGGCCGGGCTGGTGGTGCTGGCCGGCGAACTTTCCGTCGCGGGGCTGGTGGTGAAGGCGGCCGCGATCGCCATGCTCGTTCTTGCCGTCAACCGCTGGCTGAAGGCCCGCACCGCGATGAATCAGGCGAACGAGGCTGCGGGCGAAGTGTTCGCCTTCCTCGATCGACGCGGGGACAACGTCCAGTCCGTGAATGCCGAGTTTCTGCAGCCTCCCGAGAAGCGGATCGAGTTCGTCGACGTGAGCCTTCGCGAAGCCGGCAGTGGGCGGATGCTGCTGGAAAAAGTCGGTTTCACCATTCCCGTCGGCACCCGCGCGGCGATCTATGCGGACGATCCGGAAACTTATACCGCACTCGCGCACCTGCTGACGAGATTCGTCGATCCGACCGCCGGGGAAATCCGCTTCGACGGCAAAACGACGCGCTGGGTCACCATCGAATCGATGCGGACGCAGGTCGCCTTGGTGCTCGAGTCATCGCTGACCTTCAGCGACACGGTCGCCTGCAACATCGGCTGCGGCGAACCGGGCTTCACCCTGCCGCACATCGTCGAAGCCGCCAAGACGGCTCACGCCCACCAGTTCGTGCAGCGCCTGCCCTCCGGGTACGAAACCGTGATCGGCGCCGGCGGCACGAGCCTGAAACTGGGCGAACGCTTCCGCATCGCCTTGGCTCGCGCGATCCTTCGCGATCCGTCGGTGATCGTGATCGAGGAACCGGCGGATTCGCTCGATGCCGAGAGCCTGATCCTGATCGACGACACCTTGGCCCGCATCCAAACCGACCGGACCATCATTCTGCTGGCCCGCCGGCCGACGACGGCACAGACCGTCGATCAAGTCATCCGCATCCGCGCCGGCCGTCTGGCGGAGCCGGAAGCGGCCGGGGCAAAGCGGGGGTGAGCTACCGCCCCACCACGGATCGCAGCACCGCTTCGAGATTCTTCGCATCCGCCGGATGGCCTTGCCAAAGGGTGCGGCCGGTGTTGTCGATCAGCGTGAGCGTGGGATAGCTTTCGACATCGTAGCGTTCGTGCAGTGTGCCGGGGGTCGCACCCGACTCGGTGAAGAGCCGGTATTTCACGTCGTAGGCTCGGGTATAGGCCTTGGCACGACGACGGCGTTCCTCGGCGGGGACTTGGTCGCTGACGACTGCAATCACTTCCAATCCCTTGGCGGCATAACTCGTGGTCAGTCGGTTCAACAGCGGAATGGCCTCCTTGCAGGGGCCGCAGGTCGTCGTCATCCATTCGATCAGGATCAACTCGCGCGGCTTGCCGGCGCCGAATTCACGACTCGTGCCTTCGGCGTCGAGCAACTCGAACTCGCCGGCGGTGGGGCTGGTCGGCTTGCGGGCGTTGGTGCCGGGGATGTTGGTGACGGGTGGATAGAACGGCTGCGGGATGTCCGTCCGCAGTTCAGGTCGCGGGCCGCCGGTACCGCCGGCGGCCGGGGGTAGGGTCGGCATCGTCGGCGAGGAGTCCAAGTCCCGGATGTCGTCGTTGCGGCGCGGCGGCGGCAGGTCGCCGCCGCTGGTCAGCCCGGCGTTCAAGGGAATCGGCGACGGGTTGGCTCCGGCACTCGGCTGAACGCTCGGCGGGATGTAGGTGTCGAACGGCCGATTCGGCGGCGTGTTGCCGCCTGCCTTACCGCGCGGCGGCGTGTCGCTTTTCGGACCGGTCGTTCCGGCGCTCGGCCCGGGCAGCGTCAGGCCCTCCACCAGAAGCACTCGCAGTTGTTGGGCATTGCTCGAAGCCGTGCGGGCGTAAATGCGACCGGCGAGTGTTTTGCCTTCGCTGCTCGCCCGGGCCGTCAGGATGTAGGTGCGGTCCGCTTCGAGGCCGCGAATGAGGAATCGGCCGCGTTCGTCCGTCAGGGTATCCAGAATCGCTCCGGGGCCGTCCGAGCCGTCCGTGGGCGAATATTCGACGGCAACGCGGGCCGCAGGGCGGCCGCTGGGGTCTTCAACAATGCCGCCGAGGAGCTCCCGTCGTTCCCGGGCGACGTTGAAATTCGGGTCGCTGGGGTTCGGTGCGGCGCTTTTGGGGGCGGCACCGCGCGGACCGGGGCCGACGGTCCAGTCTTCGTTGGCTGGGTTCCGCACCGGTTTGATGCCGGAGACCGGCCGTCCCGGGAGCGTCTGCCCAGGCTTACGCCCCGGTTCAATCAGGCCGCACCCGGCGGAAGGCAGAACCGCGAGCACGGCGAACAGCAATCGCCGCATGACTTCCCCCCGAAGTCGGGAATGACCACGGCCGGATCGTAGGATCGGCCGCGATGCATTCCCGGGGAATCATTCCGACAATGCTCAAGTCCGTCAATCCGAAGGCCGAACTTGGCCGGCGGGAAAGGTTGCCGCGGCATGGGCCAATCACCGCGACCGCTCCGGATCGCCCAAATTACGCGGACTACCGCCCCGAGGTTTCATCCCGTCGCCGCTTTCTCGCCAGCGCCTGTTCGGCCTCACGCCGCAAGGTGCCGCGAATCTTGAGGGCAAACAGCCCGGCACCAACGGCAACGATGAGAAGCAGAATCAACGCCGACTCGGAGAACACGAACCGCCCAGCGCGAAAGAAAAACGCAAACGCGGCAACGGACATGGGCAGCACTCCAATGGATACCTGAGTCTTCGTCGGGGCGCTGCGAATCTTGAACCGCGTGGAGCAGGTTTCCAGCCGGCTCAGATTTTGAGGGAGCAACTTGGAAACTCCGCCTAAGGTGATCGACGTTAGGGACGCAGATATCGACCCTTGGCCGGCGCTCCGGCGGCGAGCCATTCGGGAAGATCGTCTTCGGTCGCCGGATTCACCCAGATCAATTTGTCCAGTTCTGTAACCACGTCGGCACAAGTGCAGAGATGACCGCGAACGACTTTGTCGAGGGAAGCGATCCGTTGATGGGAGACGAAAGCCAACGTCACCAAGTGCAGATCCTTCTCAACCGCCGCCCGCATCTTGGAGATTGAGCAGGCGTCGAGAATACGTTGCAGGAACGCCTC
>Ga0105048_10007638_pt1 | contig 17371 bp, 15 predicted proteins | sample MAT05_FD_78382 | JGI IMG/M metagenome (GOLD analysis project Ga0105048, IMG submission 78382) | Freshwater microbial communities from Lake Fryxell liftoff mats and glacier meltwater in Antarctica - MAT-05 | ecosystem: Environmental > Aquatic > Freshwater > Ice > Liftoff microbial mat | place...
AGTAGATCTCTCTGGTCCAGGCCTCGGCTTCGGTCTAGTTTGGGACATTGGCGTGGACTCAAGCAGTCGCGTGACCGTGATCTGGCAGGGTGAGAACGGGTTGTTCGCTTCGACAAAGACCGCAGCTGGCAACTTTCCACCGTTCGGTCAGGCAACGACTCTCACGACGGGACAGGAGATTCCCGGTTCAGCGTCTTTGGCGGTGGCGCCTGACGGCACCGCCACTGTCGTCTGGGTGAGTGGTATTCCTGGAGCGCTACCGGGTGACGACCCTGTTGGAAGTCGCACCAAGGCATTGACCAGGCAACCGACCGGCCAATTTCCGAGTCCGGGGCAAGCCGCCAACCTCTCCGAGGACAAAGGTGTTCCGACTTTCCCGCGAGTAGCGATCGGCAAGGACGGACGGGCAACCGTCGTGTGGGTTGATGACATAGGCGCGCCGTTGCAGTTCGCATCCACTCAAGCGTCCGAGTTCATTCTGGCTGTCAAGAAGCAAGGTGCTGGCCAGGGCCATGTCGGATCCAGCCCCCAGGGCATCGATTGTGGACAGGTCTGTGAAGGCATTTTCAACACTGGCAGCGTGGTGCAGCTGACAGCTAAAGAGAACACGGGTTCGACTTTCGCTGGTTGGGACGGCCCGTGTGAACTGATTGAGCAGGTCGGACAAAACTCTGTCTGTTCCGTGACTATCGATCGCTATCGTGAGGTCGCTGCAATCTTCAACCTGGTTGGAGTGGATACACAGTTCTCTCTCACCACAAACATCGGGGGTCCCGGCGGAGGCACGGTTAGCTCGGATCCCGTTGGAATTGCAGATTGTGCTGGAGAATGCACCACCACTTTCGGTACCGGTTTGGCTGTCACCTTGACTGCAAAGCCTGGTAATGGGTCCGTATTCAGCGGCTGGGGCGGCACATGCTGGGCTTCAGGTAACAGCCCGACATGTGTCATCACCATGGACCGGGCCAGGCAGGCGACCGCCAATTTCAATGTGAATGGTGCTGCGCCGCAGTATTCGCTCACAATTGAAAAGTCGGGTCAGGGTTTTGGTATCGGAAAGGTCAAGTCGTCTCCTGCGGGCATTGATTGCGGCAGCGTTTGTGACACCACGTTCGGCGATGGCCAGGTTGTTGTTTTGACGGCCGAGCCGGCTTCTGGTTCGACGTTTGGTGGGTGGGGCGGTTCCTGCGCCAGCCAGATGTCAAATCCGACTTGTACCGTCACGATGGATCGAGCCCGGCAGGCGAGTTTCACGATGAACCTGGTTGGGTCAACCCCGTTCTTTCCGCTGAGCGTTGAGAAGCGTGGGTTGGGACAAGGCAAGGTTGGCTCGACCCCGCAGGGTATTTCCTGCGGTGATGATTGCGAGGAAGGGTTCACGGCTGGCACGAAGGTGCTGCTTGTGGCCGAGGCCTCTGCCGGCTCTGTGTTCGCTGGCTGGGACGGGGTTTGTGCCCCGGCCGGCAAGAGCCTCAGTTGCGAAGTGACGATGAGTGAAGCTCGTTTCGCGATCGCCAGTTTCGATGTCGATAAAACGATCCCGCTCTCAACGCGTCTGTTGACGGTGGCTCTCGTCGGGCAAGGTTCCGGAACTGTGACATCGTCACCAGCCGGCATCAGTTGCGGCATTGATTGTGAGGAGCCGTACGCGAAGGACACCAGCGTTACTTTGACGGCGGTGCCAGCGAAGGGTTCGATGTTCATCGGTTGGTCTGGAGCGTGCGCGGCGGCCGCGGCTGCGGTTACTTGTCAAGTGACCATGGACGAAGCCAGGAGCGTGACCGCCAACTTCACGCTGGAGCCGACCGCAACAACAGCGGTATTCGACGGCAAGTTCATCTACATCCGTCTGAAGTGTGGTGCCAAGTACAAGCCGGGTTGCAAGGGCTACGCGCAGGCGATGACCAAGAAACCGAAGAAGAAGGTCAAGAAGCACGGCAAGGTCAAGCGAGTCAAGAAGCCGAAGGCAATGACCTCACGTGGCAGCGCTGCCCAGAAAGCGAAGAAGTGGAAGATAGTCAAGCTCCAGGTCAAGCCTGCTTACATCGGCAAGATCGCGACCATGGCCAAGCAGCCGACGAAGAAGTCGCTGAACGTGAAGCTGGTGGTCAGCGCGAAGAAGTACAAGCGCAATAAGAAGACCACCGTCTACCACAGGTACCGGGTTCGTACCGCGCTCTAGATAGCGAAACCCGGTAAACGCCACTCGAATTACCTTTGGGAACGCCTGCTTGAAGTTTCAAGCAGGCGTTCCCGAAGGTCGTTAAGGATCCCGCGGCCAAGGGCAGGAAAGCGTGCTCACGCAGGCCAGGGACAGATCAAGGATGCGGTCTCGATCAGGGTGGTGTTTTGTCGTTCAGGGTGTAACCCCGATGATGAATCGTCTGCCGGAAGAGATTATGGGAACGTGCTTACTGCAACCATCGCCCGGCAGCTCTCTGCACCTCGATCGCTCAAGAAGTCGAAGGTCACTTCGTCGAGCGTGACCATCGTGTGGAGCGCGCCCAAGGGCAAGACAAAACCAAAGAGCTACGCGATCGTCCGTGACGGCAAGCAGATTGCTACGACGAAGCATCGTTCGTACACCGACCACACCGTCAAGGGTGGGAAGACCTACCGCTATTCGGTCCGCGGCATCGGCCCGCATCGCAAGCGCGGCAAGCTGGCCCAGCCGGTGAAGATCAAGGTCCCGAAGGCCGCGGTCATCCCCCCGCCGGGACCGCCCACCATCACGCCGCCGATCGCCCCGGTCGTGCCCGGTCCGGGCACGACCGGCGTGGATCGACCGATGAGCGCGGCTATGGTCGAGCGTCTCTACTGGCGGGCCGGATTCGGTCCTCTGCCAGCCGAGAAGGACAAGTGGGCCGGTAAGTCGGTCTACGAGCTCGTTGACTGGATGCTCGAAACGGTGCCGACGCTGGCTCCGACCTCCACGCTCCCGCTCAACATCGTGGGCAACGCGATCGATCCCGTCGGTGACGGCCCCGAGGACGCCGTCATGGAATGGCTCGACACGATGCAGCGCGCCGACAACCCGTTCCCGGACCGCCTGACGCTCTTTTTGCACCGGCACTTCGCGGTCAGTGCTGACATCGGGATTGCGTCTGAGTACATGATCGAGTACCGGAATCGGCTGCGGAAGTACGCCACGTTCGGGAGCAATCCCGGTGCGAGCTTCCGGGATCTCGCGGTCGAGATGACCACCGCGGACAATGCGATGAATGTCTTCCTCGACATCGCCTCGAACGAGCAGGGGGCGCCGAACGAGAACTACGCCCGCGAGTTCATGGAGCTGTTCTGTCTCGGCATCAAGGGAGTCGACGGGATGACAAACAACTACTCGCAGACCGACGTCCAGCAGCTCGCTCGCGCCTTCACCGGGTGGCGTGTTGACGCCAACGGCGACGTGTATTTTCAGCAGGATCGCTTCGATCCCGGTACGGACAAGGTCCTGTTTGGCGGCGCGCCCTTCACTACGGCGGTCCAGGGCGTCGACAAGGTGCTCGCCCACCCCAGCCACGCACAGTTCCTCATCCGGAAGCTGTGGACCGAGTTCGTCGGGGGCCCGATCACCCAGTCTACGCTTGACGCGCTGGTGTCGACCTACACGGCGGACAATGCGCTGAAGCTCAAGCCGCTCATGCGGGGGATACTCACCGACCCGCAGATCTTCGCGTCGATTGACGAGCCGAACATGATCAAGCAGCCAACGGTGTACACCGTTGGCTGCCTGCGTCAGATGAATGCACCGATGCTCGGGCGGTACGTGACGGACTTGCTGGACGGGATGGAGCAGAAGCCTTATCACCCGCCGAACGTGGCGGGATGGGAAGGCGGACTGTCCTGGCTGAACTCCAACACCGCCCAGGCCCGGTTCGACCTTATCGTGATGCTGCAATACCTCAAGTACATCGGATATCCGGGTAGCACGCTCCCCGCGGATATCCCGGGCGAGACCGCACAACAGGTGTTCGACCGGGCCTACGCCGCGTCAAACAATCCGTGGATGTCGGCCGGGTCCCGGAACGTGTTGTTGCAATGGGTGAATTCCGCGCCCGCGACGAGTGTCAACGAGCGCAGACAGCGTTTCTACAACCTCCAGGCACTGATGCTTGGCGGACCCGACGGACAGGTGATGTGAATGAGCTGCTTTGAATGTGAAGAAATGGAACTCGCCCGCGTGCGAGATCAGAAGCCGAGTCAGGTGCTGCCGGTGCCCAACGAGGTCATGAAGGGCCTTCCCAACGGACGGTCTCCCGGCAATCTCACGCGCCGTCGCCTGCTGCAGGGCGGCATGGCCGGCCTGGCCACCGTTTACGGGACGAGGCTTTTGGGCTTCGAGGAGATCTGGGAGTCCGCGGTCGCCGAAGCTGCCGGGAACACGCGCACGTTGGTGATGCTCTATCTGCCTGGTGGCAACGATGGCCTCAACGCCCTCGTGCCCACTGCTGCAGCTGACTACGCGTGGTACCAGCAGTCGAGGCCGACGATCTTCCGCGACATCCCGGGAGTGTCGACGGCGGGTCACGTCGGCTCCGTTGCGGTACCCACCATGGGCGGTCCCTCGTTTGCCTTTGCCAAGCCTCTGGTGTCGGGCAACGCGAACAACGGTGGCACGACCGGAGGCTTCGACACGCTGTACGGCGACGGGTCCGGCACCGGCAACTCCAAGCTGGCACTCATGCCTGCCGTCGACGTCCAGACAAACTTCTCGCTGTCGCACTTCGACAACGTGGACACCTGGTTCGGCGGCGGCATCGGCGCGACCTCCACGGGCTGGCTCGGGCGCTGGATTGACAAGTACGGCTCGCCGACCAACCCCCTGCAGGGCGTGTCGATCGATTCGTCACTGTCGAAGGCGATCCGCACCCAGGTCAACCCGGTCTGTGCGATCCCGTCTCTGTCGTCGCTCGGGTTCACGACCGCCAATGACGGCGGCACCGGCTCGCCTGGCGGCGTGCCCGGACCCGTCGATCAGCAGATGTCCGGTCTCAGCGGCGTGCCTGCGGGCAACGCCGCGCTCGACCGCGTCCGCAAGACGTACGCGGTAACCAACGCGGTGGCGGCCCAGGCGGGCGGCCTCAACGTGCCGGCTTCCTCGTTCTATCCAGACACCCTCGGGAGCTCCCTCTCCGGGAAGCTGCGACTGGCCGCCACACTGGTGGACGCCGACGTGGGGACCCGGGTGATTACCATCCACTGGGGTGGGTTCGACACACACGGGGGGCAGGTGCTGAGTCAGGACAGTCAGCTCAAGGAGCTCTCGCGGGCGCTAGCTGGCTTCCAGGCAGACCTCGAGGCGCGCGGCAAGGACAATAATGTGTCGACGATGGTCTTCTCGGAGTTCGGTCGTCGCATGACCGAGAATGGATCCCAGGGAACCGACCACGGCGTCGGCGGCCTCATGATGATGGCGGGCACTCCCGTTCGGGGTGGCATTGCCGCCACCTGGCCGGGCTGCACGCAGTCCGACCTGACGACCGGGTCCACTGCCGACAACCTCCAGGTTGCGACCGACTACCGCTCGGTATATTCGGCGGTGCTCGAGCAATGGTTGGGCGTGAACACCGACGCGTCGGAAATCCTCGGCACCAATCCGGCTTCCCTCCAGCGAGGAGACAGCCAGTCGCCCCCCCCGGGCGGCTTCGCGGGTTCGCTGTTCCGGTGAGCCGGGGGGCAGCGATACTCGCCGCGACGGTGGCAATGGGTCTCGCTTCAGCGTTGCCCGGTGCTGCCGTCGCGGTCTCTTCGCATGCGCAGCAGGCCACGTCGGTGCACAGGGTCGCGCGTTTCGCGAAACACACCTGTGCGGTCAGAAGGGCATCGCGGGTCGGCACTCACCGTATTGTCGCGCGCCCTGTATGCAGGACACTGAGCGTGCAAAGGCCGCCGTCACGCATGAAGCCGAGCGTTCCCGCTACCCCACCTAGCGCCCCCACGACCCCACCGAGCGCCCCCACTACCCCTCCGATACAGGGCACGCCTCCGGTGACCACCCCAGTCGTTCCCGATCCTCCGGTCCTGCCGGATCACACCTCGGTGCTCCTGAATGACCGCAACGACGCTCTCATTCTGAGCACGCCGTATGCCCAGCTGGCGGCGGGGAAGGTCTGGCTGTACCCCAAGAACTACGGCATGGACGACCATGACCTCACGGTCTCGCGCGATGGTGAGCAGATCGCACAGGTCTACCTCACCCCGGGTGCGGAGACCACGCTCGAGGTTGATCTCGCCCCCGGGATCTACCGCTTCTACTGCTCGCTTTACAACGGGGCACACGACGCGGCTGGCATGAACACGACGATTGTGGCGCGCTGAGACTTCCGCGAACCCGATTCAAGGTTCCGCGGGAAGATCATCTGACGCCACAAACCGCAGAAGGCCCGCCCCCGGTATTCGCGGGGCGGGCCTTCCGGGCATTGAGTCAGAGGATTTCGATCAGGGAACTTGCTTCATCGCTTCGTCGATCTGCTTGTTCGCATCTTCGAGCTGCTGATTGGCCTGCTTCTGCGCGGCATCGACCTGCTTGTTCACGTCATTGATCACATCGTCGGTGCCGGCAGTGGTATCACCGTTCTGCTGGGCCTCGTCGAGCTGTTGCTGAACATCGGCCTGAACCTTGTCGGTCTGCTCCTGAGCCAGGTCGAGCTGCTTGTCTACAGCGTCGTTCGTGGTCTTAGTAATTTCTTCGATCTGGTCATTGACGTCGTCGTTGGAATTACCACAGCCGGTTGCGAATACGCCGGTAGCGGCAACAGCGAGTACGGCCAAAGCGGTGAGTGGGCGAGTTACGTTTTTCAATGTATTTCTCCATTTCGGAATCGTTGGACGGGAGCTGTTCTCCCTACCCAGCGCATATTGCTCACCCCCTGTCGTCGTGTCATCAGGGCTTCCCCCTTGACTTCGTGATATGGGTGATCAGGGTGGTGTTTTGTCATTCAGGGTGTTACCCCGATGATGGATGTTCTGCCGAAAGCGATCATTCATCACATGTTCACTCACGCTATTTCAAAAACTTCGTCTGCCCGTCCCCAGGCTGTGGGAGCCACTGTTTCCGCGGCCGACGAGATCGTTCGCTCGGAACATGTGATTGAGACGGAAAGCCATATCGGTGCTGTGCGTGATCTCATGTTCGATGTGTCCGCCAGACTTACCGGCCGGGCGATCGTTCATGACCAGTCGAAGCTTGAAGAACCCGAACGATCGATTCTCCAGGCTTACCCGCGCAAGGGTGGCCCCGATTACGGAACCCCTGAGTACTACGAGCGGCTTGAACTTATCCGACCGGCGATCGACCATCACTATGAACTTAACTCCCATCATCCGGAGCATCACGAGGACGGTATCCGGGGCATGAGTCTCCTTGATGTGGTCGAGATGCTTTGTGACTGGATGGCGGTCAATGGCGAAAACGATCGGGTTTCGATCCATGAATCGATCGAACACAGCCAGAAGCGCTTTGGCTTCGGTGATGAACTGAAGGCCCTGATGGTGAACACCGTCGGTGAGCTTGTTGCTTAGTCCTGACGGGTTGCCCGCATTGCCCCGTCGGGAGAGCCCCTCTTCCGAAACTCGCCAGGAGAGCGAGTCGGAGACTGAGGAAGAGACACCGGAAGCATCAAATGACAGTCACCCATTGCCTTCCGGGGCAGCAGAGACGAGTGCAGGACTGCTGATCTCGGATCCGACCGCCCTTCGCCGGTTCTTCATTATCTGAGTTCGTGGCCGAAGGCCACCGGTTCAATGGTGGCCTTCGGTGAACACGAGGAAGATCCGGACCTAATCTTTGCGCTGCTTGAACCGATCTTTGACGTTTGAGGCGACCGCTGCCACGACGAGGACGGCGAAAGCAACCACGACGCCATAGAACTTGCGCTCGGACCTGCCCGAACTCGTTGCTGAACCGTTTGCCAGAGCGATATACAGAACGTAGACAATTCCTGCGGCCGCGACAGCGAACCCAGCGAACATCATCAGCTTTGTGGCTTTTGGCAGATCATTCAATGCCTTCAGATATTCCTTCACACGTTTTCCCTTCGTAATGAATCTTCTTTGGCTGACCGCGGGCACTGAAGTGCCGCTAATAGCCCAGTGAAATCCATTAAAATCCGGGATCGCATCCAGCACATCAGGGAAACACCCGTATTTGGACCCGCCCCGAGTCCGGCCGTCACTCGGTGTTAGGTGGCCTTCAGCCCGAGAGCCGTATTCTTCGGCTGATGATTGAACTTCAGAGTCATTCCGTTGTTTCCGACGGCCAGCTTGAACCGGCCGAGGTTGTTGAGCAAGCGGCTGCTGCCGGCGTCGAGGTGCTGGCGCTGACCGATCACGACGGTGTCGCTGGCGTGCCGGAGGCGATCGAGACCGGCAAACGGCTCGGGGTGGAGATCGTTCCGGCAATCGAGATGTCTTCGGTCCACGAATTCGCGGAGGACCTTCACATCTGTGGCTACTGGATCGACATCGAGAAGATGAAGCCGGCCTGCCAACGCGCCCAGGAGGAACGTCGCGACCGGGCGAAAGCGATCATCGAGAACCTGCGCGGCTACGGCTTCGACATCACTTTCGAGGACGCGGTCCGCGAGGCCGGTGCGGCTGACGCGATCGGCCGTCCGCACATCGCTCACGCCGCCGGTGCGGCCAACAACATGGGTCCGTTCTTCGAGGAGTACCTGGTGCCCGGCGCCAAGGCTTTCGTATCGCGCAAGTGGCCGACCGCGCAGGAGGCCTGCCGGTTGATCAAGGACGCCGGCGGAGTTGCGGTGATCGCCCATCCTTACTGGGACGTCAAGGATCCGGCGCAGGTCGAATCACTGATCCGGTCGCTTGACATCGGCGGAATCGAAGTCTTCTACCCGTCACACACCAGGGCCCAGACCAAACATCTGCTGAACCTGGCCAACGAGATGGGAATCAGCGCCACCGCCTCCAGCGATTACCACGGACCCACCCACAAGACCTTCAGCCGGTTCGGCGCGTACCAGACCTACGATCTGGGCCAGCCGGAAGTCCCACCAAAGCCCTGAAACGCCGAACAGCGGGTTCCGGGTCGACTTTGCCGCGCATACGGTGGCGAAGTCGACCCAGAACCTTCCGGGCAACAGGGCTCCGGGGTTCGGCTGGATGCAAAACAAAGGGCGGACCCGAAGGCCCGCCCTGGTGACGCCTTGAAGCTGTCTTTTCCTAGGAGGCGGCGACCGCGGCCGGGATCAGCTGACGCTCTTCCAGGTAGGTCAGCAGCTGAGCGGCGGACTCGGCCGGCTCCTGCTCTTCGGTCTTCAACGAAACCTCGGGGTTCTCGGGAACCTCGTACGGGTCGCTGACTCCGGTGAATTCCTTGATCTCACCCGAGAAGGCCTTGGCGTAGAGGCCCTTGACGTCGCGCTCGGCGCAGGCGTCGACTGAAGCTTCGATGTAGACCTCGATGAACCGGTCTCCCATCATCTCGCGGGCTTCACGGCGGATCTCGCGGTAGGGGGAGATCGCGGCGGTGATCACCGGGGTGCCGTTGCGTGAAAGCAGGTCGGCGACGAAAGCGATGCGGCGTATGTTGGTGTCACGGTCTTCCTTGGAGAAGCCGAGACCCTTCGAGAGGTTCTCGCGAACAATGTCGCCGTCGAGGATCTCCAGGCGCGAACCACGGGACTTCAGCTCGGTCGCAACGAGTTCGGAGATGGTGGTCTTGCCGGCGCCGGAAAGGCCGGTGAACCAGAGAGTGAATCCTTTGTCTGCCATGGGTTAGTTGTCCTCCTTGTAAGCGTCGATCAGAATCTGGGCAACTTCGGGACGGGAGAATTCGGGCGGCGGCATCTCACCGTTGCCCAGCATCTCGCGCACCTTGGTGCCGGAAAGGAACAGGTGCTGGTCAGAGTCATGAGGGCAGGTCTTGTTCGAAGCAAGACCTTCGCACTCGTGGCACCAGAAAGTATGTTCGAACATCAGCGGCTCGATTCCGAGCTCGTTGATGTCGATGTGGTCGAAGATCTCCTGCGCCTCGAAGGTGCCGTAGTAGTCACCGGCACCGGCGTGGTCGCGACCGACGATGAAGTGGGTGCAGCCGTAGTTGCGGCGGACGATCGCGTGGAGCACTGCTTCACGCGGACCGGCGTAGTGCATCTTGGCCGGCTTGACGCCGAGCACGACCCGGTCGTTCGGGTAGTAGTCCTCCATCAGGACTTCGTAGCAGCGCATGCGAACGTCGGCCGGGATGTCGCCGGCCTTGGTCTTGCCGATCAGCGGGTGGATGAACAGCCCGTCGCAGGACTCGAGTGCCGCTTTGGTCAGGTACTCATGGGCACGGTGGATCGGGTTTCGGGTCTGGAAACCGACGATCTTCTTCCAGCCGCGGTCGGCGAAAGCCTGCTTCGACTCGGCCGGGGTGAGGTAACGGCGCATGAACGCTTCTTCGTGATCCGGCAGGGCGTCGACCTTGATCGGGCCGGCGATGCAGCGGGTGCCTTCTTCGACCAGGGCGGCAACGCCGGGATGGTTCATGTCGTCGGTGCGGTAGACGTCTTTCGCTTCACGGACGATGTCGCGCTCGAAGATCTCTTCGACGGTGATCGAACCGATCGCTTTGCCTTCGTCCGACGAAAGGGCGATGACATCCCCGACCGCGCAGTCGAGGTCGGTCGGAAGGGTGATCGGAATCGGCCAGTAGTCGCCAGCGGCGGTCCTCATGTTGGCGCAGACGTTTTCCCAGTCGGCGGAACCCTGAAAGCCAGTCAGCGGCGCGAAGCCACCATTGCCGATCATTTCGAAGTCGGCGGTCTGTCGTTCAGACAATGTCAGGGCTAGTTGGGTCATATTCACGCTCGTCCGTATGAAGTGTTTGTTGACAAGGAAACTAAGGAAAGGTCAGCGGGCAGGGTAGCCGTTCTCGGGGCCGCATGGCAGTGCCCCGGGGGGGGACGGCCGATGGTTTCCCTTGAAAACGGGGGTGCCGAACTACTAATTGATACCGCACTCCGTCTTGCCTGAGCCTGACCAACGGCCATCGCGGGCCGACTGGCCCGGCAGAACCGGGCGGGTGCAGTGGGTGCAGCCGATCGAAGGATATCCCTGATCGTGCAGCGGATTGTAGGGCACATTGTGCTTGCTGAGGTGGTTCCAGACGTCACGTTCGGACCAGTCGGCCAGTGGATTGAACTTCCAGATGTTGAACTTCCTGTCCCAGGCAAGCTTGGGCGTGTTGGCCCGGCTGGCCGAGTCGGCCCGGCGGATGCCGGCCACCCAGGCATCAACCGAGGAAAGCGCCCGGCGCATCGGATCGACCTTGCGGATGCCACAGCAGGCGTCAGGGTCGGACTTCCAGAGCTTGTCGCCGAACGTCTCGGCCTGCTCTTCCAGGCTGATGTTGTGCCAGCGCTCGAACTCGACGTTGAAATGCTCGGCCAGACGATCCCGCGTTTCGTAGGTCTCCGGGAAGAGCACGTCGGTGTCGAGGTAGAAAAAGCGGGCCTGGGGATTGATCTCAGTGGCGAGCTGCATGACCACCGAGCTCGTCTTCTGGAACGAGCAGGCGATGTACATGTCCTGCCCGAACTCGTTGAAGGCCCACTCCAGCACCTCGCTGGCCGAGCGCGATTCGAGCTCGGCGGCAATCCGTTCCGCGTCAAAGCGTGACCGCAGCTTTTCTGCGGCGAGCTCTTCCGGGGCGATTATCGAGGTGGTGGGTTCCATGGCAGTCGCTAGATCGCGCACTCGCCTTCGCCGCGTTCGACCTTGTAAGGGTCGGAGCGGTTCCAGTCGATGAACTCCTGCATCGTGTCCAGGTTGAAGTCGGCCGGAAGTGTGAGCTCCTTGACTTCTTCTTCCATGCGGGCGGTGCCGACGCGTTCGACGAAGTCGTTGAAGATCTCGCCGTCGGTGCGCTCGGACTCATACAGATTGATCCAGCGCTCGATCGCGTCCGGGACCCGGCGGGAGGGCAGTCGCGACTTGAGCCTGGTGCCGAAGATCACTTCACCGTCGACGTACTTGCCACCGAGGTGCGGCACGTAAGCCGGCATCGTGCGCCCGCCGACCTTCAGCGAAGCACCGTAGAAGCCGATGTTGGCGATGTGGTGCTGACTGCAGCCGTTCGGGCAACCGCTCATCTTGATGTGGATTTGGCGGGTCAGCGGATCGGTGATGTTCATCGATTCGACCCGCTCCTGGACCGCCTTGTTGAGGCCCATCGAGCTGGTGATGCCCATCTTGCAGCTGTCGGTTCCGGGGCAACTGACCACGTCGGTGATGCGGCGCGGACCGATGTCGTCGAGGCCGAGGGCGCCGAGGCGCTTCCACACGTCGTAGAGCGCGTTGTCGCGGACCCAGCGCAGGACCAGGTTCTGCTGGACCGTGGTCCGGGCAAAGCCGCCGGTGTATTCCCGCATGATCGCGCCGAGGCCCCGGAACTGTTCCGGGGTCAGGTCACCGCGGATGATGCGGACTTCCACCGTGTTGAAACCAGCCTGCTTCTGCGGCTGGACGTTTGCTTCCACGTAAGTCTCGAAGCCACTGCGGTCACCGTTCGGCGAGCTGGTTGCCGGCTTGGCTTCCGGCAGCAATGCCTCTTCGTCGAGGTCGAAAAGCATGTGGTCGATCGTGAAGTCACGCTCGCTGGCCCAGTCGCCCTTGAGTTCTTCGTCGACCATGCTGCGGACCTCTTCGATTCCGACCTTGTCGACCAGCACCTTGATCCGGGCCCGGGCGCGGTTCACGCGCAGCCAGGACTGGCGGTCGAAGATGCGGAAGACGGCTTCGGACACCTTGAGGAAGTCGCCGTTGTCGGCTTCGACGAAGTCGTAGAGGGTCGGCGCGATCCGGGCCATGATCGAAGTGCCGCCACCAACCCGGACCTCGAAGCCCTTCTTGCCGTCCTTGATGCGGCTGATGAAAGCGATGTCGTGGATGCCGGTGATCGCCCGGTCGGCGTCGGATCCGGTGAAAGCGGTCTTGATCTTTCGCGGCATCAGCTGGGTCGTCGGGTGACGCACGAAATAGCGCACGTAAGCGCTGGCGTAGGTGGTCGGGTCGAAGGTCTCGTCTTCGGCGACGCCGGCCCAAGGGTCGCCGGTGACGTTACGCACGGTGTTGCCGCAGCCCTCGCGGGAGGACAGGCCACTGGGGGCCAGGTCACGCAGCATGTGGACCATCTGGTTCAGCGGAACGTGATGAATCTGGATGTTCTGGCGGGTCGTGATGTGACCCTTCTTCAGCGGCGCGTAAATCTCCACCGAGTCGGCGAAAGCATCCATCTGGTCGGGGGTGATGCCACCCATCGGCAGCTTGACCCGGACCATCTGGACGCCAGGCTGGCGCTGTCCGTAAACACCCTGCTTCAGGCGGAAGCCGATGAACTCGTTTTCCGGGGTTTCACCGTCGAGGAAGAGGTTCGCTTCACCTTCGAAGTCCTCAAACTCGTGCTCGAGGATCGGAATCACGTGACCGGGGACGTTGTCGTAGGTCTCCGGGTTGTTCAGTGAGCCGAGCTTGCCTTTGCCGGTCTGGGTCTTGCCTTCTTCCTGCTCGACACCCTTGTCTCCGGGCTTCGGCTTGGGCTTCACTTTGGGCGGGGCCGTGGTGGGCTCCATTGGACGATCCTCCTGCTGTGGCTATATCGGGGAAGTTTGGAAAGCGGGACGGCAGCTTACGACTCGGCGGATGGTAGCAAAGCCAGTAATCCTGACTGGATTTCATGTATTTGATCCGGAGGGCCTCCGGATCAGGGGAAACGAAGACCGGGAGGTTAGGAGCTCGCCCGCGCCCGGGCTTCGAGGATGGCCGCGGCCTGACCCGGTTCGGCGACGTAGCCGTCTTCAGGTTCGATCGGCTGGCCGTCTTCGATCCAGGCGTAGATCCCTCCGGTAAGGGAGACGGCATCGACCCCGGCCGCGGCAAAAGCCTGGGCGGCCATTTCGGAGCGGGCCCCGGTGCGGCAGTAGAAGACGACCGCGCGGTCCCGGTCGACCACTCCGCGGTCTTCGGCCAGGCTCTCCAGGCCGATCCGGTGCGCGCCCGGGATCCGTGCCGTCTCGAATTCGTAGTCCTGGCGCACGTCGATCAGCTGCGCGCCGTCCTTGATCAGGTCGGCGGCTTCAGCCGGTGTGCGTTCGATTGAGGGGGTCTCTTCGGAAGCTTCCATGGGCAGGGAAAACTACCAACCCCCCACAAAAACCATCTCTGGCGAGCAAATTGCCCGCTCAGCGAGCAATTTGCCCTCCAGACAGTGGGGTCCGGAAGGAGCCAGAACCCCGAGGGCCGAGTCTGGACGAGCCAGAACTTCGAGGGGTGGATTTTGCCGTTAGGCAAAATCGCCCCAGGAAGTGACCCTATTTACGTTACGTCGGCACCTTCGATCAGGAATGCGACGCGGACATGGGCCCGGTACTCGTCGAGGTGCTCACCGCGAATGCCGGTGGAGACGATGTCGACCGCACGAATGTTCCGCAGCGAGTCCTGCGCCTGCTTAAGTGCCTGCTGGGCGGCGTCGTCGGTCGATACCCGAGAACTTCCAACCAGTTCGATGATCTTGACTACTGCCATGTGCTCCTCCTCGTTTGACTCCAGGCCCGAAACTCATTGCCATCATGGCAGCCATTCTTACGCGTGGGTAAAGCCGCGTGGCCATACGGTCAGAAGAGGTCGCCGGGATCGCGCGGACCGAAGTCATCTTTGGCGCTGACACCCTCGACCAGGGCGGCCTTCAGCCAGGGATTCATCGCGGTGGCTTCCGGCGCCGGCGGGACCGCTGTATCCGACTGGAAACGCTGTATGGCGGCCGAAATCGCGGCCGCTTCGGCCGGTGTCGCCGAGGCGAAATCGACTGCCCCGTTCTTGATCTCGACCGTGGCCATGTCGACTAGAGCGGGATGTTGCCGTGCTTGCGCTTCGGCTGGGCGACACGTTTGGTCTGCAGGGTGCGCAGGGCCTTGATCAGCTTGGGCCTGGTCTGGCGTGGCTCGATCACGTCGTCGATGTCGCCCCGCTCGGCCGCCGAATACGGGTTGGCGAAGTGGGCCTTGTAGTCGGCGATCAGCTTGGCGCGGCGATCTTCCGGCGTCGGTGACTGGGCGATGTCGCGGCGGTAGATGATGTTGACCGCGCCTTCGGGGCCCATGACGGCGATTTCCGCGGTCGGCCAGGCGAAGTTGAAGTCGGCCAGCATGTGCTTGGAGGCCATGACGTCGTAAGCCCCGCCGTAGGCCTTGCGGGTGACGACGGTCAACTTCGGCACGGTCGCTTCGGTGTAGGCGTAAAGCAGCTTGGCGCCGTGGCGGATGATGCCGTTCCACTCCTGATCGGTGCCCGGCATGAACCCGGGCACGTCGGTGAAAGTGATGATCGGGATGTTGAAGGCGTCGCAGGTGCGGACGAATCGCGCCGCTTTCTCCGACGACTCGATGTCGAGCACGCCGGCCTTGAAGGCGGGCTGGTTGCCGACGACGCCGACCGGGTGGCCATCGAGCCGGGAGAATCCGCAGATGATGTTCTTGGCGAAATGTTCCTGGACTTCGAAGAACTCTTCGTCGTCGACGATCTTGGCCACGACCTTGCGCATGTCGTAAGGCTTGTTCGGGTCGTCCGGCACGAAGGTGTCGAGCTCGGGGTCTTCCCGGTCGGGATCGTCGGCGGTCGGCTGGTGCGGCGGCTGTTCGAGGTTGTTGAGCGGCAGGAAGCTCATCAGGTAACGAACGTCCTCGAGGCAGCTCTCTTCGTCTTCGGCCGCGAAATGGGCGACGCCTGACTTCGAGTTGTGGGTCATCGCGCCGCCGAGCTCTTCAAACTCGACCTCTTCACCGGTGACCGTCTTGATCACTTCGGGTCCGGTGATGAACATGTGCGAGGTCTCTTTGACCATGAAGATGAAGTCGGTCATGGCTGGCGAGTAGACCGCACCACCGGCGCATGGACCCATGATCACGCTGATCTGGGGGATCACGCCGGAGCTCTGGACGTTTCGTACGAACACCTTGCCGTAAGCGCCGAGCGATACGACGCCCTCCTGGATGCGGGCGCCGCCCGAGTCGTTCAGGCCGATAACGGGCGCGCCGACCTTGGCGGCCAGGTCCATCACCTTGCACATCTTTTCGGCCATCACCTCACCGAGTGATCCACCGAAGACGGTGAAGTCCTGGGAGAACACGAAAACCTTGCGGCCATCGATCGTGCCATGACCGGTGACCACCGCGTCACCCCACGGACGGCGCTTGTCCATGTCGAAGTCCGTGGTGCGATGCCGGACGAAAGTATCGAGCTCTTCGAAGGAGCCGGGATCGAGCAGAACGTCGATCCGCTCCCTGGCGGTGAGCTTGCCTTTGGCGTGATGTTTCTCAACGGCTTCCTCGGATGCCGAGTTGAGGGCCTGCTCTCGCAGATCACGCAGGTATTCAAGTTTCTCTTCGTGGGTTTCGGGGCTGGTCTCGCGCATTGGCCGACAAGTCTATTTGTGAGAAGGAACGCTGGCCTTGCGGCTCGGTTGCGACGACTTCACGCCCCTGCTCCCATCGGGCGGAGTCTATTCGTCCAGGGACAGACTCCGCCCGACTTCAGGAGGGGTAAGAGTTACTTGCGCTTCGTGACCTTCAGCTTCTTGATCTTCACGCTGCTGGTCGCCTTCAGTCCGGCCGTGCGCAGCGTGATCTTCGTTTTGCCCCTGGCCTGCTTCTTGACCCGGGCGCGGATTGTCTTGATCGCGGTGGTTCCGGCATCGACGTCCATGACCACGGTCTTCGGGACCTTGACCCTCTTGTTCGAGCTCTTGACCTTAATCCTGAGTGCGGTCTGGTCGCCGTCACCGGTGTTGGTGACCTTGACCTTCAGCTTGACCAGCTTGCCGGCCTTGGCGATCTTCTTCTTCGGCGAAACCTTCAGGGCCGAGATGTTCGCTACCGGATCAGGGCAGAGCCGCTGGTCGGTCTCGCAGGTCGGGGTTTTCGGAACCAGCGGCTTCGGTTCGACGATGGTGTTCGAGAACCAGAGTCCGCCGGATCCGTTGGTGGCCGCCGGGATCAGCTCGCATTCGCCACCGTTCTCCGACACGACTTCGGGAAGGCGGTCCCAGGAAGTGACCAAGGCACCGTTAACGCCGAATCCGCCGGAGAAGTTTTCACCGGTGAACGGGAACTTCGTCTCGGTCGAAAAGCTGACCGGAACGTTGGGGATGCGGCAGCGGGCGAAGAGGCCGAGCGGCGGAACAGTCATTCCGTCGGAGAGTCCGTCCGGGAGCGGGAAGCTGGTTCCGGTTCCGGTGATGACGATGATGTCGACGTTTCCGGACAGGGTCGCCGCGCCCGTTGCGCTGTCGTAGCTGCCGGTAAGTCCCGGCTCCCTGATGCGGAAAGTGAAGGGGATCTTCAGTCCCGCGATCTCCGGGTGCGGCAGGTTC